>Ga0307375_10005106_pt1 | contig 12391 bp, 6 predicted proteins | sample TR1MG_FD_202531 | JGI IMG/M metagenome (GOLD analysis project Ga0307375, IMG submission 202531) | Soil microbial communities from Risofladan, Vaasa, Finland - TR-1 | ecosystem: Environmental > Terrestrial > Soil > Coastal area > Acid sulfate soil | place: Finland: Risofladan, Vaasa | collected... | reverse complement strand
GCTCTCAGGCGACGGCTACGGAATTGAGCCCCACGACGTCTTCGGCGCGGAGGCTATCGATGAGGGCGGGTTGCTGGACGGCTCGGTGCTGGACGCGGAGACCGGGGCTGTGGACCCCACCTGCGCTGAGGCGACCGTGGGCATCGAGCCCGGAGGGCTGCACGTCGGGGCCGAGCCAGCGACAGGCCAGTACGGGCCGGTTGCGCTGGTCGCGGGCACTTACAACGCGAGCGCCTGGGCGCCTGGTTACTCCGTCGGCGGCCCGACCTTTGTGGATGTGACAGCTGGGATGACCACCACCCAGGACTTCCACCTCTGGCGGCCGGTGATTGAGGTCGCTCCCACGGACTTCGTCTCCATCACAGCGGTCATCAGCAAGGAGACTGTGCACGGCCTGACTATCGCCAACGCCGGTCACCAGTCCCTGGAATTCGAGATCTCTGAGGGTGAGCCTGAGCTGCTGTGGGTCTCGGAAGATCCTGTCAGCGGAATCATACCCGGTCTGAGCGAGGCGCCGGTCGATGTCAACTTCCACTGCACCGAGATTGGCGAGTACGAAGGTGGGTTACAGATCCTCCACGGCGATCCCTGCCAGCCGCCGATCGAGGTGCCCATTGTTCTTCACTGCTCCCCCGACTGGCGGAAGTGGGTGAACGGAGAGGAGTGGACGCCAGAGATCGAGGTCACCGTTGAGGTTTCAGACACGATAGAGATTATGGATGTTCTCACTGCGCCGGTGAGTTTCGGGCTTGTCGAGTCCTGGGACCCCAGCCGCCTTAAATTGCTCGATTCTCAAGCGGACGGTGGGAGCGTGACCCCCGGGGACGGCTCGCTTCTGTGGTCGGTGGTGTCGCCGGCCGGGCCGGTGACGCTCACCAAGTGGTTCCACGTGGAGCCCTCCACGTGGACCGAGACCACGCTTACCGAGGAGCTATCGATCGGAGCCCTCGGGTTTGCACGCTCCGTGCCCATCTTCAAGACTCCCCCCGTTCTGTGGATCGATGGTCCTGGGACGGTGGGGTTCGAGGGCGGTGAGGTGGTCAGCTTCACACTCCTGTATGGTAACCTCGGCGGCTACGAGAACGGCGTCATGGTCCGGGGGGAGTTTCCCGATGCGGCACCCTTCGTGGGGTCCGAGCCATCGGCGAACCGTGTGGGTCCCGCGGGCGCGTGGGCCGAATGGGATGTCGGCGACCTGGCGAAGAACGACGAGGGCGGGATCGAGGTGGCGGTCGCCACGGCAGGAGAGTTGCCTTCGTGCGCCAGGCTCCCCATCTTCGGCCGGATTCACAACCATGTTGACCAGCCTGTCGGCGAGGTATTGGTGGATCTGCTCCACGTCCCGTGCCAGCTCTACGTGCCTCTGGTTCTTAGGAACTACTAGCGCTGCGGGGACCACACCGTGGGGGGCACCTTCGGCCAGCCGGAGGCTGGATACCCGCCGTCAGGCGATGGATACAGGCTCGCTGACGGCTTGTGGTGCGGCGCGCCCCGATCCTCCAACTCCGCGGGATAACATCAAAACAAAAGCGCTACCACACGAAGGGGTAGCCCCTCCGGTAGCTCTGTTGCGACAAGCCGCTACTGCCTGGTCCTCCACCGGATCGTTGCGTACCCGGCCAGCCCCACCAGCCCGCTGCCCAGCAGCGAGATCGACCCCGGCCGGCTTCAACGCAGCGGGGAAGCTTGCCAGGAAGAGGAAGTAGCGGCCCGCACCGCGGCGTGAATCGCCTGCCCACCGCTGGAATGATAAGCCCTTCGCCGACCGGCCACCGCCCGTCAAGACGGAGCCATCACAGTTGTGAAGGCGGAGACGGTGCTGCTACGGGACCACGGATGGCGCGAGTATCTCCGAAAGGGACAAAGATAATCCTGTCCCATGCTGTCGGCTTGAGGTCAACTGTGATGGGGCCAGGAACAGTGCGTGGCCACGTGTGGCCTCGGGTTCGTCGTCGTGGCGTATGCCCCACGCACGTGGAGGTGAACGGGAGCGCGAATGGCACGAATCAGACGAACGACACGAACGCTAGGTCTGGGCGCGGTGGTGCGCACATGGATATGGCGGAGCCGATGCAGGCTTCGATGGAGCGGTTGTCGGCAGGGGCGACGCGGCGGGTCGTCCCTACTTGCGCTGTCTCGCGGATGCTTCTATAATGTAGCTAGTATCGATACCTGAACGCGTTGATCGGGACGAGTAGCGGCCTGAGAAGGTGACAGAGAGAGGGGGTCACCGGGTGGAAGCCCCCTTGACCGGACGGCCGCGAAAACCCCCCGGGAGTGGACCTCCCAAACCGCTGCGGCGAGAGTATGAGGTCCCGGCTAAGGCCCGTTATCGCCTCAGAGTGCGGCGACTGATTGTCCGGTCGCTGAACTTGGGTGGAACCTCGCGAGAGCCCACGCGTCCCAAGGCGTGGGCTCTTTTTTTGTACGCCTCAAGCAAAGAGGGGTGGCACCCCCACTGTCCAGCCTCTGCGAGCCGAAAGGGCGCGGCCGCAGGCAAGGATTGTACCGATGACAGGGCTCCCGTAATGATGCAGGAGGAAGAAGAGTGAGAACCCTGACCATGAAGTTCGGAGGCACCTCGGTGGGCGATGCCCAGGCGCTGTCCCAGGCCGCGGAGATAGTGCTCAACTGCGCCAAGGAATGGGAGCGACTGGTGGTGGTCGTTTCCGCTGCCAGTGGGGTAACGGATTCCTTGATGCGGGGTGCATTGACGGCGGCCTCCGGAGACGGACAAACCTATCTATCCATCGAGAGCGATCTCAGGGAGCGTCACCGGAAGGTCGTGCACGAGTTGCTCCCCTCGAGTGGCGAGAGCGCCTCCTTGCTGGCCATGGTCGACGAGCACCTGGCCGAGTTCACAGCCTTCTGCGGTAGCATCCACGTCCTGGGCGAGGTCACCCCACGGGCCATGGACACCATCGTCTCCGCGGGCGAGAGAATCAACGCCGGCCTCATGGCTGCGCTCCTCCGCCAGCGCGGGGCGTCCAGCGTCGCGATGGATGCCACCGAACTGATTGTCACCGACGCCACCTTCCAGAAGGCCGTGCCCCTGATGGAACCCTCTCGCGCCCGCATCACCGAGCGGTTGGTTCCGCTGCTGGCCGATGGTGTTATCCCGGTGGTCACGGGCTTCATCGGCGCCACCATGGAGGGTGAGATCACCACCCTGGGCCGTGGTGGCAGCGACTTCAGCGCCGCCATCCTGGGAGACTGTCTCGACAGCGACGAGGTCTGGATCTGGACCGACGTAGACGGGGTGATGAGCGCCGACCCGCGCCTCGTGCCCCAGGCACGACTGATCCCCGTTCTCTCCTACGCCGAGGTAGCCGAACTCGCCTATTTCGGGGCCAGGGTGCTCCACCCGCGCACCATTCGCCCCGTCGTGGAGCGAGGCATCCCACTGTGGGTCAAGAACACGTTCGACCCCGCTTGCCCGGGAACGCGGATCATACAAGAGGCCGAGAACGCCTGCGGCACCGTCAAGGCGGTCACCGCCATCGAGGATCTGAGTATGGTCGCGGTGGAGGGGCGCGGCATGATGGGGGTGCCCGGTATCGCGGCGCGCACCTTCGCTGCCGTGGCTGGTGAGGGGGCCAGCGTGCTGATGATCTCTCAAGCCTCCTCGGAGCAGTCCATCTGCTTCGTCATCCCCACAGACACCATGCCCTCTGTCGTGCGGGCCATCGAGGAGGAGATGGCGGCGGAACTGCGCAGGCGCGACATCGACCGCGTCTGGTCCATGGACGAGATGGTCATCGTCACGGCGGTGGGGGCCGGGCTGAGACGAACGCCTGGAGTGGCCGCCCGCACCTTCGGCGCCCTGGCCATGGGCGACATCAACGTCGTGGCCGTGGCCCAGGGCTCGTCCGAGTGCAGCATCTCTCTCGTCGTTTCCGCCGAAGACGCCGCCGATGCCGTGCGGCAGATCCACAGCGAGGTGATTCTCAATGGATAGCACCGTGTTTGCCTCGGGACCTGATCTGGCCGTGAGTCGGGCGCGCCAGCCCTATGATAGCTGGCTGCATTGTATCCGTGGCTGTGGCCGCCGCTACTCCATCTACGACGTGGTCTACCGCTGCCCGGAATGCGGCGGACTGCTCGATGTAGAGCACGATCTCGAGGTGCTGCGCCATCGCACCGGCCACGAGTGGAGAACGCTCTTCGATTCGCGGACGCGAGTCGTGGAGCAGCCCTACGACAGTGGGGTGTGGAGCAAGAAGGAATGGGTCTCACCAAAACTGGAACCTGAGAACCTGGCGTCCCTGGGGGAAGGCAACACCCCCCTCCTCCGCGCGAAGCAGCTCGAAGAGGAAGCGGGCCTGTCTCGCTTGTGGATCAAGCTGTGTGGTAACAGCCACACCGGGTCTTTCAAGGACCTGGGCATGACAGTACTGGTTTCAGTCGTCAAGCAGATGATCTCGGACGGCCGGGAGATCAGAGCCGTGGTCTGCGCCTCCACCGGCGATACCTCCGCAGCCCTCGGCGCCTACTGCGCCATGGCGGGCATCCCGGCCATCGTCCTCCTGCCCAGGGACAAGGTCTCCGCCGCACAGATGGTCCAGCCCATGGCCAACGGCGCCCTGGTACTAGCCCTGGACACAGACTTCGACGGCTGCATGACCATCGTCAAGGAACTGGCCGCCAACCCCACCATCTACCTGGCCAACTCCCTGAACCCCCTGCGCATCGAGGGCCAGAAGACGGTGGGCATCGAGATTATGCAGCAACTCCACTGGGAGGTGCCGGACTGGATCGTCATCCCCGCGGGGAACCTGGGTAACGTCTGCGCTCTGGGCAAGGGGCTGTCGATGATGAAGGAGCTGGGACTCATTGACCGGCTGCCGCGACTCGCCTGCGCCCAGGCGGAGAGGGCCAACCCCCTCTATCTGAGCTACCTGAACGACTTCCAGGAATACCATCCCGTCAAAGCACGGCGCACTCTGGCCAGCGCCATCCAGATCGGTGACCCCGTGAGCTACGAGCGGGCGGTCAACACGTTACGGCAGTTCGACGGTGTGGTGGAGCAGGCCAGCGAGGACGAACTGGCCAACGCGGCGGCCCGCGCTGATCGTACCGGCTTCTACTGCTGCCCGCAGACGGGAGCGGCTTTGGCGGTCCTGTTCAAGTTGGTGGGCCGGGGAGAGATCGAGCCCGCCGACAAGGTCGTGGTCATCTCCACAGCGCACGGCCTGAAGTTCACCCCCTTCAAGGCAGGCTACCACGAGGGGAGGCTGGAGGACGTGGATGCGCTCCACGCCAACCGGCCGGTGGATTTGCCGCCCGATTTCGCAGCCGTCGAAGGAGCCATCAGCCGGGCAGTCGAGCGCCTGGGAATGTAGGAGGCTGAGTCCCTCTACCGGTCTCCACGCCGCCTCCAACCTCCCGCAGGTTCCGATCCTGCGGGAGGTTTCTTGGGCTCGCGAGGGTGTGCAGGCCGGATCGCGAATGGACGAAAAGGGCGAAGGGCGCGAGTGTGCGGCTGCACTAACGATGCAGATGGTTTGTAGGGGCAGGCTCGAGCAAGTCTGGTAACCTCACTGCATGCTGTAACGACAAGCTCAAAGCTTGTCCTACAAGTCTGGAGCAAAGTGTCGGGGTACGCCGCGCTGTGCGCTTGCCGAAGGGCGGGCAGATGCGGTATGCTGACAGGACATGGCCGACCTTTTGCGCAGTCGCAACGTGACCCTTGTGCTGGCTACCTGCACCCTATTCGGGTTCATCCTCGGACTTAGCCAACTTGTGGTCCCTCTCTATACCCTGACCCTATCCGATTCCCCGCTGGTTCTGGCGGTGGTGGTGGGCGTCTTTCCCCTCACCGGGGCTTTGCTGTCTCTGGCCATGGGGGCGGTCACGGAATCCGTCGGTTCGCGGACCATGATCGTCTGTTCGTTCGCTCTCATGGGCGCTGGCTGCCTGGTACTGGCGGCGGCGCGGACCTGGCAGGTGGTGCTCGTCGGGCAGATCCTGCTGGGTCTGGGTGACGTGTCCTTCTGGGTCCCCGCCTACGCCTTTCTCTCCCACCTTGCTCCCTCGGGGCGGCAGTACGCCGTGCAGGGCCTGGGTAGTGCGGCGCAACAGGCAGGGACCATCGTGGGGCCCTTCGTGGGAGGTCTGGTGGCCAGGCTGGCCGGGTTTCCGCCGGCATTCCTGTTCGGGGTAGCATTGGCCGCTGCCGGGCTGGTTGCGGGGGCCTGTCTGAAACGCGTGGCAAGCGAGCGTGGCGACCAATCTTCCCTCCTGCGCCACATGGGCACCTACCATAAACGAGCCCTGGGGTCCCTCGTCCACAATCGAGCGGTGCTTTGGGCTATCCTGACCCACGCTGCCATTCTACTCACCTGGCCGGTGATGAGAGGGTCGTTCTATCTGGTGCTCCTCACCTCTCGGGGCCTCTCCTCGGCAGACGTCGGCGCCATAGTGGCTGTGCACCTCCTGGTGGGATCTCTGGCAGGCGTTTGCCTGGGCAGGCTGAGCCCAGGCCGGCCTATGTCGAGACTGATCCTGGCCATCGCTGTCCTTGGTGCCCTCACCATGGGGGTTACGCCCCTGCTGCAGGGCATCCCGATGATCGCCGTCGTCGCCTGCGCAGGTGGTGTCATCTCCGTCTACCTGCCCGCGCTGATTGGTTTCCTGGCGGAGAACGCCGATCTTCCAGAGCGGTCCATGGGCGTTGCCCTGTTGAATCTCTCATGGACCGTGGTCAACCCCACTGGAGTGCTCCTGGTGGGTCTCTTCGTGGACCGGGTGTCGCTCCCGGCGGCGTTCTTCGTCACCGAGGCGGCGGTCCTGGTGGGCGTCGGTTTACTCTGGATCTCGGCGGAGAGACTGGGATTGGCCAAGATCCAGCCGCCCGCGGCGCGCTGAGGTGCCTCTACGCACATGTTGGAGCCTCAAGGCATTCTGGGAGGCTACGGTGCGCGGGTTTGCCGGGCCATGACGCAGATGGTATACTTCTCAAGTTACCATCTGCCCCTGTCTGGCAAGAGGAAGAGCTACAGTGCTACTCATCAGCGTTATCTATGCGGTGGCCGCGGTGTGGCTGGCCGTCTATACATTGAACTCCTTCGTTCTGACCTACCTGTACTGGCGTCGGCGCTCAACCGACTGTGCCATCCCGGAACTGACCAGCTTCCCCCGGGTGACGGTGCAGCTCCCCATCTTCAACGAGGCGCACGTCGTGGAGCGCCTCATAGATGCCGCCGTGCGTTTGAGATACCCCGCGGACCGGTTCCAGATCCAGGTTCTGGACGATTCCATTGATGAGACTACCTCACTGGCCCGCAGGAGGGTGGCCTACCACCATTCGCAGGGCGTGGACATCGAGCTCATCCACCGGTACAACAGGGCTGACTTCAAAGCGGGTGCGCTCAGGGCGGGTATGGATAGGGCGACTGGGGAGTTCGTAGCCCTCTTCGACGCCGATTTTCTGCCGCCGGAGGATTTCCTCCTCAAGACCATCCCCCATTTCTCGTCGCGTCCCCGCCTGGGGTTCGTGCAGACGCGCTGGGGGCACATCAACCACGGCTACTCTCCCCTCACTGGAGCGCAGGCCATCGCCCTGGACGGCCACTTTGCCATAGAGCAGCCCGCCCGCCATCGCTCAGGGCTGTACCTCAACTTCAACGGCTCGGCAGGGGTCTGGCGCAGGGAATGCATAGAAGATGCTGGCGGCTGGCAAGGCGATACCCTCTGCGAAGACATGGATCTCAGCTACCGCGCACAGCTGTCGGGGTGGGAGCCTCTGTATCTACGGGACGTGGTCTGCGAGGCGGAGATACCGCCCCAGATCCACGCCTTCAAGCGGCAACAGGCTCGCTGGGCCAGGGGTTCCATCAGCTGCGCCCTCAAGCTCTGGCGTGCGCTGGTCGAGGCACCTGTGTCCACCTTCAAGCGCGTGGAGGGCCTCATCCACCTCACCAGCTACCTGGTGCACCCCCTGATGCTGCTGGTCCTGGCCCTGTCGGTGCCGCTGCTCTACTGGCGGCAGCCCGTGGCCTATCCATTGACCTACCTGAGCCTGGCCAGCCTGGGACCTCCCACCATGTACCTTTGGGCGCAGCGAAGCCTGCATCCCGACTGGTGGAAGCGCATGAGGTTCTTCCCCCTCCTCGTCCTCCTGGGCACCGGCCTGACCTTGAACAACACCAGGGCCATCTACAGAGCCCTCAGGGGGAAGCGCGATGAGTTCGTCCGCACCCCCAAGTTCAGGCTGGAGGGACAAGGGGACGAGTGGAAGGGGAGCAGATACGCGCTGTCCTTCGACTGGATGGCTGTGGGGGAGATCGTGGCGGCCCTGTATGCCCTGTTGGGAGTGGGCGTCGCCATTCGACAGGGCAACCTCTTCGCCGTGCCCTTCCTGATGCTCTACGTGCTGGCCTTCGGCTACGTGGCCTCCCTCACCATCCTGCACTCAGCCCGAGGCTGGGTACGCGGCAGCGCACCGATGGCCGGGACCAAGACGCCGCTGGCGAGGAGCACGCACCACTACTGGCGACGATAGGAGACCGGCCGCCCTCACGACAAGGCGCGCCGCGCATCCAGGTCTTCGGGGTAGAGAACCGCCCCGCCCTCAATCGAGCGGACCCCATCCGGCAGATCCAGAGGCTGGTCCCTCCCGGGTAGAATGATCCCGCTGGTCGTGTAGGGACCCACCGTGGGCCAGTAGCCCGCCTTCTCCGCCGCGGCAAACTCCAACCGCACGATGGCCTTGGGCCACTTGTACCCATACTTGGAGGGCACCACCAGGCGCAGGGGGGATCCATACTTCAGCGGGAGCAGCTCATCGTTCATGCCGTAGGCGAAAAGCACCGCCTCGTCAGAGAGTTCGTCCACCGAGAGGGATTCGTAGTACCCGTCCGCGCAGAAGAAGTGCAGCCACCGGGCCTCTGGCTGAGGGTCCGCCAGTTCCATCAATGACGCCAGGTCGAAACCCTCCCACTTGGCTCGCGCCGACCAGCACTCCACGCACTTCATCCGTCTGATGTCGATCAGGGAGGGCAGACGCTGTACCTCGTCCAACGATAGACTCTGCGGTCTCCCCACCAACCCGTCCACAGTCAGCTGCCACTCTCTGGGGTCAGGCGCGGGAAAAGGCTTGTAGTAGCGGACGTTGAAACCGGGGACGTTCTCGTTGCGCAGGATCGCGCCGGGGGCGGTGGTGGGAGGCACTCCTGACCCGAGGGGCTCAACCTCGGAGGGAACGACACCACAGGCTGATAGAGCCTGCGTCGCCAGCGCGCCAGCCGCGCTCGCCGTCGCCAGTCGTAGGAAGTCACGCCTGCTTACACTCCTCATGGGGCTTCACCTCCCTCGCCAAGCTGGATATGTCCTCGTCTTCCATTCTAACCCATGATTGGGCGTCCTGTATGTAGGGCCCACTACATCGTTGCCGCGGCACAGCAGCACCCGTTGCACCGCACCGGGTCCATGAGGACCACGTTCGCGGTCAAGCTCCATCGCGGCGCGGGCCTACGGACGTCACAGGCACGACACCCTCTGAGCGGAGCTTCCTTCCCGGCCCAAGTCGTTGACTATGAAATCTGGATAGCCTATACTTCTCCCAGTTCAGCTCACGTGCGAGCTTGTCCATGAGAGAATCCTGCAATGCAGATCAGTGTTATCATTCCCGCTCTCAACGAGGGAAGCAATCTGAGGCTTCTTCTCCCGAGACTCCACCACGTTGTCTCCGCTCTGGCTCCCCAACAATACGAGACCATCGTCGTGGATGGCGGCTCGACAGACGACACCGTCGAAGTGGTCGAGAGCCTTGGTGCGAGAGTTGTCCGCCAGGATGAGCCAGGCTACGGCGGGGCACTGAAGGCCGGCTTCCGGTCAGCGCAAGGGGATTACATCCTCACCCTCGATGCGGACCTCTCTCACGATCCTGACTTCATCGAGCGCATGTGGAAGGCCAAGCAGGACGCGGAGATCATAGTCGCCTCCCGGTACGTCCCGCAAGGCTCCGCTCAGATGCCTTCCATCAGGAAGGTGCTCAGTCTGATCTTGAATAAGTTCTTCACCGAAGGGCTGTCTCTGCCGCTGCACGACATCTCAAGTGGTTTCCGTCTGTACCGATCTTCTGCCATCAAAGGAATGCCTCTGGAGAGCTCCGACTTCGATGTGCTGGAGGAGATCCTCATCCGGTGCTACGCGGAGGGATATGGGATACGCGAAGTACCTTTCCAGTATCTGCCCAGGCGGCGGGGAAGCTCCCACATCAGCCTTCTCCGCTTCGGCATCGCCTATCTGAGGACCTTCCGCCGCATGTGGAAGCTGAGAAACTCCATCATGTGCGCCGACTACGACGACCGCGCCTTCGATAGCAGAATCCCCCCGCAGAGGTACTGGCAACGCAAGAGGCACCAGATCGTGACAGAGTTCGCCGCCGCTGGCAGTTGCTGCCTCGACATCGGGTGTGGCTCCAGCAGGATACTCTCCAGCCTGGACGAAGCCGTCGGCGCAGACATCTCGCTCCGCAAGCTGAGATGGGCCAGGAAATACATGAGGCCGCTGGTCAACGCCTCCATCTTCGACCTGCCGTTTGGCGATGGGGTTTTCGACTGTGTGATCTCCTCCGAAATCATAGAACATATCCCGGCCGACAACAAGCCCTTCCTGGAGATGCGCCGGGTTCTCAAGGACGGCGGCCTACTGATTCTGGGCACGCCCGACTATGGAAGATTGTCCTGGCGAATCATCGAAGGTCTTTATCAACGTCTCATCCCCGGCGGCTATGCGGATGAACACATAACGCGGTATACTAAGGAAGGACTTGTCAACTCCATGGAGGAACTTGGTTTCCTCCTCTCGGATATCAAATACGTACTCGGTTCAGAGATGATCATGTTGTTCCACAAGGCTGAAGTCGCCTATTGACCAGGCCTGTATCGTCTGCTTCTCGATCAAAGCTTCAGCCCTGTTAGGAATCCACACCAAGGAGGATGCTACAGGTGCTCGAACCCTTCTACTGTCCTACCTCTGTAGCCGTCGTAGGAGCTTCTCAGGACGAGACCAAACTGGGTCACGCTGTCCTCAAGAACCTCCTCGAATGCGGCTACGAAGGTAAGATATACGCCATCAACCCCAGGGGCGGCGAGATTCTCGGCGTCCAGGCCTACCCCAGCGTTCAGGCGGTCCCCGGTGAAGTAGAACTGGCGGTTATTGTTGTCCCCGAGCGTTTCGTGGCTCCCGTGCTCGAGGAATGCGGTCGAAAGGGGGTCGAAGGAGTGGTGGTCATCACCTCCGGTTTCCGCGAGGTCGGCGGAGAGGGGTTGAAGAAAGAAAAGGAACTGGTCGACATCATCCAGCGCTATAACATGCGTATGCTTGGGCCCAACTGCCTGGGTGTGATAGACACCATCTGTCCTCTCAATACTTCCTTCGCCCGGGGTATGCCCGAACGGGGCGAGCTGGCCATAATGTCCCAGTCGGGCGCGCTGTTGATGGCCATCCACGATTGGGCCATTGGTGAGGGGATTGGTTTCTCTCGCTTCGTGAGCCTGGGCAACAAGGCCGATATTGATGAGACCGACCTCCTCAAGCTGTGGGACGATGATCCGTGCAGCACGGTCATCGTTGCTTATCTGGAGGGCATAACCGACGGGCCCGAGTTCATGAAGATCGCCCAGCACGTGAGTAGTGAGACGCCCATTGTCGCCATCAAGGCGGGTACCAGCGACGCCGGCGCTCGCGCTGTGTCGTCCCACACGGGTACCCTGGCAGGATCTGAGAGGGCCTACGAGGCTGCTTTCAAGCAGGCAGGCATAACGAGGGCGGACTCAGTCGAGGAGCTGTTCCAGTACGCGCTGGCCTTTGCTCAGACGCCCCCCATCACGGGCGACAGGATTGCAGTGGTAAGCAATGCGGGCGGTGCGGCCATCATGGCCACCGATGCCCTGGATCGGGCAAACCTGCACCTCGCCTCCTTCCAGAGAGAGACCATCGAGCTCTTGCAGGGTGAACTGCCCCCGGGGTCCAACGCCCTCAACCCGGTGGATGTGCGAGGGGACGCCGACGCCGAACGATACAGGTTCGCTCTCGACGCCGTGCTGCGCGACGAGAACGTCGATGGCGTCATCGCCATCCTCATCCCTCAGGCGGTTACCAAGGTGGACGAGACAGCCCAGATCATCGCCGATGTGGTGCATCAACACGACAAACCGGTCCTGGCTTGCTTCATGGGCAAGAACCTGGCTCAGATAGGTGTGAAGGTTCTCCGCGAGGCAGAGATCCCCAACTACAGCTATCCCGAGCCAGCGGTGGACTCCATGAGGGCCCTGGTGGAGCGCTGGCGCTGGCTACAGAAGCCACCCAGGACGGCCGAGCCTTTCGACGTTGACCGGGACCAGGTGCGAAAGGCATTTGCAGCCGTCCGCGCCGACGGTCGACT
>Ga0307375_10005103_pt1 | contig 12394 bp, 15 predicted proteins | sample TR1MG_FD_202531 | JGI IMG/M metagenome (GOLD analysis project Ga0307375, IMG submission 202531) | Soil microbial communities from Risofladan, Vaasa, Finland - TR-1 | ecosystem: Environmental > Terrestrial > Soil > Coastal area > Acid sulfate soil | place: Finland: Risofladan, Vaasa | collected... | reverse complement strand
GATGAATTAAGCATGGGATAACAGGAGTGTGAGCGGCTGGTTTTGATGCAAGCTTGTCTACGCGAGTTTGCTATAACGTTGCCCGAAAGCGGAAGTTTGGGAAGGGTAGATCCCGACACATAAGAGACGGTCGAGAGTTACCGCATCTCGCCCCACCTGACCTGCGTTACTCAAAATTGCACTTCATCCTATAATTCGCCTTTAACTTTAGCATTTGATTTGAAGTTTTAGCTACCAGCGGTCAGAATGTTAGTTTGCTAGAGTCTTTCAAACATCAACTTTACAACTAATAAAAATATTACTTTTAAAGGAATCTTTTTTTGTCTAATTACTGGATTGCAATTGTTGGTGATAAGCTAGCAACACTCTCTACTGAGAAAAAGTTATGGTGGTGTTTACCACTTACTGCAAAGGAGGGTGATATTGTTTTGACCTATTGCCCAGTGTCTTCAAATGTAAAACGCCAGGGCATCTTCTCAGAGTGCAGTGTCGTCCTGGCCCCCCAAAATAAACACCCCAATAATTACTTTTGCTCTGGCTTCGGTGGCGAACTTGCGTATGCAGAATTAGATCTCAAAAAGCTATTCGCAGTCCATTTGGTAGCCTCGCAAATGAAAAAAGACCCCTTACTTAGAGAGACAAGCTTTGTTAGAAAAAACTTTCAGGCAACAACTTTTCCTATTGAAAAATCATTTTATAAACAGATTGATTTAATGCTACACAAATTGAATGAATGAACCATTTGCATTAAGCTTAATTATCAAGTTGATCTTCGTATTAAAACCTATAGTATTTATAAAAATTAATTGTGCAGATCTTTCCTCCATTTGCACTGTTTTGGCAAGTATTTACCTCTCAATTCAACGAAATTTCACCACAGTCTTGCATCGCAAGTCTGTGACTAAACCTTGCACAACAGCATCGCTTTTGTGACGAATAATTCCGCCATCCTCTACCTACAGGTTAAAATCGACGTAATTTATGGCCTCACTAGGAATTCATATGCGCAGTCCAGAGCAACAATCTACTAGCACTACACAGTCTATCAAAAAGCAAAACGCAGTTCAAAAAGCACGGTCTGGAACATTTATTGACAATATGAAGCTTCCTGTTCATCGTTGGTTCCGATATTCAGCAGGTTTTTCAGCTGGTTGGGTCGAAGAGGTTTTACGTGTTAGCCATGCTACGACAGTCCTCGATCCATTTGTTGGTTCTGGCACAGTTTGCATTGCAGCTGACAAACTTGGAATTACCTCCTACGGTGTTGAGTCTCATCCATTTGTATTTAGGCTGGCCAGAGGAAAGCTTGCCTGGGGGGAATGTATTAATTCATTTGAAATCGCAATAAATAACCTAGTCGAAGCAGCTGTTAAAGTGCGGGAAAAGGTTAGTGTAAATGATACGCCCGCATTGATTACTAAATGCTACTCCGATGAGAATTTACACGCTCTTTATAGCATTAAGGCTGCCTATTTTGAACTTTCTTCCGGATGGACTGTTTCAATCAATGACTTGGTTTTTTTAACAATCAATTCAATACTTCGGTCCACCAGCCACGCAGGTACCGCTCAATGGCAATATGTGTTGCCAAATAAATCAAAATCTCGTGTTACCAGCCCTTATGTGGCTTTGAGTCTTCAAGCAAAGATGATGATCGATGACATGAAGTTTATGCAAAACAACTCAGAAAAACCTCGGGCAAATTTACTTCAAAGTGATGCACGAAACCTTTTAGGCGTACCTGATAATTCCATTAATTTGGTCGTGACATCTCCTCCCTACGCAAACAACTATGATTACGCTGACGCAACACGTTTAGAAATGACATTCTGGGGCGAAATTACTTCGTGGGGTGATTTACACGAAAGCGTAAGACAATATTTAATTTGCTCTAGCTCTCAACATGCATCCAAAGACAAAATGAAATTGAACCAATTATTAGATGATCCTGACATCATTCCAATCAGAAAAGAGTTGTCTATTGTCTGCCACGAACTAGATGAGGTTAGAAAAACAAAAGGTGGTAATAAAGCTTACCATTTAATGCTTGCAGCTTATTTTGGTGACATGGCAAAAACCTTTAAAGCCTTGCGCAGAGTGTCTACAGTTGGCTCTACCATTTGTATGGTAATCGGCGATTCAGCCCCATACGGAGTTCATGCTCCGGTAGAGCGTTGGTTCGGTGAGCTAGCTTTGGCTAATGGTTTTAAGTCATGGGAATTTGAAAAAATTCGTGAAAGAAATGTTAAATGGAAGAATAGGAAGCATAATGTACTTTTGCACGAAGGCCGTCTTTGGATAAAGGGGTAAGTATGGCAAATGCACCTGGACATCGTTTTGGACAAATAATCGGTGAGATGCTTGAAGAAATATTAACTCAGAAGTTGCAAACCTTTTGTGATGAGCGTGGGCTATTCCTCGATAAAAAGGGGCCACGAGGTAAGGTAAGAAGAACTAAGAAAGTTCGTCGCATAGACAGCCACGGGAATAGTCACGATCTCGATTTTGTTATCGAAAAAGGGGGCAGTCTGAACGATTACGGTCGTCCCGTAGCGTTTATTGAAGCCGCTTGGCGAGCAAAAACCAAACACTCTCGAGCAAAAGCGCAGGAAATACAAGGTGCCGTTCTTCCAATTGCAGAAACATTTCATTGGGATTCACCATTTTTGGGCGCAATTCTTGCGGGTGTTTTTACAAATGGTGCTCTGGAACAGATGAAAACTAATGGGTTCCGTGTAACCCTATTTCCTGCTGAAACTATAAGGTCAGCTTTGTCATCTGTTGGCATAAAAATAACATTTGGCGACGATACGCCAGATGCTGATTTTTTACGTTCAATTGATCAATATTCTGCTCTTCCTCGGGTGAAACATGAGGAATTAAAACAACATATTGTGAATAACAATCAGAAATTAATTGATCAGTTTTTAGCTCAATTACAAAATACACTTGATCGTCAAATAGATCAGATTATTCTCATACCATTGCACGGAAATCAGAATGAATTTAGAACAGTTGTGGATGCAATTTCTTTCGTAAACAACTTTCAAGAGGATGTTTTTCGTGACGGGGGATTCCGAAAATATGAAATAATTGTTCGCTACACAAACAATGACAAGATTGATGCTTCATTTCAAAGCAAAGCTAATGCAATCGCTTTCCTTCATCACATTGAACGAGGAGTTATCGCTTAAATTTTAATGTTAAGGCCTAATTAAAGAATCGTCTCTGAACGTCATCCAGCGGCTAGCAAAATACTCTGACTGACAACTGACAGTCGTGACTGGCTCTTTTTGGCACCAACCGGAATTTCACTTATCCTAATATAACACCCGAAAGCCGACATTTATAAACGGAACCACCAGGATGTCCTAGCGGAGCTATTAAATAAATAATTTCTTGGCTCTGTTAACAGCAATGCATGTTTTTTCTATATGCTAAATGGACTGATAATGGCAATGGCCTTCCTTCTTCCAGCGCAATCCGGCAGAGGTCACACCTTAAATGGATGTGTAAGTTCAGAACCCAAGTCGGCACTGGCCCAAACTGTTGCTCGTAATCTCTTTTGCGTTTTAAAGTCCAAAGCCACCCCGTGGCCATACACACGTTATCCCCAATAACCAAACGCGACTCACTCAAGATCGTAGTAATGCGATTGTCAAAGTCATCATACATCGACTGTACCTCCCTTGATGAAGTCAGCAAGGGCTTCCATATCAGCTTTAGGCAAGTTGATGTTGAAGATTTTGTGTGGTGATCGATCAGTCCGAGCCTGTGCCCATAGTGAATAGATATTGACCGATATGGAGTCCCCAGTTTCCAGGCGTTCCCCGTACAGCTCGTAGTCAGGCCTGGCGAGTATTGCTTTCATGTTGTTTCTCCTGTTTAGCGGCATTGCCAAGTGGTTGGGGCCGCAATCTGGATCAAATTCCACAGTTCCATTTCCACCGATCGGTGCAGAGGAACAATCTGTATAGCCGAAATGCAAAAACCCGTTCAGCTCAGGGCTATAACGGGTTGTTTTCCGCTTTAGCTGGAATTTATGAATCGCCCCGCAAGCTGGTAAACAAATCGGCGATCAATGCACTATGCTCCTTTAAATGTTGCTGTCAATTCCCTCATGTTTGCCGGTTAATCAGCAAATAAAAGTGGAATGGATTGGCCCAATCAAAGAATCGAACTCTGTATTCCACGCATACCAAGAATCACCTCAATCACCTCAACCACCTCGAATTCGGTATGAACAATTTCGTTGTCATAACCATATGCAACCTCTTCACGAAGGATAACCCGAAGGGAGTCTCCTGGGTTAAGTTGATGATGATTACTTTGAAATTTACTCAACCATTTTTCATCAAGAACCTTTGCTTCAATCATATGTTGGCCATATTTAAAATCCCACTTTGATTTTCCTAAGTAATCAGGTTTCTTGACCTTTAATATTCGTTCACCTTCTGACTGTAGTGTTTCACGGGTTATCAACTCTGCAACCATTTCATCAGATATGGTTAATTTTTGGTTGTACTTAGATGAGCCAAGAGGAGATTTGAATGTAGCTAAATCATTTTTCTCAAGGCAATTTAGAGCACTATTTACCGAATTAATGTCCGCCAGAAGTGATTCAGTATCTACCGGGGCATATGCTGGGAGCATCTTGATATCTGTTTGTTCAGCAAGAGCATGTAAATCGCTCTCCAGCATCTTAAGCTCTTTACGATCACTTATCTTGTCACGCCCATCGCACCAATCAAGTATCTTGTGTTTTGCCTTAAGTAAATAGTGCCCAATCACCTTTTTTACTTCTCCTGATTTAACTGCCTCATCAGGTATTGCTTCTATCACTGTTTTGAGTTTCGCCTTAAGAGAAGCCGCCTCAACATCCTGCAATAAAATTGAAGTCCTGACATTCGCACCGATGCTTAATGCGAGATGAGAGTCAAGTAATTGCGTTGATTCTATGAGGCCAGCCATCGCACGAAATACACGGCTAGGATCACCAGATCCACGTTCAAACTCAATTCTGATTTCAATTAAATCGGGGAATTCATCAGCCATAGCAGTCCCTCATCGTTAGTGCAAAATCGAAAGTTGAAGGTAACCTACCTTCAAAATAGATCATCTGATATAACTTTTGGATAGCGCAGATCTAATTCTGTTTCAATCGAATCTGCGAATGTACTTACCTTTGGCCACGTCAATCAACCCTCTTAAACCGATAATTTCGGCGATCAGGTACATACCGCTTCCAAGCTTCAATCCAATCTGTAGCCATCACATGCTGCGCCTCGGCAAGTGAAATCTTATCCCTGCACACCATTTTATAAAGCACAAACTCTAACTGGTCTTTCTTTTTTGCATTCCACTCACTTTTACGTGGTTCCGGCCAAAGGTTGCGTGGATCACGAGGATTGCGTCCTGCAACCAACCATCGTAGAGGGCCGGTAAGCCACGCAATAATAGCGAGAGCTAATGCGACTCCGACTCCCCCTATAATGATAATGACGATAGAACCGACAGGGGTGGCAGGATTAATTGATTCTTCTATGCTCGCCATTGCATGATCACCTCGTATTTCTACTCTGCATTATCTTCTTGGTTGTATCCTAGATCTTGCTTGTGGCATTGAGCGTCGATTGCCCTTTGTTGAGTTACACAACCTACACATCAAGGCAGCATTATCGAGTTCAGATCGCCCACCTCTTGAATGTGGATCAACATGGTCGATAGTAAAGTTGTTCCAGTCAAGCTTCACACCACCACAGATCGATCCTATGCATTTTTTCTCTGTACTTGTATTCCAAAGTATTCGCCTTTGTTCGGCACTGAAAACACGCTGATCATCCTTTTTTGCAAATATTGAACCGATTACGCCCCGCAAAATTTGCTCTCGTCTCTTGCGCTGGTTCACATCATCTGTCATTTGAGATACCGTTAACAAATATTCCCGGTAAATCTCGTTGCCAGCCTTAACCGCTTTAAGCTTGCGTTGAGATTCCCGAATCTGATCTACTTCAATAGAAAATGCTTTGAGCAAATCCCATGCTAGCGTATTGCGTTTCCGATCGTTCAGAATTGCTCCTTCATCAGAAAGCTTTGCAATTAGCACAACCAGTGAGTAAAAGTCCACAATCTGCTTCAATCGTGTAGTGTTCAGTTCAGGAAACATGCGTTTCAAATGATTGATCGCATTTACAACTTTAGCACTTGCTTTCATGATTTGTACTTTAGTCATAGATGACGTGGCCATAACCTTATCGACCGCAGCTTTCTTATTGATGACATCTCCAGCACCCATTGTCACAATCAACTCAGCTGCGAACTCAACATGCTTCATTCGAGCCACTTGCTGGCTGGAAATAACGCCCGACTTCACCAAATATGGTTCAAGCTTATTCCCTAGGCGTGTAGATTCAACCAGAAGACCAGAACCGGAATACTGCGCCTTACGTCTTTCTTGTGGCGTGAGTGGCTTGCCAGTTGAATTGATGCGAACAAACACCTCAATGATGTCAGATAATGGGCCAGCCACTTCAATGACAGGGATACGATATCCCATAAAATGTGGGCGCAACCGTTCACGATGCGACTTATTATTTTTAAGGGATTTGGCGGAAATCTTTTGAATTCCCTCCATGCCAGAAATTTCCGCTCTCGTCTCAAAGCCGTGACCACGCAAATGACCCAGAAAACCAAGAAGTGTTTCAAGGCGTTGCTTTCCATCAATAACAGAATAGCTTAAATCACCATGATTTTCATTGCGATAAAGGAATATTGCAGGGAGCGGGTAATTTCGGATAACGGTATCAATCAGTTTCTGACGATCCTTTAAGACCCAAACAGATTTGCGCTGAAACGCCGGTGATAAATCCAGCATATTATTTTCATAAAGATGTACTAAATCAGCAATTGTTTTGGTCTCATGTTGCTTTGAAAGTCTCTCCATATCCATTTCGATGCCTTTCTTAACATTCGCCATTGTAATCAGTCAACCTACTTCTTCTTTTCCTTCACGGCTACTTTCATAGTAACTGCAGTGCCGTTAACAACTCACATAAGGATTACCCCATGGTGAGTCCTTTTGAGGTGGTTTTGGTTGATGAGGCATGGGCACTATATATCAAAATGATCTGACGCTGGCATAGGAACGATAACATCCCTGCAACTGCGAAATGATGCATTCCGTTCTGGAGCTAATGAGCGGCTGGTATTAACCAGGAAGCAGACGTGGAACTGAGATTGAATCTGTCCGCTTGACAGGCGGCAGTGTGCCAAAAAGCTGCCATTTATCTGTCAGTACTAGAGTAGTATTAACAAATGTCTGGGTGCAAGCCTCCGGATAATAACTGTTGGACCTATTTTTGACAGGAGTACTCCAATGCCTGATCTCGCAACAATTGGTGCGGCGCTGAGCAGCCTCAAGACAGCAACAGATATTGTCAAATTCTTGCGTGAAAGCGATCTGTCACTTGAGCGTGCAGAATTAAAGCTAAAACTGGCTGATCTTTTAAGCTCTCTTGCCGACGCGAAGATCGAACTGGTCGAAGTTCAGGATACACTAGCAGAAAAAGACAAGAGAATCGCTGAGCTAGAAGATGCTTTCCAGAACAAAGATTCGCTTGTCCGCCGGTATGACGCATATTACACCACCGATGAAAACGACAAACCCACCGGAGTACCTTATTGCTTACGTTGCTGGGAAAACGAGCATAAGAAGCGGCAGCTTGTGCACAACTCACAGAACTATCGAATTCGAGTTTGCACATCCTGCGGTCACCAGTATGAGGGGGGCCTCGCTGACGACATTCAACCACCGAAAGCCGAATAGCTGGCGAAGTAGAACCAACTCATGAACCCCTCTGTTATGCAGGCCATACAACAACGAAAAGTTTTGGAACTTCGCTATCACGGCTACTCACGCATCGTTGAACCTCATGCATATGGTCGAGATAAGAATGGTGACGAAATCCTTCGCTGTTACCAAACATCAGGAGGGAGCGAAAGTGGCGAACGAAAGGGCTGGAAACTTCTCAAACTAAGAGACGTTTTTTCTCTGCACTTATCCATGGACATCTTCTCGATAAGGCCGGAGTACAATCGCAATGACAAAGCGATGATCTATATTTTTGATCAAGTCTAATCTGAGCTTTGGGAAGCGAAAATGATTGTTTCAAAACTCGACGCCGCTCGTGTGCAACTTGACCGTGCAGTTGAGTGCTTCTTCAACGATGACCATATTTGTGCGGTTACTCTCGGTGGGGCAGCAGAAGACATACTAGCCGGGCTGCTTATGGCATCCGGGGAGCAAAGCCCGTTCCAGTTTCTACATGACTGGTATCTATTTCAGCATAAACATCAATCCAATAACCACGATTAACAGTAGCCAAAACCACGCTGGAATACCCTGCCGTTATGGTGTCACTTTACTGCCAGGTGTGTGGGAAGTTGTTTCGCTGTAGCTCAGGCCGGGGCCAGGAAGATTGGCCGTAGTCCTGACCTTGTCTTCTTTGATGTTCATGGTTAAGCGACTATTTGAGCTTGACGATGGACAGTTACGTTATTGACCACTAACATTGCCCAGAATATGGTAGATGCGAAATTGAATATGAAGATTGTCTATGTTGGCCACGATTCTAAAAAGCAAAGGTCGCTTATTGCTGAGCAATTAGATTTCATTTCCTTGCACCCGAATAACTGGGACGACTACAACTATAAAACGACGTTCCCGACCAATTGCTACATGAACGGAAAGGAGATCGATATCGGTAGTGTGAAGATTCTGATCGAGGAAGAAAAAACCTCTTCCAATACTCTGGATAAACTTATCGATCAAGGGTGGGATGGCGTGTTTCCGATACCAGATATCGTTTACATCTCGACGCCCGAAGCAATCTCCTTCTATGAGCAAATTGAAGGTCATCTTGGAACCGAAGCTGCAATAGTCGTGGCGCAGACCTTGCATGATGCGAGCTACCTTACGAAAATTAAAGACGATCCAGATGCATTGCGTCTACTAGCCACCAATGGTTTCAAGAACTCTCTACAACGGGAGCGTGGAGCAATCAAAGCATTTCTCGATGGATGGAAGCTTTTCGGTAAAGAAAGCATTTCCATAGGAAACCAGGTGTTCCGCTTCAAGAGTACGTCTGATGACATAACGACCCTGGACTTGCGGTTCGAGTCACCAAGTCCACTACCCCACGACATCAACGTCCTGATCGGGCCAAACGGTGTTGGAAAGTCGCAACTTCTGCAACAGATCGTCAAGAGTTGGTTGCGTACAGTCGATGATGCTTCTGACATCGGATTTGCTGAGCGTCCTAATTTCAATCAGGTGGTTGTGGTATCGTACAGCCCATTTGAACTGTTTCCAGTCGACACAGCCGCATTCGACACAGCCGAATTTGAAACTGACAAGGATGCTCGGCGAGATAACAACGTCTATAAGTACTTCGGATTGCGGGGACGAAAGAAGTTACTTACCGATAGCAAGAGAGGCTCAAATACGGTTACTTTGTCACGGGACTTTCCCAAGGCGAATGCTGCGCAATCTCTGCTCGCTTGCTTGTCTGATGATCAGAAATATGGGGGGATTAAAGAGTGGTCCAACAAAGTCAAGACTATGGAACACGTGCTTAAGCGTGCAATTTCATTTGACTGTACTGCTGTTGTTGTGGACAGCGCCGTTGATACTAATGAGTTCTTTACCGACATAGGGCTTCTGGACCAGCCCTTCGTTGATGAAAAGTTTGCTGATGAAGACAATCAACAAACGATAGTAAGGTATCTGCCTATTTCTTCAGATCGCATTGATGAGCTGAAAGTGCTGGCGATTAAGAAACACCTTGAAGACCTATCGGGTGTAGCTTTCCTGAAGGATGGCAAGCCGATCCATTTGAGTTCAGGGCAACGGCTTTTTTCTTACATTGTGATTAACATCCTGGGTGTAATTCGCCGAAACAGTCTCATTTTGGTGGACGAGCCCGAACTGTTTCTGCATCCCAACTTAGAGATAGCATTTATCAGAATGTTGAAGTCCATCTTAACTGCCTTTGATTCCAAAGCATTGGTCGCGACCCACTCTCTAGTTACCGTTCGCGAAATTCCACGCAATTGTGTCCACGTGTTAGAAAATACAGACGATGGCATCATGGTGAAAACGCCCCCCTTCGAAACCTTCGGCGGTGATGTGCAGCGGATATCATCCTACATATTTGGTGATAAAGAACTATCAAAGCCATATGAGGATTGGGTGACAAAACAACTGGAGGAACACGGATCAGCTAAGGGTCTTATTGAAGCACTCGGCGAAGACATCAACGAAGAGTTGCTCATTCAGATTAACGCAATGGATCGTGACCTATGGTAATGCGTCTGACTCCACCCGATGTGGATGGGATAGAACTTATCGACAAAATCGTTTCCGAGCGGCAGGCTGGCAAGAATGCCAAATTCTTTAATGAAATCAAAGATGATTGGAAGCTACACGTTCAAACCTATATTGACTCGAAAGGTAATCCAGAATTGGTGAAACCTTGGCATAAAGTACGTGGCCATAAAGTAACGTTTAAGAACTTGTATAGTAACCCGCAAGAGGGATCGGCTCAGGAACCGATTCTTCAAGCACTTCGGTCGAGAACGATGCAGCTGTGCCCAGCTTGCGGAGAAGACGGCACCCCGAATACGCTGGATCACTATCTTCCTAAGGATATTTATCCGGAGTTCGCAATTACCCCTCTTAATCTGTTCCCTATGTGTGATATATGCCAAGGAGAAAAGGGCACCAAGACACTCGATGAAGACGATCAACGTTTTTTCCTTCATCCATACTTCGATGTATTTACTGAAAAGCAAGTTGTCATGTTAGAAATCAGCAAACCATTCGAATCTCCTACGACCATCACTGTAAGACCACACTCAGACCTTAGTGAGGTTGATGCATCACTTGTGAAGCGGCATCTGTATGAGCTTGGTATCTCCAAGAGGTACCATCATTACTTCCGAAATCAGCACATGCGTCTTTTAAAGCTAGTGAACGAAATTCGGTTGAATGGACAGAATGTCCGCCAGAGCCTAGAGCTGTTCCGTAAGAATGAGCTCTACAAGTCAGTGAACTCATGGCCACACATTTTCTACAGCGGTGTCCTCGCTGATGAGGAGCTGATTGTGTACCTTGAGACAGCAAAACTTCCGGACTACTTGTGACGTTCAACACAACTCGAATCCTTTGAACTAGGTCACGGTAGCGACAGCATTACATGGATGATCGTAGGAATTCGATGATCGGTTACATGTCGATAAGGCTCACGGTTGTCTGTATGTCACCATGTGGATTTTGTCGTCACAATAGCAGTAGGACGAATGAGGTATAACGGGTACACCTGGGGTGGGGAAAGGCCAATCGGTGGTATTTTTTAATTTCTTTGTTACTTTAGATTTAGCTTTTGCTGCCATAATCATTCTCCTTTTTTAAAATTAAAAGTGCCCTTGAACTTAATGCTTGATGCTTAGATTCATCAATCTATGTCGTAAGCTTCAACAATAACTGTATCTGCTAATTCTGTCTCATTGATAAAGACGTCCACATCCTCTTCGGAATAATCGAAATACATGTCATCCATTACGATATGGCACAAAGTTTCATATTCCTTATCGCTAATCGGTTTCCCATCTAGCCTGGATATCCAGACTGAACAGAATCCAGCTGTTTTGTATTTATCCCAAGGGTGGTTGAACAAATCCGCAAAGTCCACATCACTAATTTTAGTGTTTGCCAAGACACGACCGTAATGGCCAGAACTAAAATTAAACGTCAAACAATAGAAGGGCAAATCTTCGCCACAAAGTCGATAACGCTGGTGCCTGATGAAAGACTTAAATTTAACATTATCAACTTGATTATATAGAATCACAGCAGAAAGAAGCATGACCGTTCCTTCCACAAAGGTTTCTGGTGTGCAATCCAAATCCAGATATTCGATATGGCGTCGAATCTCGGCGTAGTTGTCTGCCCTCGCCTCGGCAACAAACTCACGCTGCCATTGAGAAATATTTTGAACCTGGTTGAGCTTCATTAGTTTGTTCTACCTCACAATTATCATCACGATTAAAACCCAGATCCAACCAGGTATTCCGATACGTGTTGTGGTCGAATTGTTAGGTGTGTTTTTTGAAGTCGTTCTTGTAGCTCAGGCAGTGCCTGGGAGACTGGCCGTAGTATTGACATTACCTCCTTTGATGCTTAGGGTCAGCCCTTTGCCGCCGAATCAGGTGCTAGCTCCACGCTTGCTCAGGTTGAGCCAGATGCCGGGAAGAATTCATATTCGTTTGCGGAAAAGGAAACCCACGACAACACCATATCACGGATGATTCGTTTGAAGTCTAGGGGCTACTTTAA
>Ga0307375_10005102_pt1 | contig 12395 bp, 8 predicted proteins | sample TR1MG_FD_202531 | JGI IMG/M metagenome (GOLD analysis project Ga0307375, IMG submission 202531) | Soil microbial communities from Risofladan, Vaasa, Finland - TR-1 | ecosystem: Environmental > Terrestrial > Soil > Coastal area > Acid sulfate soil | place: Finland: Risofladan, Vaasa | collected... | reverse complement strand
CGCATCGATCACATTGCTGCCGACCGCGGCCAGCTGGGCCAGCATCAACGGCAATGCGAGACGCACGGTGGCACGCATCTCGCGCGCCAGGTGGGCACGCTCGGGACGTAACGACTTCATCGGCAGGCCGGCTCCAGGGCCGGACATTCTACAACTGCCGCGCCGGCGCGGCGGACCCTCCCGCCGAGCTTGTGGAACGCCGGTGACGGCGCGTTTTACACAGCGTCACGAGCCTGTCAAGACTCTTGCCGGGACTTTGACGCTCTGGTGAACAGCACCTGAGCGAAATTTTCAGACCATTGATATACATCACTTTTTATGACTGTTCAAAACTTCGTCAAGTTGTCGTGAAAGGCACCACGGCACGCCTCGGAGAACGCTCTACCCGTGGTATCCACAGACTTATCCACAAACCTTGTGGATAAGCGAAAAATCTTCAAGAAGTGAGCAACTTATGTACGGCTCCTCGATTGTCAGAGAGCTGATAGGCGCAACTGCCCTTGCGGCGGCACTTCCCGATGACACGGCAGTCGACGCGATGGCTGCAGAGATGGCACGGTTACACTGGCCCGTCACGAGGTAACCATGCCCACCGTCCTTCGCGTCGCCCTGCCGCTGCCCCTGCCGACCCTGTTCGATTACCTGCCGCCTGCCATGGGCGAGGTGTATGCGGGCAGCCGGGTGCTGGTGCCATTTGGTCGCGGCAAACTGGTGGGCATCGTGGTGGCGCTGGATGCCGAGGCCGCGGTCGGCAGCCATCGGCTGAAGCAGGTCATCCGCTTGCTCGACGCCACCCCATTGCTCGACCCCGAATTGATGCGCACCCTGGCCTGGGCCGCCGACTACTGGCTGGGCGCGCCGGGCGAGGCCTATATCAATGCGCTGCCGCTGGCCTTGCGTGAACCCCGGCCGCTGCCGGCGATCGACGAGGAATACTGGTCGCTCAGCACCGCCGGTCACAGCGCCCGCGATGCCTGCAGCCGGCGCGGCGGCAGCATGGCATTGCTGGCACTGTTGGCCGACGGCCCGCTGAGTGCGCAGGAGCTGACCGCGCGCCTGCCCGGCTGGCGCGCGGCGGCGCGTCGACTGGCCGCTGCCGGGCTGCTCGAACGCAGCGAACGCGTGCCGGTCGACCGCGTCTGGCCCACCTCGCTGGCGCCACCCCTCAGTGCAGAGCAGCAGCTCGCCGTCGCTGCGGTCGGCGCCAGCCTGGGTACCTACCAGCCGTTCCTGCTCGATGGCGTCACCGGCAGCGGCAAGACCGAGGTTTACCTGGCGCTGATCGAGCAGGTGCTGGCGCAAGGCCGGCAGGCGTTGTTGCTGGTACCGGAAATCGGCCTCGCGCCGCAGACCGTGCGCCGCCTGCGCGAACGCCTCGGCGTGATGGTCGAAGTGCTGCACTCCAGCCTGTCCGAGGGCGATCGCGCGCGCGCCTGGCTGCGCGCCCGCAACGGCAGCGCCAGGGTGATCCTGGGGACGCGCTCGGCGGTGTTCACGCCGCTGCCGCAGGCCGGCTTGATCATCGTCGACGAGGAACACGACAGCGCCTACAAGCAGCAGGAGGGCTTTCGCTATCACGCCCGCGACCTGGCGCTGGTGCGCGCCCGCGCGCTGGGCGTGCCGGTGCTGCTGGGTTCGGGTACGCCATCGCTGGAATCGCTGGCGAATGCCGACGCCGACCGCTATCGCACCCTGCATCTGCGCGCCCGCCCTGGCGCGACTCGGCCGCCGCAGGTGCAGATCATCGACATGCGCGCGCAGCAGCTGGAGCATGGCCTGTCGCCGGCGCTGCTGACGGCGGTCGCGCAGACGCTGGCGCGTGGCGAACAGGTGCTGGTGTTCCGCAACCGCCGCGGCTATGCACCGGTACTGCTGTGCCACGGCTGCGGCTGGCATGCCGAGTGTCCACGCTGCGAACGACCTCTGACCCTGCATGCCGGTCGCCGCCAGCTGATCTGCCATCACTGCGACTTTCGCCAGCGCATGCCGGTCGCCTGCCCCGCTTGCGGCGTCGGCGACCTGAAACCGCAGGGCCAGGGTACCGAACGGCTGGAAGAAGCGCTGATCGCGCGATTCCCACAGGTGCCGGTGCTGCGCGTGGATCGCGAAACCACCCGCCGCCGCGACTCCTTCGAGCAGCTGCTGGACACCTTGCACGACGATCAGCCGGCGATCCTGGTGGGCACCCAGATGCTGGCCAAGGGCCATGACCTGCCCAACCTCACCCTGGTGGCGATCGTGGGCGTGGACGAAGGCCTGCACAGCGTGGATTTTCGCGCCGGCGAGCGGCTGGCGCAGCTGGTGGTGCAGGTTGCCGGGCGCGCCGGGCGGGCGCGCAAACCCGGCCTGGTGTTGCTGCAGACCCACCAGCCGGAACATCCGCTGCTGCGCGGGCTGCTGGCGCACGGTTATGCCGCCGCGGCGCGCGAACTGCTGGCCGAGCGCCGGCAGATCCAGTTGCCGCCTTACAGCCACCAGGTGCTGTTGCGCGCCGACGCGCCGCAGCGCGAGCAGGTCGATGCGTTTCTCGCCGCCGCGCATGCGGCGCTGCCGGATGGCGAGCCGTTGCAGATCGCCGGTCCGATGCCCGCGCCGATGCCGCTGCGCGCGGGCCGTCATCGCGGCCAGCTGCTGCTGGAGGCAGCCAGTCGGCGCAGCCTGCACGGCAGCCTGCGCGCCTGGCAGCTGCAGCTGGCGACACTCCCGTCGGCACGGCGGGTGCACTGGTCGCTGGATGTCGACCCGATCGATCTGTACTGACGGGCACCTCGAATAACCCCGACGCGTAGGAGCGTACTTGTGGGAGCGGCTTCAGCCGCGATGCTCTTGCTTCATGGTGGAAAGAAGAGCATCGCGGCTGAAGCCGCTCCCACAAGTCGGGCCTGCCTGTCGCAAGCTCTAGCGAGCGGTGTACTCCTCCAGGCGATCACGGAAATCGACCACCGGCCCGGGTACGTTGCTGACGCCACCTTCAAAGATCCGCCGCGGCGTGATGCCGGGGCCGTAGACGGCTGCGTTGGCGTCGTAGTCGATACGCAGTACCGAGCCGTCCAGCGCCACGCCGGCAAACAGGCCGCGGGAGCGCGAATAGGAGTAGATCTCGGCCTTCAACTGGCCGTCGGTTTCAGCCGTGGCGGTACGCCCGACCGGACCGGCCGTGGCCGAGGCATCAGCGCCGAGCGTGAACTTGCCGCGCACGATCGAATCGACCCCGTGCTGGGTGCGAAACACCAGGATCACGTCGGTCGAGGACACGCCGGCCTGGAAGCCGACGCTGCCGCCGGTCATGGTGATGAAGCTGGGGTTGGACCAGGTGCCGTCCGGGCTCTTGACCGAAATCAGGCCTTCGCCGCGGCGGCCGCCGAAGATGAAGCCGACCTTGATCATGTCCGGTATCACCGCGATCGCCTTGGCATCGCGCAGCAGGTCCTGCGGGATCGCCTTGTCCGGCGCCTGCATGATGTCGTTGAGTACGTGCACCGCGTTCGTTGCGCGCACCAGCGGTGGGTCTTCGGCATGCGCCGCCAGTGCGGGCAGCAGCAGGGCCATGCCGATCAGCAGCAGGCGATGCAGTGGTTGCTTGAACATGGGCAGCTCCAGATCGGTTCGAGACTTGGGAACGCACCGCGGCGCACGAGGCTTGTGGCAGACTCCACCACTGGTTCAGCACAAGTGCCGCGATGCCACACAACAACTATACCGGCCTTGCCGGCTATTCCCACGGACCACTCGGTCAGCCCGTTCAGGCTGGCGTTCTGTTGGTCAACCTGGGTACGCCAACCGCCCCCACGGCCAGGGCGGTGCGGCCCTACCTGGCCGAGTTTCTCGGCGATCCGCGGGTGATCGAATACCCGCGCTGGCTGTGGTGGCTGATCCTGCATGGCGTGATCCTGCGCACGCGCCCGGCACGTTCGGCACACGCCTATGCCAAGGTCTGGACCGAGCAAGGTTCCCCGTTGCGCTGCGGCAGCGAGGCGCTGGCCGCCGGCCTGCAGAACGCATTGACGCGACGGCGGCCGAGCGGTCCGATCCGCGTGGCGCTGGCGATGCGCTACGGCGAGCCCTCGGTGTCACACGCGATCGAACAGCTGCAGTGCGATGGCGTGCGCCGGCTGCTGGTGCTGCCGTTGTATCCGCAATACTCGGGAACCTCCACCGGCTCGGTGATCGATGCGGTGGCGGACAGCTGCAAGACCCTGCGCTGGCCACCGGAGCTGCGCATCATCAACGACTACCACGATGATCCCGGCCACATCGAGGCGCTGGCGCGCAGCATCGAGCGCTGGTGGCGGGCCCACGGCCGCGGCGACAAGCTGCTGCTGTCGTTCCACGGCATTCCCGAACGTTACCTGCTGGCCGGCGACCCGTATTTCTGCCAGTGCCATGCCACCGCGCGACTGCTGCGCGAACGCCTTGGCTTGAGCGAAGACCAGTTGATCATCAGTTTCCAGTCGCGCGTGGGCCGCGAGCGCTGGCTGCAGCCGTACACGGACGCCACGGTACGCCGGCTGGCTGCCGAAGGCGTGCGCAAGCTCGACGTCGCCTGCCCCGGTTTCGCGGTGGACTGCCTGGAAACGCTGGAGGAGATCGCCATGCAGAACGGCGGGTTCTTCACTGCCGCCGGCGGCGAAACCCTGCGCTACATCCCCGCGCTCAACGACAGCGCCGAACAGGTCGACAGCCTCGCCGCACTGGTGCTGCAGCATACCCAGGGCTGGCCGGAATTCGCCGCCGACTACGATGCCGCCGCCGCGCTGCAGCGTCGGGCCGCGGCGCAGCAACGTGCGCAGCAGCAACGTGCCCGCACCGACTGAGCGCACCATCGCGCTGCCGCATCTGGCGCTGCGCGCGCAGGTGTGGGGCGACGCCGCGGCGCCGCCGCTGCTGGCGCTGCACGGCTGGCTGGACAACGCCGGCAGCTTCGCGCTGCTGGCGCCGCTGCTGGCTGCGCAGCATCGGGTGATCGCACTGGATCTGCCCGGTCACGGCCACTCCGCGCACTTGCCGGCGGGCGCCGGTTATCACTTTCTCGATCATGTGCGCACCGTGCTCGAAGCCGCCGACGCCCTGCAGCTGGGCCGCTACACCCTGCTCGGCCATTCGCTGGGCGCCGGCATCGCCGCACTGGTGGCCGCCGCCGCGCCACAGCGCATCGAACGCCTGTTGCTGATCGAAGGGCTGGGCCCGCTCGGTGACGACGGCGCGCACACCCTGCAACGTTTCCGCGACGCGCTCGCGCCGCGAGGCGACAACGGCAAGCCGCTGCGGCTGTTCCACAGCATCGAGCAGGCGGTCAGCGCACGCGGCATCGCCAGCGGCCTGCGCGCTGAACTGGCGCGGCCGATCGTCGAGCGCGGCCTGCTGGAAACGGACGGCGGCTGGCGCTGGCGCAGCGACCCGCGGCTGACCCGCGCCACCGGGTTGCGGCTGGCCGAAACGCAGGTCCACGCGCTGCTGCACGGCATCGCCGCACCCACCGCACTGTTGCTGGCGGAGCCGGCCACAGCGTACCTGCCCAGCGTGCAGATGCAGGCCCGCGCCGCGTGCGTGCCGCAGATCGCCGTCAGCCATCTCGGCGGCGGCCATCACCTGCATCTCGAACAGCCCGCCGCGGTCGCGGCGTGGGTCGGCAGCGCGAGCTGACGCGCGCTGCCGTCAGAATAATTTCCCTCCCCCACCCACTGGAGCCATCCCCATGACACTTTCCATGTACCAGGCCAGCGTTCCCGTCTTCGTCCGCGCATTGGGCAACCTCGCTCACGTGCTCAAGAAAGGCGAAGCGCATGCCAGGGCGAAGAACGTCACCGATGAAGTGCTGCTGCAGACCCGGCTGATCCCCGACATGCTGCCGCTGGTCAAGCAGGTGCAGATCGCCACCGACATGGCCAAGAACGGCGCCGCCCGCCTGGCCGGCGTCGAGCCGCTGCAGTTCGAGGACACCGAAACCACGCTCGAGCAGCTGTACGCGCGAATCGACCGCGTGCTCGACTACCTCAAGACGTTCAAGCCCGAACAGATCGACGGCAGCGAAACCCGGCCGATCCATCTGAAGATGCGCAGCGGCGAGCTGAACTTCGAGGGCCAGACTTACCTGCTGCACTTCGTCATCCCGAACGTGTTCTTCCACTGCACCACCGCCTACGACATCCTGCGCGAGGCGGGTACCGCGATCGGCAAGACCGACTTCATCGGCAACGCCTGATCGCACCCTGCCCTGCAGAAGCGGCTTTTGTGGGAGCGGCTTCAGCCGCGATGCTCAGAGATGATGCGAAAACCAAAGGCATCGCGGCTGAAGCCGCTCCCACAGGGAAGCACCCCGCTCGCTGCCATGGCTTCAGCGCGATATCTGCGAAAATACGCTGATTCATTCCAGTTATCGGATCCCAAGACTCCATGTTGCGACTGACCGACCTCAAGCTGCCGCTGGACCATCCGGCGGACGCGCTGGCCGCCGCGATCCTCAGGCGACTGCACATCGAGGCCGCCGCATTGACCGGCTACACCGTCGCCAAACGCAGCTACGACGCCCGCAAGCGCGGCGCGATCATGCTGATCTACGCGTTGGATATCGAAACCCCGCTGGAAGCCGAACTGTTGCGGCGCCATGCCGACGACCCCCACGTCCAGCCCACGCCGGACACCAGCTACCGTCTTGTCGCCCGTGCGCCGGCGCTCCTGCCGCTGCGTCCGCTGGTGATCGGCACCGGGCCCTGCGGGTTGTTCGCGGGACTGCTGCTGGCGCAGATGGGTTTCCGCCCGATCATCCTCGAACGCGGCAAGGCGGTGCGCGAGCGCACCGCGGACACCTGGGATCTGTGGCGCAAGCGCAACCTGCATCCCGAATCCAACGTGCAGTTCGGCGAGGGCGGCGCCGGCACGTTTTCCGACGGCAAGCTGTACAGCCAGATCCGCGACCCGCAGCACCACGGCCGCAAAGTGCTCGCCGAGTTCGTCAAGGCCGGTGCGCCGGAGGAAATCCTCTACGTCAGCAAACCGCACATCGGCACGTTCCGGCTGGTGACGATGGTGGAGAACATGCGCGCCACGATCGAATCGCTGGGCGGCGAGATCCGTTTCAACCAGCGCGTCGACGACTTGGCTGTCGAAACCGATGCCGGCGGCACGCGCCACGTGCGCGGCGTGACCCTGGCCAGCGGCGAGCAGCTGCGCGCCGACCACGTGGTGCTGGCGGTCGGCCACAGTGCGCGCGACACCTTCGCGATGCTGCATGCACGCGGCGTGTATCTGGAAGCCAAGCCATTCTCGATCGGCTTGCGCATCGAGCATCCGCAGTCGATCATCGACCACGCCCGCTTCGGTCCGCAGGCCGGTCATCCGCTTCTCGGCGCGGCCGACTACAAGCTGGTGCATCACGCCAGCGGCAACCACGCCGGCAACGGCCGCTCGGTCTACAGCTTCTGCATGTGCCCCGGCGGCACCGTGGTGGCGGCGATGTCCGAACCCGGCCACATGGTCACCAACGGCATGAGCCAGTACTCGCGCAACGAGCGCAACGCGAATTCGGCAATCGTGGTGGGCATCGAACCGGGCGACTTCGCGGCGTATGACGGCAGTGGCAGTCCGCTGGCCGGCATCGCGCTGCAGCGCGCGCTGGAAAGTCACGCCTACGTGCTGGGCGGCGAGAACTGCAACGCGCCCGGTCAGCTGGTCGGCGATTTCATCGCGGCCCGGCCGTCACGCGGATTCGGCGAGGTGCAACCTTCGTTCAAGCCCGGCGTGACGCCCGGCAGCCTCGACAGCGCACTGCCCGCCTACGCGATCGCCGCGATCCGTGAGGCGCTGCCCGCGTTCGACCGCCAGATAAGGGGCTTCGCCATGCACGACGCGGTGCTCACCGGCGTCGAAACACGCACCTCCTCGCCCGTGCGCATCAGGCGCGACGACAGCCTGCAGAGCCTCAACACGCGCGGCCTGTATCCCGCCGGTGAGGGCGCCGGTTACGCCGGCGGCATCCTGTCGGCCGCCGTCGACGGAATCCGGATCGCCGAGGCGGTGGCGTTGAGCATGGCGCCAAGCCAACCCGCCCGAAGTCAGGCAGCTGAGCGGGGCCGGTCCGGCACACCAGAAAATCACAGCCTGCACGGCATCGCAGACGATTGATTGCGGCACCGCACGGCCGCATATGCTGGTGATGGCAACCACCACCAAGCACCCATGCCATTCGCGGAGATGTTCCCGATGACGACCCCACCCGTTCCCGTCCGCATCGACTTTGTCTCCGATGTTTCCTGCCCGTGGTGCGCGATCGGACTGGCATCGCTGCAACGGGCGCTGGCGAAGCTGTCGGGCGAGGTGTCGGCGCAGATCCATTTCCAGCCGTTCGAGTTGAACCCGCAGATGCCGCCGCAGGGGCAGGATTCCACCGAACACCTGGTGCAGAAATACGGCAGCACGCCGGAGCAGATCGATGCCAATCGCGAGGCGATCCGTGCGCGCGGCGAGTTGCTGGGCTTCACCTTCCGGATGGATCGGCGCAGCCGCGTCTACAACACCTTCGATGCGCACCGGCTGCTGCACTGGGCCGCGCTGGAAGGTCGCCAATTGCCGCTGAAGCAGGCGCTGCTGCGGGCGTATTTCAGCGACGGCGAGGATGTGAGCTCGCACGACACGCTGCTGCGGCTGGCCGCCGCGGCGGGGCTGGATACCGGACGTGCGCAGCAGATACTTTCGAGCAATGCATATGCCAACGACGTGCGCGCGCAGGAACAGTTCTACATGCAACGCGGCATCCACTCGGTGCCGGCGATCGTCATCAACGAACAGCACCTGATTTCGGGCGGCCAGCCGCCGGAAGTCTTCGAGCAGGCTCTGCGGCGGATCGCGGCGACAGCCTGAATGGCGGCGTTGGCCCGCGACGCCCGATTCAGGTGATATCGGCACTGGCTTGCAGCCGGTGCCTGATCGGGGTCGGGCGACCCAGCAGGTAACCCTGGCCGAATTCGCAGCCCATGCCGAGCAGGGCATCGCGCTGCACCGGCGTCTCGATGCCTTCGGCGATCACCTTGATGTCCAGTGCATGCGCCAGCGCGAGGATCGCCGCCACCACCGGCGTGCTGTTGGCACTGTCCTCCTGGTCCAGTTCATGCACGAAGGCCTGATCGATCTTCAGCATGCGCAAGGGCAGCGAGTGCAGGTAGCTGAGCGAGGAATAGCCGGTGCCGAAATCGTCCAGCGCCGCACCCACGCCGGCTTCGCGCAACCGCTCCAGCGTGGCACGCACGTGCGCGGGGTCGTCCAGCAGCGCGCCTTCGGTGACCTCGACGATCATGCGCGAGGCCGGCAGACCGACGCATTCGAGCAGTTGCAGCAGCCGCGTATCGAAAGCCGCGTGGCGCAGATGCCGTGCCGACACGTTGATCGTCACGAACGCCTCGCCCGCGCCATGCCGCTTGAACTGCGCGCAGCTGAGCTCGAACATGCGCCAGTCGATCGCCTCGATCAACCCGCTGTCCTCGGCGATCTTGATGAAGTCCGCCGGCTTGAGCACGCCGCGCTGCGGGTGGTTCCAGCGGATCAGCGCCTCGTAGCCCACCACCTCATCGCCGTCGAGCCGGCAGATCGGCTGAAAATACGGCTCGAACTCGTCGTGCTGCAGCGCGTGGCGCAGTTCCGCCTCCAGCGTGAGCACGTCGACCACGTCATTGGCCAACGACTCGTCGAACATCTCGAAGCGCTTGCGCCCCCGATCCTTCGCGCGGTACAGCGCGATGTCGGCGTCGCGCAGCACCTCGTCGCTGCTGCCGTAGCGGCTGTCGCCGATCGCGATGCCGATGCTGGCCGACGGCTCCAGCTCCATGCCGGCCAGCTGCAGCGGCGCGCCCAGAGTGCGCAAAATGCGCCGGGCCACTTTCACCGCGGTTTCGGGTAGCGGCACATCCTCCAGCAATATCGCGAATTCGTCGCCGGACAGCCGCGCCACCACGTCCGGGTCGCGCACGCAGTAAAGCAGTCGGCTGGCGACGGCCTTCAGAAACTCGTCGCCGGCCAGATGACCGAGGCTGTCGTTGACCACCTTGAAACGGTCGACATCCAGGTACAGCAGTGCGCAGCGTCGCCTCGGCTCGCGTTGCAGCATGCCCAGCACCCGGTCGAGCCGGTCATGCAGAAAGCTGCGGTTGGGCAGGCCGGTCAGGGGGTCGTGCATCACCTGGTGCTGCAGTTGCTCCTGTATCTGCTCGCGCTGGCGGATCTGCTCGCGCAGCTCCTGCGTGCGTTCCTCCACCCGCTGTTCAAGCTGCGCATTGGCCTCATGCAACGACACCGCCGTGCGCCGGCGATGGATGCTGTTGGCGATCTGCAGGGCGGCGAAAGACAGCAGCTCCTGATCGGCTTCGTCGTAAACGATCTCCTCGACCAGACTCTGCACCGTCACCAGGCCAATCACCTCCTCGCCCACCAGCAACGGCACGCCCAGCCAGCAGGTCGCCGGCTGGCCAACGTGCTGCGGCACCACTTCGCCCTGCCTGCTCAGCGCGTCGATGTCGGTTCGCTGCGCCAGCAACGGCCTGGCCTTGCGCAGGACGTATTCGCTCAGACCATGGCCGAGCGGGCGCGTCGGCATGCTGCGCACCTCCGTACCCATGTAATACGGAAAAGACAGCTCCGTACGATCCTCCGAAAGCAGGGCAATGTAGAAGTTCTCCGCGTACAACAGCTCGCCCACCACGTCATGCACACGCTGGTAGAACTCGTTCTCGTCGATATCGGCGGTGGCCAGCTGGGCGAGCTGGAACAGCGCGGCCTGCAACTGTTCGGCACGCTGGCGTTCCACGATCTCCTGCTGCAGGCCACGGTTGGCTGCGGCCAGCTCCTGTGTACGCAGGCGCACGCGCAGCTCCAGCTCGTCCTTGCTCTGCTTGCGCTCCAGCGCGGTCAGAATGTGGCTGCCGACGAATTCCAGCAATGCCCGATCGTCTTCCGAAAAGCCCACCCCCTCTCGATAGCTCTGCACCACCAGCGCACCATGCACCTGGCCATTGCGCAGCATCGGCACACCCAGCCAGTCGACGCATTCCGGGCCGATCGGCACCAGTGGCCCGTCCACCTGCTCGCGCAGCCGCTGCATGTTGCCCATCAGCGGCTTGCCGCCGGTCAGCAAATGCCAGGTCAATGAGTGGCGCCGGTTTTCCAGTGGCTCTTCCCTGCTGGTATCGGGGCCTTGCGGGTCCTCGATGTCGACGTAATAGAGGAAGCGCACCGTGCCGCGCTCCGGATCGTGCCGCACGATGACGAAATTCTCGCCGTACATCAGGGTACTGACGATCATGTGGATGCCGCGCAGCATTTTCGGCATGTCCAGATCGGAACCGGCCAGATCGGCGATCGCGAACAGCGCGCGCTGCAGGTTTTCCGAACGCTCCAGTTGCTTGTGCGAATCATGCAGGTCGGCCAGCTGCAACGCATGCTTCAGGTGGTGGCTGGCCAGCACTAGGCGCGAGGCCAGCGCCTCGCGCAACTGCGACGCGATCTGGCTGCTGGCGAAATGCATCAGCAGCACGACCCGCTCGGCCGCCAGCAGTCGCCATGCCACCCGTCGGCCGTCGTCACCGAGCAAAAGCCCGTCCCCGTCCAACGCGCCCTGCGCCCAGTCGACATCGGTCGGCGTCACAGCGGCGCCAAAGGGCACATGCGCTTCGCAGGCACCGCACAGCAGGCTGGCCGACTCGCAACCGGGCAGCGACTGCGCCAGTGCCACGATCACCGCAGCGACTTCCATCGGCGTGACAGCCTCGATCAGGCGACCCAGCCATGCCAGCTGTTCCGCCGCGGCTGGGATCGCCGGGTTCGGGGCAGGCTGCTGCTTCATCGCATGACGGTACTCGCGTGGAATATCGGTTGATGTTACATAAAACGTACTCGTAAGACGTGCGCCAAGCCACCGGGCGAAGACCCTCTTGCCGGCGCCCGGTTGCATGGGCTTCGAACACGTTGTCGGGTTTGCCCGGCCGGTTGCCAGAATCATCGGCCGCTGCGCTGCCGGCTTGAGTCCGGAAAGCGGCATCGATGCCGTAACATGGACGGCCCGCTCCCGGTTGCCGCATGCTCGCCGATACCACCAAGGACGCCATCCGCACCGCCTATGCACGCCTGAAAGACGGGCTGCCGGGCTTTCGCGCACGCGCGTCGCAGGGCCGGATGATCGCCGAGGTGGCCAAGGCCTTCGGTACGACCGGCGGCGTGGCGGTGATCGAGGCGCCCACCGGCACCGGCAAGTCGATGGCCTACCTGATCGCGGGCTTGGCGGTCGCGCGCTTCCAGAAGAAAAAGCTGCTGATCGCCACCGCCACCGTGGCGCTGCAGGAGCAATTGGTGCAGCGGGATATTCCGCTGTATCTGCAGCTCAACGCCATCGAGGCGAAAGTGGCGCTGGCCAA
>Ga0307375_10005100_pt1 | contig 12403 bp, 8 predicted proteins | sample TR1MG_FD_202531 | JGI IMG/M metagenome (GOLD analysis project Ga0307375, IMG submission 202531) | Soil microbial communities from Risofladan, Vaasa, Finland - TR-1 | ecosystem: Environmental > Terrestrial > Soil > Coastal area > Acid sulfate soil | place: Finland: Risofladan, Vaasa | collected... | reverse complement strand
GAACCTATTTCCAGATGCCTTTCGGTTCGACTGATTCGATCGAGCTCCTCAACTTCCTGCAAAGATATGATCTGTTCCGGCAGCCTGGCGAACGGAGTCCTCAGGCTCTTCAGGATGTAGGTCCCGCCTGCGTAGATGAGAGCGTCCTGCATGCTCCGACGCAGATGCATGAGGTCGTTGAGGGTGTCGGGAAAGAGCACCTGAGGTGATCCGTTAGGCGCGGGCATTCAACCTCCGGCGGCGGATGCCCGCCGAATTCTGAATACCCTCAACGAACGAAGAGTAGGAGGTGCAGCGGCACCAGATAGCGGTCACGGCCTGGCGAACTTCCTCAAGCTGCGGATCCTGGTTTTCGAGCAACAACGCCTGAGCGGTGAGCACTTTTCCCGCCACGCAGTAGCGGCATGGACTCATCCCGGCTTGTTCGAATCCCTTTTCGATATCCAGAAAGTCCTGGGTTTGCATGAACCCTTCTATCGTCAGGATTTCGCGGCCGGTCACTCGAAACGCCGGTATCATGCACGACGGCGTGAGACGCCCGTCCAGAAGGACGGAACAGGTACCGCAGTAACCCTGTGTACAGCCCGGCCGTGCACCGAGAAGGCTGAACTCCCGGCGCAGAATGTCGACGAGAAGCGTATCCGGACTGGTATCGATCGAGACGAGCTCGCCGTTCAGGATGAAGGAGGTGTTCACGTCTCCTCCATGTAGGCGTTCACCGTTTCCGCGGTCGTGGGAATGCGGTCCATGTACTTGCCGGTTGCCTGACTGACAGCCTCCGCGTAGGCGGCGGGTATGAGGCTGAGCGGGAGCTCGCCGATCCCTTTCGCGAGACCATTGTCGGTCGACTCCGGAAAGTGGATCCAGAGGTTGGGATATTCGCGAAAGTCGGCAGTTTGGTACGCCTGAAAGTCCGGCCAGGTAAGTCGACCGTCGGTGAACTCGATTCGTTCGCGGCTGGCCCAACCGAGTGCCTGAAACACCGCTGTTTCCACATTCTTTCGCGCCTGGTCGGGTCGCAGGATCTGGCCTCCGTCGATTGCGATCCAGATCCCGCGGACGTGAGTCTCGAACGTGACCGGGTCTACGTCTACCTCGACCACCGCGCCACCCCAGGAGACCGAAGTGAACGGTTCCCCGATCATACGTTCAGCATCCCACTCGCGGGCGCGCGGCAGGCGGAAAGTCTTTTTTACATCAATCGGTAGCGGATGCCGAAAGCGACGTTTCTTGATCGTTGTGCAACAGCTTTCGATGAGTCGATTGACTACAGTGATGTTCCTCGACAGGGTAGAGGGGCCGGCGTCGGGAGTCACGCCGGTTTCGACCTCCGCAATCGAAACGTCGTTCTCGGCGATCCCGAGGATATCGACGATGTTTTGCTTCCAGATTTGCGCCAGCGCGTCGGTGCTCGGAATGGCCGACGTCCGAATTTCGGCTTTGCCGTCGGTGTCCAGAGACACGATGACCGTGCACTGTTCCTCGTCCTCGCCCCGGCCGTGAAAGCCGGTCCCCTGATAGGCGAATGAAAGACCGATTCCCCGGGTGTATTCTTCCTGCGCTGCGAGAGTGGATCGTCTTTTCTTCTGCAGCTCGTAGGCTGCGTATTTGCGCTGAAAATCGGATTGCGTCTCCAGCAGGTCGAGGATGGACGCCGCGTCCGCGTCCTGCCGCATCGGTACGCCGGTGAAGGTGAGCTGTCCCTTCTGCAACAGATTGTGACGTTTCCAGGTGCAGGGGTCGAGTTGTGCAACTTCGGTTATCCGGAACGTGTGGGTCTCCACGGCGAAGAACGATTGCGCGGCGCCGAATCCCGCGAAGACGTTCATGGGCGGTAGGTTTGTCGACACACAACTTCCTTCTACGCGGATGTTGCTGCACGAGTAGGCCCCGGTTGAGCTCATGATCATCCTGTCGAGGATTTCCTGCGTGAATACCGGATAGGCCCCTGCGTTGAAGGTCAGCCAGACTTTCATCGCCACAAGATGCCCCTCCCGGTCGAGTCCCGAAAGATGCTTGAAATGTGCCGGTGCTCTTTTTGAGGTGTAAAGAAAATCCTCTTCGCGGGAATAGAGCAGTTTTGCCGGTTGTTTCGCCGCACTGGCGACAAGAGCGGCATGGGCAGCAACAAGCGAAGGGTACCAGAGCTTTCCGTCAAGCGTAATCCCGGCCTCGCTGGCTTTCACCCGGATCGTCTGCGGCGCGACACCGAGAACCCGCGCCACCGTGGCGCGAACATGATAGGGCCACTGGGAGGGTGTGTGGACGGTCAGGGTACCGGGCGGGCCGGATTTCGAAGCGGACTCCCACGTGGCGTACGCTCCCTGCGGTTCGCTGTACATGTGTTCCTGAGCGCCCGTGCGGTATTCTCCTTCCACGACCTGATATGCGTTCGCGAGCGCTTCATCCGGGTCTCCCTGCTGTTTCACCTTTTTCAGCTTGACCCGTTCTTCAGGCGGTTGTTCAAACGTGAAGAAGGCGTCCATCTCTTCATAGGTGATCTGTATCTGTTCGCGCACGATTTCCAGGATTCCGAGGTTCGGCCCGGCCAGTATCGCTATCGGTTCTCCTATGTAGCGCACTTCCCCGGCGGCCAGGATAGGCATCTGCTCGCCCCTGATGTCGAGAAAGTTTTCACCCGGTATGTCATCCGCCGAAAGCAGGATGACTTCATCGGGAAGGTCCGGAACCAGGATTCGAATGATTCGCGCGTGTGACTTTTCTGAACGAATCGTCACGCAGTGCAGCATTCCCTCATCGTACATGTCGGTAATGAACGGATTCTTGTTGCGCAGGAGGCGCCGTATCGAACGAGAATTGGACATTCTTAGGGGCCCTTGTAGTGCGAGTCGCCGACGGCCAAGACCGCCTGTATTATCCTTCCTACCTCCTGGTCAGTCAATCCCGGATAGATCGGCAGACTGATCGAGGAGGAAAATTTCCGCATCGACTCCGGGAAATCGGCAGGTTTGTATCCGTAGCGGTTGCGATAATACGGCATCGTGTGCAGGGGAATGAAGTGAACCGAAGTGCCTATCCCGGCCTCGGCGAGCTCTTCGATAAACTCGTCGCGGGAAATCGAAAGGCGATCGGACACGACGCGAATGATGTATAGATGCCAGGAATGATCGTCGTGCCGCGGCGGTAGCCGGAGATAGTCGCGCCCGGCAAATGCGTCGTCATACCGCGTCGCAATCGCGATCCGTCTACGGTGGAACTCGTCGGTTCTTGCAAGCTGCACGCGACCCATCGCGGCAGCGATGTCAGTCATATTGTACTTATAGCCCGGTTCCACGACCTCATATCGCCAGGACGCGCCCCGCGTGCTGTATCGATCCCATATCTCGCGATCGATGCCGTGAAGTCTCATCGTGCTCATTCTGCGTGCGAGCCCGTCGTCGTCGGTTACTATCATCCCGCCTTCGCCGGTGGTTATGGTCTTTGTGGCGTAGAAAGAGTAGACACCGACCGCGCCGAGCGTTCCAAGAATGCGGTCGCCGCTTTTCGCCGGGAAACCATGCGCGGCGTCCTCAATCACCGGAAGTTTGTATTCTCGGGCAAGGGCAATGATGCGATCCATATCGCAGGGGTCTCCGGCGATATGCACCGGAATGACCGCGCGAATCCGGCCCTCCCGACCAAGAGCGTCGGCGAGACGATTTGCGTCGACATTGTAGGAGTCCCGCGCGATATCGACAAATAGCGGATCGGCGCCGACGTACCTCACCACCTCCGCGGTGGATGCGAAGGTGTAGGGACTCATGGCGACCCGGTCTCCCGCGCCAATCCCGGCAGCGTCGACTGCGAGATGCAGGCCGGCGGTTGCCGAATTGACCGCCAGAGCGTGCTTCGCTCCGACCGCCGACCGAAACTCCTCCTCGAAGCTCCGTGTCTCTGCTCCGGTGGTGAGCCATCCGCTGCGAAGCACGCGCATCACTGCGTCCTCTTCGCGCGGTCCGATCGACGGCTTTGCGAAGGGAATGAAATCAGTACTCCGGTTCATCGGACGGCACCATCACCGTCGGAACGTAGGTGCGCAGAACCTCGCGTAATCTGTGGCGGTTTCTGTACCACGCTTCGTTGGCGGGGTCGTAGAAGCAGATTGGCTCGAGTGCGGCAAGCGCCTCCGAAAGATGAGCCCGAAGGGCAGCCGCGCTCCCATTTCGGTTCACGCGGCGAAGTCGCTGGTATTCGGTATCGACCGCCGTCTCGTCGCTTCCGACGAGTGTCTCGCTGAGCTTCTCGCCGGGGCGCGCTCCGATGTAGGTGATCGGAATCTCATCGCCGGGAACGAATCCGTAGAATCGTATCATCTGTTCGGCAAGGTCTTTAATCAGCAGAGCTTCGCCCATGTCCAGGAGATAGAGAGTCCCTCCTTCACCGACGCCGCCGGCCTGCAATACGAGAGAAGAGGCTTCGGGAATCGTCATGAAGTATCGGCTCATCTTCGGATCGGTGACCGTGACAGGCCCGCCTTTCAATATCTGTCTGCGAAAAAGCGGAATGATGCTTCCGCGGGATGCGAGCACGTTCCCGAACCGCACCACCATAAACTCCTGGCGTTTGGTGCTCCTGCTGAGCACGATCTCTTCGGCAAGTCGTTTGGACGCACCGTAGACGCTGACCGGATCGACCACCTTGTCGGTGGAAATCAGCACAAACCGCCGCACGCCCGAAGCGGCAGCCGCGTCGACAAGGTTGCGCGTGCCGAACACGTTGTTCTGGACGGCGCCGACCGGGTTGGTCTCGGTCATCGGCACGTGTTTATGTGCGGCGGTGTGAAATACCACGTCCGCGCGCAACCGTTTAAGGAGGAACATCACGTAGTCGCGGTCCTGCAATTCTCCGATGATCGGGACGATCTGCGCCTTTTCACCTACGCCCTCTTCCTGCAGGAGACGAAGCTCGTGGTCGATCTCATAGATGCTGTTCTCACCGTGCCCGAGAAGGTAGAGGCGTTCCGCACCTCCCGAAAGCAGCTGCCGCGAGAGCTCGCTGCCGATGCTGCCCCCTGCACCGGAGATCAGGACCCGTTTTCCGCGCAGATAGCTGAGGCTCTGCCGCAGATTAATGCGAATCGGTGTGCGGCCGAGCAGGTCCTGCGGGTCGATTTCCCTGGTCTGAATGAAGTGCGGATCTGCTTCGATTATCTGCGAAATCGCGGGCAGGATGCGAATTCGCGAGAACCCGGCGTGTTCGAGGATTGCATAGATCCGTTTCAGTTTCTCCCGGCTTCCGCTGGGAATCGCGATGAGGGCTTCGTCGGACGGGCTCTTTTCGAGTAGATTCGCAACGTCGGCGATCGGGCCGAGAACGGGAATGCCGTCAATGGACTTTCCGATTTTCGTCGGATCGTCGTCAAGGAAAGCGGCTATGACGCCCAGAATTCCTTTTGTGCGAAGTTCGCGGGCGATCGAGGTGCCCGCAAACCCGGCTCCGACGACAAATATTCTGTTCTTCCGTTTGGTTTTCATATGGTGTCGGCCCGCCGCCCGTGCATCTGCGACCATCTCCCGCGCCGGACCGACGCAATCGATGCGTTCGGTTCAGCTGATATCGATGCGCTTTTCAGCCGTTTCGCTTTCCGGAACCCGTCCGCGCCGCTCCGGCGGCGGGGATCCCGGTGCCATGATATCGAACCCAAGGTCGACAAGAAACGAATCCTTGTACAGGTCGAGGCGTACCTTCGCCCTCCCTTTTCTCTTATCGACCTTTACGATGCGTCCTTCAAGTCCTGAAAGTGGTCCATTTACGATTCGTATACGGCTGTGATCGTCGAATAACACCTGCGACTTGGCAACGATTTCGCCAAAGGAGAGGAAATGTACCAGAAGTTCCTGATCAGGGCGTTCCAGTGGAAGGATATTGGTGTTGCTGTCCAGAAAGCGGAAGAATCCCGGCGTTCGTCGCAAAGCCCAGTAGACTTCGGTACCGATTTCTTCCGCTTCTACGAAAAGGTATCCGGGAAACAGGGGAGCGAGGGATTCCACGGTTTTACCCCGCTTTCGGATATTCAGCTTCCTGCGCGGCCAGTAGATTCTAATCCCGGCGTCCCGAGAAGTTTTTCTCGCGATTTCGAGGTATTCCCCCTCGGATCCTGTCTGAACCTGGATAACGTAGAAATTCATACGGTCCCGGACCGGCCGCGCTGGGTCAATCGATCAGGCGCTTTCAGACCTTTCCCCGTCGGAAAACTCTCTTCATCGACTGAAGCTTTTCCGCCTCTATCGGGTCCTGTTTCACCTTGTCGAAATACTCCATCACGAACGCCGTCAGCGCTGCCAGGAAGAAGGCGACAAGGGTTACCACGATCGCGATCACACTGCGGCTCGGGGCGGACTTGACCTCCGGAACCTGTGCCTTCTCGATGATCTGGAAAGTGCCCGAATTGTCCTGCTCCTCGATCTTTGCCGCCTCATATTCCTGGCGCAGCGTTGCATAGAGCTTTGCCTGGATCTGAACTTCGGTTTGCAGATTCTGGAACTGGACGCCCAGTTCCGCAACTTTATCGAGAGGAATCGCCTCGGCCGAGTAGACTTTGAACCCCGTCTCCAGCTCGTTCATGAACTGGCGGAGCTGATCGATCTGATTCTGGATCCGGATCACCGAAGGCGAGTCAGTTTTACTGTATTGCAGGAGACTCTGCCTCTGCAGCTCCAGCTGATACAGTTGATTTCTGTAGTCCCCGAGTCTTTTCGCCATTTCAGCAGTCTGCGTGCCGATGTCAACAATCTTGTACCGATTCTGGAACGACACCAGTTTTTCTTCCGCCGTGCTGAGGTCGTGCTGGACCTGATTCAACTGATCCTCGAGGAACGCTTTCTTCCGCAGAACGCGATCCAGGGTGAGGTTCTTGAATCGTTCCTCGAGCAGCTGAACCATACGGTTGACGATCTGGGTGGCGAAGGCGGGGTCGGTATCTGAGTAGCTCACCGTAATAATCCCGGTTTTCAGATCAAACCTGGTTTTCAGACTCTTCTTCACGATATCTCGCGAGTTAGCAATGGGTTTCGTCGTGATATTGTGTTTCTTTATAATGTCAAACTCTTTCACGATCTGATCGACTATGGTATTTTCGGTCAGCAACTCCTGAGCGAGCGCCGCACTGGTTTCCGTCGGGCTCGTGCCGGCACCTCCGAGAAGACTGGCCAGGGAGCTGCCGCCCGAACTCTGGAGCAGCGAGCTGAGTCCTCCGCCGCCGGACGAACTCTGGATCAGAATGAGCGCCTCGGGCGAAAAAACGTTCGGCATTGGATTGTTCTTGTCGCCCTGTGGGAGCTTAGCCGAGTAGAGGAGTATGATTACTATCCAGATTGCCGCGACTGCGGTAGTGAAGAATATCAATTTCCACCGTTTAACCAATACACCAATAATGTCGAGAAGAGAGATAGCGTTCTCGCGGGGCACATACGTTTCGTCGTTGAAGGGCTGGAGTTGCTTGTCCTCCTGAGTATCCATGTGTCCTCCTGTATTGATTGAAAATAGCACGGCGCCCGTCGCAACTGCAACACCCCTTCTTTCCCATCAAAAAAGTGCCGACAATCAAGGGAGAAAACCGTTTTTCGCGGAGTGTAGTCATGAAGGCTCGGCATGGCATCTGTCTGATTCCCATTTTCTGTCTGGCCGTCGGCGCATACGCTGCGGCAGACACGGTGATGATCTATGTCCAGGCCGTACCGGCGAAAGATGCCGGTGTTCTCCCCGAAGCCGTTGTCAAGGATGGAGCCGCGCTTCGGTCCGCCGTCGAAGAAGGCATCATGGATGAATTCTTCGACGGCGGACACATCGTGTTCAACGAACCTCCGGTGAAGCCGGCTGGAGGCGTGCAGTCCCAAACGGTCGCGCTCGAAGGGGAAAGCAGAAACTCTGCGGAAATCCAGAAATGGTATGAGGTCCAACAAACGGCGGTACGTGGAGGGGCGACCCGACTTGTTGAGGTAATGTTTGTCTACGTGCCGGACGAAACGGGAAAGAAGGCGCATCCGGTCAACGCCCGATACAGTCTCTGGGAGCTGAAACCCAGAGGGTTGTTGCGAACCGGTGCTGTCGACGCAACCACGTTGACCGACCGATCCGTCGAAGGCGTCGACTACGTCGGCAAATTAATGGGGCAGACGATTGCCATTGATCTGTTCAACGCCTGGTAGAGGAACTCGGCATGCGGAAGAAGGAGTGATTCTATGACGATACGCAGAGCGCAGTTCGTGTTCGTGCGCATCTTCTGGCTGGTATCCATGACAGTTCTCGTCGGAAGCCTGTTCGCACAGAACGGCGAAAACTCGGCATGGGAAGGAGCGGGAGCGGCCGGCAGCGTCGGCGAGTTCCCGCCGGCCGGATTATACGCCGCCTCCGACACGTTCCCCCGTAACTCAATCGTGGACGTTATGAACATGGACAGCGGTCAGAGCGCTCGTCTCATTGTGGTTCGCCGAGTGGATGCTCCGGGACTATTCATGCTGGTCTCGCCGGAAGCCGCGAAAAATCTCGGGATGAGCGGGACCGGAACCGCGCGTCTGCGTGTGACTCCGGTCATGCTTCCCGGTTTGGCGGATTTGAATCCGAATCGCGATCTTCCCTATAGTCCGGACCCTGATATAAACCCGGTGGCGAGCCTGTCGGATCCAAACGCCGCTGTGAAGGCGGCGCGATCGGAAACTGCCGTTGCGCCTCAGGCGTCGCGTGCGCCTGCCGCGGCGCAGGCCCCAGCCCGCGCGGAGACTCCTCAGCAGGATTTCATCTCCCCGGCCGCAGCAGGTGCGGCCCAGATCACCGGAAATGCAACACCGAAAACCGGCAATGAAGTCGTGCCGCAGATCGCCGCAGGACCGCAGGCGGCTTTACCGCCTCTGCGAGCGCCGGTAGGTGAACCGGTGCAGACGCCGATAACCGAACCCGCGCAGCCGTTCGCGGGGCAGTCCGCGCAGCCGTTCGCGGGGCAGTCCGCGCAGTCGGTCGCGGGTCAGCCCGCGCAGTCGGTCGCGAGTCAGCCCGCGCAGTCGGTCGCGAGTCAGCCTGCACCGGTGCCGGCGGGACCGTCGGTGCCGCTGCCCGAAGCAGCCTCTCCGCAGGTGAATGACTCGCAAATCGTGAGTCCAGCGACACCCGAGGTACCGCAAGCAATCGCCGAAGCGTCGCCGGCTCCGCTGAAACGACCTGCCGAGACTGCGTTCGGCGGCGTCATCGCTATTCCGCCGGCTCCCGAAAAACCCGCCGCCGCCGTCGTGGAATCCGGTTCCGCATCGGGATCCACCTCCACGACGTCGAACCTTTTCTCCAGGCCGGACGCGGTAGACGCCGCATCGGCCGAACTGTCACGGCTGGAATCACGAACCGGGCAGTCGTCACTTTTTGTTCCCCCTCGCCCTGAGGATACGCTGACTCTTCTCTCACCGCCGGCATCGCCTTCACAGGGGTTATCCCTACGTCCGGAAGAGCTCGCCGTGGCGGCGCCGCAGGATCGTGGCTTTCCCGTCGCCGGGGCGCTTCCGCTGCTTTCGGCTCCGACGGGTCAGCCGCTCGGTGCCGTCTCATCGGTGCCGTCTCTGCCCGGTTCTCCGCAGGTCGCGCAAACAGCTCCTGTGAAGCCGGTTGCGACAGCGGCGGAAAGCGGTCCGATTGCGAGCGAGATTCTCGCGCCACAGCGATTCCGCGAGGCACCGCTCTCCGCGGCACTTCCGATTGCGCAGGCACCCGGCAGCGAGACTCCGTCTGTTGCCGACCTGCGGCTCCAGGCGGCTACAGAATCACAGAATTCCGGGGCACTTCCGATCGCGATCGCTCCCGGTATAGAGCGGCCGGAGATCGCCGATCTTGGACCGGTTGCTCCGCCGAAACCGCAGTCGCTCGTCGCCGCAACCGTCACGCCTCCTTTGCCTGCGGCAGGGACTGCCGCAGCAGGGACTGCCGCTGCAACTGCCGCCGCGGCATCCACTCCGTCGTCGACGCCTTCAAACGCCGGTCCGGAGACGCCGGTAGCTTCGCCCCAGGCGCCGAGAGTCGGAACTGCGGAGGGTGTTACTCCAGTCCCGCAGGAACAGCCATCGATACGGGACCAACTGCTCAAGCCGCGGACCGGACCCGCGCCGGCGACCGGAGGGCAGACTCCGGCCGGCGAAATCGCTCTGGTGCCGGCTGAGCCGCCTCCGGCGACGGGGAACCCGACGGCGTCGACAGCCAGCGCCCCGCCGGCTTCCGCTTCATCTACGGCATCGACCGCCAGCACCGCGCCGGTGGCTGCTGCATCGAACTCCACTGCGACGGCCATACCGGCATCGATCGCAGGCGAATCGTGGGCCCGGAGCAACCTTCCCCTGGTCAACGCTCTGCAGAGCAACTACTACTACCTGCAAATCGGCGCATTCAACAACCCTGAAGGCGCTAAACAGGCTCTCGATCGCGTCGCGTCCGGATATCCGCTGGTCGTCCTTCCGGTTAGAGAACACGGGCGGATCGTGTACCGCCTCTTTGTCGGTCCGCTCCGCGACGATGAAAAAGGTGCGGTTCTGTACTGGTTCAAAGCGAAAGGGTACAGCGATGCCTTTGTCCGACGAGGGGGCGAATCATAACCCGAGAGGAAGCAGTGCGGGTCCTCCCCGACCTCAGGGAGAGGATCCGCATTCTTCAACGCGAGTATTTCGTCGAGGGGCGTCCCTCGGTTACCGACCGGGAGTTTGACAGGCTCTTCGACCAGCTTCGCGCTCTTGAGCGCGAATATCCGGACCTGTTGACCGCTGACTCGCCGACTCATCGGATAGGTTCGGATCTCAGCGCGGATTTTCCCGAAGTTGCTCATACAATACCGGTTCTCAGTCTCGACAAGGCCTACGAGGTCGACACACTGCGACAGTGGACCGAGCGTGTAGTGAACAACGTGGGCAAATCGCTCAGTTTTGTGCTCGAAGAGAAGCTCGATGGTATTTCGATCGTTCTCTACTACAGAAATGGTCTGCTCGACCGCGCGGTAACCCGCGGAAACGGTTTCATCGGGAACGACGTGACCGCTAATGCGCGCACTATCCGAACAGTTCCGTTGCGACTCAAACGTCCACTCGACATTGCCGTACGAGGCGAGATCATACTGCCTCTGTCGGAGTTCGACCGGATAAACCGCACGATGGAGACGCCCTACGCCAATCCGCGAAATCTTGCCGGCGGGGCTCTCCGGCGGATCAAGAGCGCTGAGGTGGCCTCGGTCCCGCTCCAGATGTTTGCCTACGAGGGATACTACGATACGCAGCCGCCGACTCATCACGGAACGCTCGTAGAGCTTGTCGATCTGGGATTTACGGTCAACGGGCACATCGGCTTTTTCAGCGAATCGCACGATTTTTCAAGCGTGCAAAGCGTTTTTTCGTCGGCAATTTTCGGAGGATTTGCGGACATACCGGGTTTTGTTGCAGCAGAAACCGCGGAGCGCAGAAATCGCCCGTTCGAAATGGATGGCCTCGTCGCCAAGGTAGACGAACTGCCGGTTCGGGACGAGTTAGGTTTCACCGGACATCATCCGCGATGGGCGATTGCCTACAAGTTCGAAGCGCCTGAGGCTGCCACAACCGTTCGATCAATAGATGTCCAGGTTGGTCGCACCGGACGCATAACCCCGGTGGCCCGTGTGGAACCGGTGACGGTGGGGGGAGCCCGCATATCCAACGTGACGTTGCACAATCAGGACTACATCGACGGCCTTGAGCTCTCAGTCGGGGACACCGTCTCCGTTTCCCGGCGTGGTGACGTCATACCTGCGATAGAGCAAGTTATCGAAAAAAGCGAAAGTTCGGCACCCGTGTGGCGAATGCCCGAAAGATGTCCGACGTGCAATGCGGAACTCATTCGAGACGGCGCGCACCATTTCTGCCCCAACTATGCGTGTCCGGACCGCAGAAGAGGTCGACTCAATTTCTTCGTCGCACGCGGACAGATGGATATCGACAATCTGGGACCTGAGACACTCGATACGCTGTTCAGCGAGGGACTGGTATCGGACATCACCGACATCTACCGCTTCGACTATGATCGTCTGGAGGGGCACCCCGGATTTGGGGAAAAGAAGATAGCACTGCTGAAAGAGGGGGTCGAACGCAGCCGATCGCGGCCGTTTCGTACGGTACTGCAGTCACTCGGCATTCCGGAGCTTGGGCCGAAGGCGATCGAGTTGCTCCTTGATGCCGGGTTTCGGTCGATCGATCAGCTGTTCGAAGTTGCCGACAAACGCGATGTTGAATCCTTGACCGCCATTCGCGGGCTGGGGGAGAAGACTGCGGGCACAATCCTTTCGGGCCTCTCCGACCCTGAACTGCACGCCCAGATCAGCGCACTTCGAAAGGCCGGACTGAACTTTGCCGAATCGGAGGAAGAGGGAGCGAAATCCGAGGCGGCGCAGATTTTCGACGGCCAGGTCTGGTGC
>Ga0307375_10005099_pt1 | contig 12404 bp, 13 predicted proteins | sample TR1MG_FD_202531 | JGI IMG/M metagenome (GOLD analysis project Ga0307375, IMG submission 202531) | Soil microbial communities from Risofladan, Vaasa, Finland - TR-1 | ecosystem: Environmental > Terrestrial > Soil > Coastal area > Acid sulfate soil | place: Finland: Risofladan, Vaasa | collected... | reverse complement strand
GGTGCAGTTGTGGCAATTGGGTCTAACCCAAGTGATCTTGCCGAAATTGCGCTTCATAAATTTCCTGATTTACCCTTTGTTATAAAGTATAATGGACCTAAACAGAAATCAATGGAATATTGCTATGCAAGCTTACATGGATTTCATGGTTGGAAATATAGCATAATTGAGGATCGTTCTTTTCCAGTCATTCCCATCATATTCTATTCAGATGGTGAAAAAAAAGAATTAAATGCATCAATTGATACAGCATCGTCTTTATGTATATTGAAAAAAGATGTGATTCCTTCTGAACAATGTAAATTGAGTCGAAAAGAACAAATTGCAACAGCTGCTGGTATCATGGATACGTCGATTTATAAAGGTAAGATTGCGCTCTTAGATATTGATTTTGATATTGAATTCTTAATTGCGTCCCTATTCGATGAATTGCCTTTCAAATTTCTAATTGGTAGGAACCTTTTAGATCAGTTAGATGCCTACTTTATGGGAAAAAAACAAGTTTTGCTTTTAAAATTAGCGGAAGAATAAGGATAAATAACTCCTACTAATTGACATTAAAATGAAGGAATTGATGTGAAGAAGAAAGTCAAGCCGTATGAAATTCTATATGACATCCTGCATTTAACGTTAGATATGGTGGAGCGGGTGGTCGCAGAAGAGGAGCAACTGGTGCTGAAAAGTTATATAAAGAATACCATGCACGCCTTCGAACGCACCATCCAACAGGCAGGCGAAGGAAAACCAATAGCAGGATTCCACTTTGCATTTTCAGGAGATATTCTGAATGCATTTGATGTAGCCCCATTCTGTATTGAAGCGATCCCCTATTTATTATCATCCTTAATGCCAAATGGAGCAGAATATTTCTATGACAAGGTCCATGCGTGGGGACATCCCTACCATGCATGTACATCACAAAAAGGGATTATGGGGATGCTGCTTGAAGGGCTCATAGATTTCGATTTCATGGTCTGCAGTTCGAGCCCGTGCGATAACACGGTGAGCTCGTACCAGTTCTTCTCAAATCAGATGAAGATTCCGCTTTTTATTGCAGATATGCCTCAGAGTAAGACCGATCGGGGTTATGAATATTTCGCGGGGGAATTAATGCGACAAATTAACGGAATTAGCGAGCTCATCAGGCAAGAGCCAGACCTAGAAAAGTTTAGGACGGCGGTTGAAATTAACCGACAAGCCCAGGAGTATCTCATTGAGATCAATGAGCTGCGCAGGAGAGTGCCAAGCCCCATTGAGAGTGTGGTTAATCCTGTTATTACTGCCACCACAATATTTCTTCCAGGGATGCCGGAGAAAGCGCAGATTTTCAGGGATATTTTAGAACTAATGCGGAAGCGGGTGAAACACAATGAGATGCGGCCTGGTTATGAACGAATCCGGTCTATTTGGCCGAATATCGCCTTCTTTTTTGATATCGGATTCTATGAGTGGATAGATCGGGAGCTAGGCATGAGCTTCTTGATGGACTGTACAACGCATTATCACTTCGATCTACTCGATCCACGCCAGAAGAGGATGGAAGAGATTCTGTATGAGTTTGCAAAGCAAGCCATGAACTCGCCGATGACGCGCCAGAGCTTGCATTTTTTAGAAACACTCATTGAAGATACACTCTGGGCGGCAAAGACCTATCGAGCAGACTGTGGCATATTTGTCTCTCACTTAGGATGCAAACAGGTCAATTCCGCTTTGCAGATTGTCCGGGAGGCGCTTCGGGATGAGTTAGGCATTCCGATGCTTACAATCGAATGTGACATCGGCGACAAGCGCTTCACTTCCATCGATACAATCAAATATGAAGTCTCGGAATTTGTGAAAACGCTCCTCTAAACCAATTAGCATGAATCCACCCTTCTTCTATCTATTTCGTTGTTTTTAAGAATAAAAACTTTAGACTTTTTTCTTTCTACCTATCAGTAGGATTTTTATTGAGTTTAGACATAGAACTTAGATACAAAGATGAAATGATCGCAACCATTGGGATTTCCGGACCAGCAGAATGGAAAGGATTGAGATAAAATGGTTATGATTTGGAATCTTGTGAAAATAATAGGTGAGATAAAATGGTTAGACCGTTAAAATACTTATTAGTGAAAGAATATAAGGATATTGCTCCAGCAGAATTGCCCAAGCTTCCGTTAAACGCCATTTCAGGAATTGTGGATAAAGATATTCCTGCATTTAAAGAAGTGGGTATTGATAATATTCCGCAACTTGCTGAAAGAGAATTTTCAAAGCTAATGGGAAAAGGACCTAGTGATTACAAGATCAACCGAGGAATTTCCTATGCAATAGATATCATGATTCAAGCAAATGAACCCAAGGTGCATGAAGAAATAATGCCGATTGATGAACTGCTGGATAAAGCATATGAAAAGACACCTCCAAAAGAATTGGGGGATTTGGGAACCGTTGCGATTGAAGGGGTAGCACCTGGGAACGCAGGAAAGTTGAAAAAAGCAGGTGTAGCAACAAATATTAGGGAGTTGTCAAAAGCAGCCGTGAGCAAAATTAAAGGCGCAGGTCTTTTAGATTGGGAGGCTGAAAAGTTTTCCCAGTTCGCAAAGTGGATTATGAAATATGCAGATGAAAATGTGAAAAAACCAAAGCTTGAAAATGTCGAATATGAAGTTAAAGGCAATATATTGACATTTAAATTCGATATTACCAAAGAGTTTGGAAAATCCTCTACAGGAAAGACAATTATTGTTGCTAATTCTCATGGAGGAAAGCGAATTCCAGATACGGAACTAAGTTTTGGGCTATTTGCTTATAAATACCCGATTAAAAAAGAAGTGAAGGCAAAAAAAGAAATAGCTACACAAAATATTGAGCAAAAGTTAGATGGAAACATAGAAACCCTTACAGTCGATATCACGGTAGATTTAGGCACATCCGCCTCAGGTAAGAGCACCATTGTCGCATCGTCTCGAGGAAATAAGCAGATTGAAGGAACAGAAGTATATGTCAATTTAAATGTATATAAAAGCAAAAAGAAATAAGCACAGCATCAAATGCATTTATTTCTAAATCATCTTTTTTTTAGACTATAGTTAAAACACTCGTAAAATAGATTGTGAATCTGAGATACATATCAAAATCTCAATATTTGGAAATGTAAATACGCTAATACTTTTTGGAAATTCATTCGTCTATTAAATAATCCGTTAAATCTTTGGATATCCACGTCGTTTCTTCATCCAGAAGGTGGATGCATTTAATCCCCCGTTTTTTTAATTCTAAGGATAGATATTGTCTATGGCAGTGCCATGGGAGCTTTTCCGCGCACATTATTGCCACCTTTTGGCTTGCATACTCTAATAGTTTTTCTACTGCTTTCTTGAACGCATCTGTTAGAGTATATGCGCGGTATCCACCCTTCCGGAATCCCCCTAAGGTATCGCCCATCCAGATATAACGGATACCTCTCTTGGGCAGCTCTTTATCCAAATTATCGCGACTGAAATACGGGAACATTTTCGAAGTCGGAAACGACCGAACATCTACAATCGTTTTAATTTCATATTTTCCAATTAACCCCATAAATTCCTCAAAACGCCTGTTAGAATGCCCTACCGTGTAGATGTCCATGCGATCGACAGCCTTATCGAAAATACTATCTATTTTAAATCAATCCATTTGAAATGGTAAATAATGACATAGAAGGGGAGGAAGAAGCCAGCAGCTTCGAATGCCAGGCTGTAACCATACATGACGAGAATTTGTTCGGGCAAGCTGGCATAGACATATCCACCGCCCTGATAGACTTCAATAAATCGAATACTTAAAATATGGAGAGGTAGAACCATAAAAATCGTGACCAGAATCAAACCTAAATAAAAGTAAAAAAAGCTTTTTCTATGCGCACTTGTGACCCGTTTGTTCAGCAAAAAGTATCCAACGGAGATGGTGATAAACACAATTAAGACGATAATATTACCTAAATTAAAAACCTCACGTCGGGTCAAAGTTGAAGCTTCTGAATGCATCCGGATCCCTCCGAAGGTAATTAGTACGACAAAGGCACTTGCAAAAATTGAAAAGAATTTCACCGAAAATCGATCTCGATTTATCATAATGCGGACGAAATGATAGGCCATCAGGCAAAATAAACCACCTTCAAAAAAGCCAAGAATGAATGGAAGGAAAGGGTAAGAGATGTAAATTTTTCCGAAAAGATAAGTGGCAGAAATTACACGGACGCCCATACCTTGCGCAACTAATTCGATGGTGGAATGTAATAAACCAGTGACTATATATACATATAATGAATGTTTCTCACCGTATTTTTTCGCTAAAATTACCAAAAGAACGAGAAAAAAGATGCACGCAAGGAATTCAAACGTATAGAGGAGATCCGTAGAATATCGAGACATGAAATAGTTGAGAACCATCATTTTTCAACTCTGATGGAGATACTTTTTTGACAAGAATCGTTAATAAATCTATTTTTTAAGGATTATTTTTAAGTCTCTGCAGTTTCCTTTTAACTGCTTCTAGGACCAGGGAATCCCATTCATTATCCAGTACAATAGCGCCCCAGTGAAATCCGCCTTTCCGAAGAAGATTTCTAACCTGAGTTCCGAACCCATGATGTAATTCCATTAAATAGCCCTCACCTTCTTCGTGAATTTTCTGCGAAACTTTCTGAATAGTATCGTCTGGAAGGGTTGTCATTAGATAAGTAATGGCTTTTTCTCTATCTTCAGTTGTTATTTCCATTTGAATCATCCAAATTGAAAGGGCATAGCTTTTACTTAACCTATAAGAACGCTATTACTAATTTATAGTTAAAATTATTAATGGATTTGAATTTGTCAAAATAAAATTATCGACAAAAGCAAAAGATAAAAAATTCAGTGGAAAAAATGCTGGCAGCAGGCATAGATGTGGGTTCCGGCTATTGTAAATGTATAATTTTAAAAGATAAAGAGATCGTTGGGAAAATGCTTTATCCAATAGAGGGCGATCCACTCCACATTTCGAAAAAAGCATTAATTGATGCTTTAAATCCCCTTCAATTGAAGATAAAGCAGGTTAAAAATATTGTAAGTACAGGAAGGAATCGAAAGAAAATTCCCATTAATTGCGAGGAACGGACGGAACTAATTTGCATTGCAAAGGGAGTGCATCAATTTTTTCCTTCGGTGAGGACTATAATAGATATTGGGGCAATAACTAATAAAGCAATTAAAATTAATGATACTGGAAAAGTTATGGAATATGTAATTAATGATAAATGTGCTTCAGGGTCGGGTATGTTTCTTGAACTTGTGGCAAAAGCATTAGAAATGAATATTTCCGAGTTGGGAAAGAGAGCAATTTCATCTAAAAATCCGATATCAATCACAAATCAATGCAGCATTTTTGCGGAAAGTGAAGTTATTTATCTGGTGAATGAAGGAAAAGATGGAGGAGATATTGCTGCAGGTGTATGCAATTCAATTGCAGGGCAGTTATACTCACTGTTAAAGCGAGTTCTTTTGGAAAAAGACGTTGCATTGAGTGGCGGAGTCGCAAATAATGAACAAATCAAACAGAATCTTGAGGAACGTTTAAATTTTCCAATTAAAAACTTTCCAATAGACCCATCCTATATTGCAGCCTATGGAGCAGCTTTGATTGCAAATGAATTGTAAAGGGAGGTAAAATGGTGACTTATTATTTAGGGATAGATATCGGGTCGCTCACGGGAAAGGCAGTAATCATAGATGAGGAGGAAAAAATTCTAGCGCAAAAAGTGATTTATGTTAAAAAGTTACCAATTGAAACGGTAAATGCATTATTGCAAGACGTCCTTCCCAAACTAGGAATTGACGATATTGCAAAAGTGACACATTGTGTTGGTACAGGCTATGGGAGACGCAAAATACCTCTTGCTAATGAAACGATTAGTGAAATTACGTGTCACGGAACTGGAGCACATCATTTATTACCTTCAATAAGGACTGTCATTGATATTGGTGGGCAGGATTGCAAAGTTATTAGATTGCATGAGAATGGAAATCTGAAAAACTTTATAATGAATGAGAAATGCGCAGCAGGGACTGGGAGATATCTCGAGATCATGGCGAAGACCATGAACTTAACTTTAGATGAGTTGGGAACCATTTCGCTCAAAGCAAAATCACCCCCGTCCTTGGCAAGCAAATGTAGCATTTACGCTCGCCTCGAAGTTTCGCAACTTATCAGTGATGGAATTAAGATGCCCGCCCTGGCTGCTGCCATTAATAAGGCGATGGCGGAACGGGTAATCAACCTTGCAGAAAAGGTCGGATTGGAAGAAGATATTGCGGTTTCTGGAGGAGTTGCGAAAAATATAGGGGTTGTTACGAATATGGAACGCATATTAAACGTGAAATTTAAGCAATTTCCGGTAGATCCCCAAATTATTGGAGCTCTTGGTGCCGCACTCATTGCAAGAAAGGCATATAAAAAGAAATTAGAAAAGAGTTAACCTCTTCAAGGAACGTAAAAGATAATGAAATTATCGCTACAAAATCAATGTGTAATAATTTTAGTAGCGTTAGGATTTCTTATTACTATAGCTTTTTTTAACACCTTTTGGTCGCTCTTGGGATTTATGCTCATTGGCGGGGGCTTAATTCTCTTTTTTATCTACTATGAGCAAAGATGGATAAAACGAGAATATTTAAAAAGTGGATTAATTGCGACTATCCTTTTTGCGATCATTTACGGCATTCTAGAATATATTTTTTTTGATGCCACGTGGAATAATTGGTTTAAAATCTCAGATTGGTTCCCAAATAAGTATTATTATTGGGGATTCATGACTATTTTAAATTTCCTGATTGTATTTGTGATTTCTCGCAAATCAATAGCGTTATCACTCGCCTCCATTCCTTTATTTGCGGTGATTGAAGATTTATGGTATTGGATTACTAAAAGTATTCATGAGGCGCGGTGGATTTTTCCGGTTGGAAACTGGTTTGACGCGCGATTTCCATTCCTTCAAGGTTTAGGAGACCCAATTTATCGATTCCCGTATTGGCCGCGATTTTATTTCGTTGGATGGATTTTAATTTCGATATTACTTATTATTCAATTCAAAAATGCACGGGGATTTAAATTTCTAATTAGTGTAGGCTTTTTTATTTTTGCGTCATTGCTCTGTATCCTTTTCGTGGCATTTTAGATTGGGTTAATATTTGGATTAACGTAATCTAAACTTTTTTAAAATTTAAAAATAGATTAAACTGATAATTATTCATGAAATATGTTGGTGAAAAAAGTAATGGTAAATGAGATTGATGCACAGCTCAAAGCCAAATTTGAAGATGCGGTGAAGCGGTCAGATAATTTTCCGTCTCAATCGACGAATGTTCAATTGGAACTTTACAGTTTCTATAAACAGGCGCTTTTTGGTGATGCAACAGGGGAACGCCCAGAACGAATGAAAATTAGGGAGAGAGCGAAATTTGATGAATGGACTAAAAGACAAGGAATGTCCAAGGAAGATGCAATGAAACAATATATTGAACTCGTAAATAGACTCGAATCTTCCTTAAAATGAGAAATCTAATTGAATTTTAGATAAAAGATGAGAAGAATGAATGAGGCGAAAATAGAAGAATTAACTAATAGAATTGCACAGCTTCAAGAAGAAATTAAGCGAATTAAGAAGGAAATCGTTGATAAGGAACTTAGGCAGGAAATGATTGCGGAACGTAAAGAGCAACTTGAACGACTTGAAGAAGAATTGAGAGAAGATAAAGACTTTAAAAAGAGAGAGATCGAACGTGAAAGATTGTTAAAAGTGAAGGAGAAAATTAGAGGGGAGATAATGAAAGCAGCTTCGATCTATGGTACTGTTCATTATAAAGAATTAGCGGGATTTGTCGAATGTGATCCAAAGGATTTGCTGAAAATTCTTGAAAAGATGATTACTTCCAAAGAGTTATTCGCCTCGATAGAACGATCAAATGTTACCTTTGAAAAGGGCACCAAACCAACCTCAAAACCACCTATACCTGTTGAATCAGCACAAATTGCATATGCAGCACCTTCAGCACAGCCATTACCAGGACCTCTTTGTCCAAATTGTAATAAGGCGACGAGATTAATTGAACAATATAGCCGATATTTCTGTGATAATTGCCAAAACTATATTTAAAAAAGGATGATCTTACAATTCTAGATGAGTAAGGTCGCCGCAAACTTGCCATAAACGTGTTGCAAGGGATTGGCTAACAGTTCGAAAAATATATTCAGTTAGATCTTGTTATGTTTCTTTAAAATTTTCTCGATTTCTAATTCTGCTTCGGATATCTTATAGTTTAGTGTTATGTTCCTTTTTTTTAGTTCATCTAACATTTCCCAGATAGATATACCAGCAGCCTCAGCAGCTTTTCCCAAAGAAATCTTGTCATCAAGATAGTCTTTTATCGCATTTTCTAATTTCTCACGAGCCACGCTTTTCCATAATAACTTTCTTATAAAATTTGATTGATCTTCCTGATCGTGCGCTCTTAATTTATCAATCTCTTTTTTCAAATCATCTGGCAAAATAATTGATATTTTATCTCCCAAATTGTTCACCTTTTTCAATATATTCTTGGATAACATCAGCTGAAATCCAGCTATTTTCAGCATATTTTTTTACATTTGACACATATTCCGAATAATTTATGATCTCAGAAATTAAAAGCTCAAATAATGTTGTTAGGGTTGTTTGATGCTCAATTTTAAGAATTTGAGCTATAGTTCTTGCTTTTTTTTCATCAATAAGTAACAATTCATTTCTTTGTTTTGCTAATTCAAGTGCCTCAAGCTCTCCACTACCTAAAGGAGGATAAAAAGATTTATCAAATGGATCTAATTTAATAACAGCAATCTTATCTTCCTTAACATAACGCTCAATTATAAAGGATTCTGAATAATTTTTATTTTTTCCTTCTGTTACTACTTCATTAAAGACACTTTGAGGGATATTTATTTTCTTAACCAATTCAAAAAGGTACTTTATTTTACCTAATCGAGTCAAATGGATTAATGGACTTGAATTAGATATCACCATACTACAATATATGATTCAATCATATATAAAGGTGACGATATCCGATAGTCGAGGATAATAGTAGTTGAACTTTTATAAAACATTCAGAATTGAACAACGGGTATAATTCTCTTTCGGTTTCATCACGTCGAACTAGCTCGTCTATATCGGGTGACCATTTTGTCCAAGTTGTAATAAGGCGATGAGATTAATTGAACAATATAGTGGATATTTTTGCGATATTTGCCAGAAATCTATTAAAAAAAAGGATGATCTTACAATTCCAGATGAGTAAGGTCGCCGCATACTTGCCATAAACGTGTTGCAAGGGATTTGTCATAGGTGGCTTCAGAGGATTTTGTTTCTTTTTTATTTGCGAAGTATTTTCCGGTAAGACCTTCTACTTCGGGGGATGATGCTAAATAGATCGGGGTTTCAGCACCTTTTTTAGGACTCTTGAAGAAAACATTTTGAAATCCGCGCATGAACCAATTCATATCGCGCCCCAGGTTTGTTTTAATAACTCCAGGGTGAACCGCATTCACCGTTACACCCGTCCCTTCAAGGCGTCTTGCAAATTCATATGTGATGAGCGTGAGGGCTAATTTAGATATGCTATATGTCCTGAATGCACCGTATTTTTTTTCGGATTGAAGATCCTCGAAATCCAGTTTTGCACCTTTATGCATACCTGAACTTATATTAATAATTCTGGCGGGTGCACTGGCTTTAATAACATCGAGTAATAAATTAGTAAGTAAAAAAGGCGCAAGACAGTTAACTGCAAATTGAGTTTCTAAGCCATCGATTGTTATGGTTCGTTTTCTGAGTACGACACCCGCATTATTTATTAAAACATCCAATTTAGAGTATTTCTTTTTGAATTCAATCGCAAGACTACGAATAGCTTGTTGAGAGGAGAGATCGGCGATTAGGAGATCAACAGAAGGATTTCCACTTTTTTCTTTAATCTCATTCATTGCGGCATTGCCCAGTTCGGGATTACGACAAATCAATACAACGATTGCACCCATTTCTGCCAATCCTAAGGCAGTTTCTTTGCCAATACCAGAATTTGCTCCGGTAATCATGCAAATTTTCCCCGCCATGCTCTTGTCTTCAGACATCTCAATCACTTTTATCTAAATTTAAACTTTGGACTCATTTAATATGTTAAAATCTGCAATATAATCTTTTAAAGGATAATTATTATTGATACTCGAAGTTTAAATTTAAGACAATTCTTGCTATTTTTGCCTATATCTACTTACATTTTAGAAAAGCGTAGCAGAGCATTTCGTCGGATGTAACAAGTATTATATGTTTATAGAGATACAATTGAGTTAATGGATTTTGATTCGCTCCTTCGAACAATTACAATTACTGATGCCCGGGAAATTATACATGTGAAAAAGGAGACTGGGCGCCCTCCAAAATATACTAATACGATTGAGAGCTTAAACCTTCACCCGGATTTAACTAAGGCGCTAAAGAAGATTGGAATTAATTCACTTTATAGTTTTCAAGAGCGAGCGATTAAAAAAATACGAGCCGGTAAAAATGTAGGAATTCTCGCCGGAACAGGATCAGGAAAAACAGAAACGTTTCTCATTCCAATTTTGGATTATGCGTTACAACATCCGAATCAAGTTGTTGCAGTTCTAATGTATCCAACGAAAGCTCTTGCACAAGATCAGATGGAACGTTTAGAGGAGTTAACCCAGAATTTACCCATTAACTTTGGGAGATTTGATGGTGATACCCCAATAGAAGAGCGAGATAAAATCTTAGAACATCCCCCTTCTATTCTCATTACCAATCCTGATATGTTCAATGTACATTTATCAGATGATCGAGTCAAAAAAATCATTTCAACCGTGAAATTTTTCGTATTGGATGAAATTCATCAATATGTAGGAGTATTTGGGGCGCACGTGCATTATGTGTTGAAAAGGCTGAAGAGATTTCTAGAAAGTCCCCAGAGCTGTCAATTTATTGCATCTTCAGCGACAATAGGAAACCCTAGAGAGTTCTTGGAAGTTTTATTTGGGGTTAAATTTAGTGTAATTACATCCACCTATAATTGGAGTGGTAGCAGATACCATTTAATGATTCGTCCAAAGCACAGCCTTTATACAGAAGCAATATTCTTGATCGAAGGATTAAAAAAACAGAATTCATCGGTTAAGACCATTATTTTTACAGACAGCCATCTATCTGCAGAAATTGTCAAGAAAATTGCAGATTCCAGAGGTTTAACTTTAGGAATTCATCGGGGTGGCTTAAATTCTCAATTTAGGAAAGAGGTTGAAGAAGAATTTAAGAATGGAGAACTAACCGCGTTGGTCGCTACACCGACACTGGAATTGGGAATTGATATCGGAGATTTGAATAATATAGTGCTTATTAAAGTTCCAGCAACCTTTTCAACGTATCTCCAGCGGATTGGGCGATCAGGACGTAAGGGACAGGATTCAATGGCATTTTTATTAATTGGTGATGACCCAATTTCAAATTTTTATGCAAATACACCACGACTATTCTATAATTCCAGACCTGAACCATTATATCTTGATCCATCCAATTCGGAAGTAATTCGGAGCCAATTTATCGCCTTAGCCACAGATCAGCCGATCTCCCCTTTTGAGTTATTGAATATTACTTCAGAAGAGCGGGCAGAGGCTCAACGTTTGGTAAAAGAGAAATATTTAGAGCATTGGAATCAATTGTATTTAATTCCCTCTAAAAAGGGGAGAGAAATATTTAGAAATATGTCCTTAAGGGGAACAGGTGAAATTATTCAGATTTTTGAGAGCGGACAAGTAAAAGTTGGTGAGAGAGCTTTACCTATGGCAATTCGAGAATTATTTCCCAATGCTATTTATATGCACGGTGGTGTCGATTATCGTGTAATTGATTTAGATCTAAATAATTCCCGTGCCAATGTCAAGCAACTCCTTGAGCGAACCAATTATTATACAAAAGCGCTTTATCGATCAGAAGTCATCAATTTTAATCCAAACCACTTACGGAAGCCCTATGGATTGCAGGTCTATCATGGGAATGGAGCCATTCAGTCCACCGTTTATGGGTTCCTTAAAATCAACTTTTTTACAGGAAAACCCATCGATAAAGAAAATTTAGAAATTTCACTCGAGTATAAGTTTCCAACCAAACTCATGTATTTTAAAATCCCCCTAGATCCAAGCTGGACTTTAACGCAGAAGAGTGAAGCAACGCATGCAGTAGAACACGTATTAATCTCAGCCGCGGAAACTTTAACAGGAGCTAATGCCTCTGAGATTGGGGGAATTTCATATCCCGATGGATCCATTTATATCTATGACGCAATCTATGGCGGCAGCGG
>Ga0307375_10005097_pt1 | contig 12405 bp, 6 predicted proteins | sample TR1MG_FD_202531 | JGI IMG/M metagenome (GOLD analysis project Ga0307375, IMG submission 202531) | Soil microbial communities from Risofladan, Vaasa, Finland - TR-1 | ecosystem: Environmental > Terrestrial > Soil > Coastal area > Acid sulfate soil | place: Finland: Risofladan, Vaasa | collected... | reverse complement strand
ATTGACGAGAGAAAGATCGTCTGAATTGTCGCCGGCAGCGACGACAGATCCTTTGTCTCCCGCGCGTACCGAACATATTCCCGGATAAAAAGCGGATTACCTCCCGCGTTGCCGAGGATCGTGCCGAGCACTGCATCGTCCCGGCCATCCCTCCAGAGCCCCTTCACAAGGGCCACTGACTCATCGTTCGAGAGCTGCGGAACCGTGAGAGTTCTGACGCCCATGAAGAGTTCAGTCAGACTGCTCTGCGTCGTGCGGTCGGCAAGCAGGAAGAGCGGTCGGTCGGTCGAGTTGCGCAGGAAGAACTGGAGAAAATCCCGGCTCTGCTCGTCCATGTAGGTAGTGTTGTCGATGAACATGACTGAAGGGTAAGGGCTGTCCGCACGCGCGCGCAGGATGCCGGTCACAATCATGTAGAGATGGACGAAGGATTGGGTGTCGAGACTTCCCGAATGTCTGCCGCAGACAAGTGCCGCAAACTCGCGCGCGCTTGTCGTCTCGACCGATAGCGCTGACTCAAGTCTGGCGAGAACTGCCGCTTCGTCGGCCCGATTTTCGAGACCGAGGTAATTGCTCACCATGTCAGTGATGACCGCAAAGGGGATGTTGCGGTAACGCTGCGCACGCGCATAGAGCACCGGTGAGGAAAATCCGGGAAAGCGGCGGATACCGTCGATGAACCGAAACGCCAGTGCTGTCTTTCCGATCCCGGCATCACCGACGAGGAAGAATCCGTCAGTTGTTGTCGGTTCATGTTTGAGATATGCCTTGACCATATCAGACAAAAGTTCGTCCCGTCCCACGAAGAGCGAAGACTCCCGCGTCGGATGAAGATTTCTCCCTTTCACGACAAACGCGACAAGAGTCTCCTCCTTCCCGCGGAGCTGAAGATCGAGTGGCTCCGAGAAGAGAAACTCGTTCTCGCAGGATTCCCGCGTCGCCTCGGAAACGAGAATTGTGTCCGGTTCCGCCAGGTTCTGTAACCGCGACGCAACGCTCATTGCGTGGCCCGTTACCACTTCAAACTGACCCCGTTTGCCGGTCGTGATGAGTCCGGTATGAACTCCCGAGCGAAAGCTGAGTTTCAATCCACGGCTTCGCAGTGATCCGTTCAGCTCCTCTATCTTGCTGACGAAATCAAGGGCCGCGTTTACCGCTCGATCAGGATCGTCTTCGTGGATAGTCCGGGCACCGAAAACGGCGACAAGCGCGTCGCCTATGTACTTCTCGACGGTGCCGTCGTGACTCTGGATGATTGCTTCAAACTCCGAGAAGACCGTACTCATGAGGTTGTCCATCTCCTCAGGGTCCATGTCTTCTGAAAGGCGGGTGAAGTCCTTCATATCGGTAAAAAGAATGGTCGCGGTGCGGCGTTCGCCGGCCCGGAAATCCGGTTCCCGATGTTCGGTGTTCATGGTGCCGCCATTGTTGTCATTCGTTTACCGTCACTTTGCACGGATTCGGATTATCGCGCTCTCGTACTCCTCGCGGAGATTCAGGCGAATTCCGACAAGATGCAGTGCCCGCCCGGACATGGTCTGAGCCGGTCCGTCTCCTGATTCGACTTCATACAGGCGGTCTTTCTGGAAGCCGGGAAGCCGAAGTATCGGAAGCGGATTGCCGTAGTGGTTGCGGTTCAGGTAGGTAAACAGAACACCCTCGGAGAGGTCCCCGGCAACATAGAGTACCGCAGCGAGACTTCCGGTTCCCGGTGGGAGGATCCGGTACTGTGAACCCTGCTGAACTATCGGACGGATCTCCTTGTAAAGCGCCACAAGCCCCTTCGCCTGTGTTTTCTCTGTATCACTCCAGCGGCTCACGTCGTCACCGATTCCCAGCACGCCGGCCATTGCAGAGTGGAAGCGATAGGCGAGCGGAAGCCTGCGTCTACCGAGAAAGCTGTGTTCCGATGTGACCCAGGCGACCATGGTATTCGCCGGGTAGCCAAATGAGTAGCCCTCCTGGATGAAGAGCCGGTCGAATGCATCGGTATTGTCGCTGATCCAGGCCTGGTCGTAGAAGCCGAGAATGCCCGGGTCGATTCGACCGCCGCCGCCAGAACAGTCCTCGAACCAGACCGATGGGTGTGAGGTACGAACGCGCTCGATGACCCGGTAGAGACCCTGTACGTGGCGGGTCCACGTTTCCTTCTGACGGTCGGCCGGAAGATCAAGCCCGGCCGCTTCGGTTATCACGCGGTTCATGTCCCATTTGATGAAGTCGATGGCGGTCTCATCGAGTAACCGATTCATGAAGCCAATCGCGAACTCCTGCACATCGGGTCGGCCAAAGTTCAGCACCAGCTGATTGCGCATTTGCGAGGATGTTCGTTCCGGGTACCGGTACGCCCACTCCGGATGCCGGCGGTGCAGATCACTGTCCGGATTCACCATCTCAGGCTCTACCCAGAGGCCGAACTTCATTCCCAGTTCGTGGACTCGCTTCGACACCGCGTCGAGTCCGTCGGGAAACTTTGTGCGGTTGACTACCCAGTCGCCGAGACCCGCGTTGTCGCTGTTGCGAGCTCCGAACCAGCCGTCGTCGATTACAAACAGCTCGACTCCAATCTCCGCCGCAATCTCCGCGAGGCGCATCTGATTATCCGCTGTCACGTCGAATGCCGTCGCCTCCCACGAGTTGTAGAGTACGGGTCTCAATTCGTTCCGGTGACCGAGCGGAAGCACGTTGTTGCGGATATAAGCGTGCATGTTTCGACTCGCTCCGCCGAAACCTTCATCTGAGAAGGTGAGCAGGAACTTCGGCGTCTCAAATGAGGCCCCTTCCGCCAGCGTCCAGGAGAAATCGAAACTGTGAATACCTGAGGCGATGCGGACCTGTCCAACCGGAGTGCTCTGGACCACTGTTTTCCAGTTTCCGCTGTACGCGAGGTTGATGGCGTACACGGGTCCACGCTCTTCGGTCGATGCGCCGTCGGGGTCAAGGGCGCACCATGGGTTTGCACTGTGGCTGGTATGGCCGCGACGGCTTTCCATCACGTGAGTCGCCTTCCCGAGCATCGACCTCTGAAGCTGGGTTTCGGCTCCCCAGCGTCCCGAAAGATAGGTCAGCCGGTAGTCTGCTGCATCTGGAAGCGTCAAGGCGCCCGAGAGCACCTGCTCAAGCAGAATAGCTTCCCTGCCGTTGTTGGTGATGATTGCATATCGCTCCACGACGCTCCGGCTGATCCGGTAGACAAGCTTCACGCCCACTGAGCGATCGATGTCCTCCAGCATGATCGATAGCTGGTTGCCCTCTATCGTGTGATTGTTGTAGCTGAGCCTGATGTCGCGCGCGCCGTCGGGGAAGTCCGCTTTCAAACAGGGTTCGATGAATCTGAATCCTCCCCAGGCAGGATACTCTTCACCGGAGTTTTCATCGGTGCCGGAAAACGGCACGGGGATGGGAAAATCGGCCGGCAGCGGGTAGTCGGCCTCGTGAGGGAGCGGTGCTCCGAAGTAGGTATGAACCAGAAGACCTGACGGTGTCAGACCAAACGCATACGCTACCGTGTCTTCAAGAATCCAGGATTTCCGATCTGCCAGATAACGAATCATGAAAAGCTCCTATGTTGCAAATGCGGCGTCGACCTCCGCGAGGCGATCCGGTATCGCGATGTTCTGCGGGCACTTCTCGAGGCACTCGTTGCATTGAATGCACGAGCTTGCGCGCTTTTCTTCTGCAATATCATTTTTGTATTGCTGGCGGCCGACGTCAAGCCTTTCGAATGCGACAGAATCGTTATAGATCGCGAAGTTTGCCGGAATATCTACGTCGTTCGGGCAGGGAAGGCAGTAGTTGCAGGCGGTACACGGCACTGGTCGCGCAGCTTCGTAGGCGAGCTTCGCGTCCGAAAAGAGCGCAAGTTCCGCCGGCGGGAGGAGGTCAATCTGGCTGCCTTCGGCGATTGAGATGTTTTCGACAACCTGCTCGTAGGTGGTCATTCCGCTCAAAACTACCCCGACTTCCGGCTTGTTCCACAACCAGTGCAGGGCCCATGCGGCAGCGCTTCTCCTGGAGGAAGCGGTGTCGAATATCCGTTGCACTGATTCAGGCTGGCGTGCCAGGCTTCCGCCGAGCAGTGGCTCCATGATCACCACGCCGATGCCGCGTTCCGCCGCCCGCCTCAGCCCCGCAGTACCCGCCTGGTACTCCTCGTTGACATAGTTGTACTGAATCTGGCAGAAGTCCCACTCCTTCCAGCCATCAAGGATTACCGGAAACATCGGTGGCTCATCATGGAATGAGAATCCGATATAGCGAATTCGTCCTGAGCGCTTCTGTTCAAGCGCCCATTCAAGTATTCCGAGCCGCTGTATCTTCTTCCACCGCTCATTGTTCAGTGCGTGCAGAAGGTAGAAGTCGATGTGATCGGTTTTGAGCCGGGAAAGCTGCTTGTGGAACACCGAGTTGCAGTCGGCTATCGATTCGGTCTGCCAGATCGGGAGCTTCGTTGCAAGCAGAACCCGTTCCCGGTATCCGTCCTTGAGTGCGCGCCCGACCACCGGCTCACTCTGCCCGTTGTGATACGGGAATGCCGTGTCGATGTAGTTCACGCCGTGATCAATTGCGTAGCGCAGCAGTCGCTGCGCCTCCTTCTCGTCGATACTCTGTCCTCGAGCAGTTCCGCCGCCCGGTTGCAGCTCCGGGAGCCGCATGCAGCCGAAACCGAGAGCGGATATCCGTTCCGAGACACGATTACCGAGGGTTCGGTATTTCATGGTTCCTCCGGAAGAAAGTGGTGGTATAGCTGTAGCATAGAGCGTTGGGGCGAATTGGTCGAGATGGTTGCCCGGTCAGCAGATCCGTTGTGCCGCAGACCGATACAGCACAATACCCTCCCGCGGGAAAAGCAGCTTCAGTTCATCGACAGTCAATCGAATGGCATCGGCAGTCTGTTCATCGCAGTAGATGATGAGCAGGAAGTTCTCCTCAGGGAAGATGTGGTCTCCCCTGCGTGGTCCCGAGTTGCCGAAACCCTGAACTTCAGAAAACTTCGTGTAGTACGGATTGGCATTCCGTTTACGCAGTAGATCGTACAGATCATCCTCTACCGATCGGTTTGCGATCAGCTCAAGCCGTATTACCTGCTGTTCTGTCATCTGCCTGCCTCCGACTCTGCCTTCGCACGTTCCTGATCGCGACGTTTTTCGAGGCGCTCAGTCTGGCGCCGTTTGATCCGTTCACCTGCGCTGTTGAACGACGAGTAGATGACCGGTATGAGAAACAGCGTAAGCAGCGTGCTGATGGTGAGGCCACCGACAATAGTCTTTCCGATCGGCTGAATAAGGCTCGAACCCTCAGTCTGGAAGAACGCAACCGGAATCAGTCCGAGGACAGTCGTCAATGTGGTCATGAGAATCGGCCGAAGCCGGTTTCCACCCGCTTCGATGCACGCTTCGCGAATGGTCATCCCGCGTTTCCGAAGGAGGTTCGTGTAATCGACAAGCACAATTCCGTTATTCACCACGATGCCGAGCAGCACGACAAGTCCGACTGCCGTGAACAGGCTGAGAATAGTATGGGTGAAGAAGTGCACCAGGAGCACCCCGGTCAGAAGCAGTGGAATGGCAAGAACGATGATGAACGGATCGAGGAATGATTCGAACTCTGCTGCCATGACACCGAATACCAGCAACGCGGAGATTCCGAGAATAATAATGAAGGTGAGCCCGTATTTCATCAGGTTTGTATAGTCGCCGCCGAACTCTATGACGAGATTTTCGTCGGAGGGGATCTGCTGTGCGATTGCTGCCCGAATGCGCGGAACCACCTCGTTGAGCTGCGTACCGGGAACCAGATTAGCGGTTACGTGCGTCGTTCTGCGCTGCCCCTCGCGGGTAATGCTCACGGCGCTCGTGGTTCGGGAGATCGTTGCGAAGCTCGCGAGCGAAATCTTCTGCCCGCTTGAGTTCACGAGAAAGATCTGGTCGAGGTCGGGAATCGAATTGCGATCGCTGCTTTTTGCGACTACCAGGATATCGAACTCATCCGAGCCGCTTCGATACTTTCCCGCTGTTACTCCGGCTATGTTCGCCCGCACCTCCTGTCCGATGGTAGCGACGTTCAGTCCAAGCGAGTACGCCTTTGCGCGGTCGATCACAATATCAGCCTGCGGCAGACCGTCACGAATATCGACAGTGGGTTCGGTAACTTCCTTGAACTCTGTTTTCAGAATGTCGCGGATACGGTAGGAGATCTCCCGTGCCTGCGCCAGGTCCTCAGTCTTGACGAGAATATCAATCGGAGAAGCACCGAAGAGGTTCCCGCCGCCTCCACCTCCGCCGAATGACATTGTCGCTCCCGGGAACTCTCCGAAGTGTGCGCGAAGTTTCTGCTTGACCGTATCCGAGTCGTCTATCCTGAGAGCAAACGCCGGAAGCGTAATCGTCATCGTGGCTTTATTGGATTCCGCCGAGCCGAGGAATCCGAACAGTCCCTTTGTGCCGATGTTCAGAATAATATCGCGATAACCCTGAATGGAAGTTCGAGCAATACCCGCGAGCCGTTGCGCTGTCTCCTCGGTTACGTCAAGTTTTGTCCCAACCGGCAGCTCGATCGTTACCTGCACCGTGTCGGATGGTTGATTCGGAACGAGCTGGAAGCCGATTGCGGGAATGAGAAACAGACTCCCGCCGAACGCCGCAACGATGACAAGTACCGTGATAAGCCGATGGTTGAGTACGTGACCGAGGGCCCGCTTGTACGCGTTATCGAGTCCGGTGAACCCGCGCTCCATCACGTTGTCTACTGAGGCAATCGCCCCGCGAAGCGGCCGCTGCCTGCGCGAGTAGATTGCGAGGTATTTGCTTGCGAGCACCGGTATGAGCACAAGTGCGACGACCAGCGAGGCTGCGAGCGAAATAACGATGGTAAAAGCTAGACCCGAGATAAGCTGACCGATCACCTCGAGCTGGCCCTGAAAAACGGCGAGGGGAGCAAAAACACAGATCGTGGTCAAAGTCGAGGCGACAATGGCCGTCACCATTTCCTGGGTGCCGAGCTCAGCCGACACCTTCAGCTTTGCGCCCTTTTCTCGATATCGGAATATATTCTCGAGTATTACGATCGAATTGTCCACAAGCATACCAACGCCGAGGGCGAGTCCTGTGAGCGTCATGATATTCAACGTCAGGCCGGAGAAGTACATGACTGTCAACGTGATAATAATGGAGATCGGAATCGCCGTGGCAATGATGATTGTGGACTTCATGCTGCGCAGGAAGATCAACAGAACAATGACTGCAAGGATTGCGCCCTGCACTGCGGAGGTGCTGACCTGCTGAAGCGAATCCCGGATTACGTTTGTTGTGTCGGTTATGACACCGATCCGCACGCCCTGTGGAAGGATCTGGTTTATCTGAGGCAGTTTCGCCTTGACTGTGTCGGCGACTCTGACCGAATTGGTACCGCTCTGTTTCTGTACAATGACGAAAACGCCCGGCTCTCCGTTTATGAAGACGACGTTATCGCGATCACTCAGGCCCATGTATACGTTTGCGATATCGCGCAGCCGGATACCGACCGAATGGGCCGCGGGATTCGAAAGTGAGGGGCTCCCCCGATAAGCGACAACGGTGTTGCCGATATCGTCTATCGATTTGAACTCCCCGGCGGTAGTGATGAGGTAGTTGATGTTGCCTTCGGTTACGCTGCCGCCTGAGGTGTCGATGTTCTGACTCGCGAGCGCTCCTGCCACCTGGCTCATCGTCAGATTGTACGCTTCGAGTCTGCTCCTCGGTATCTCCACACGCACGAGCTTGGTGCGCCCACCGTTGACCCCTGCAAGTGCCACACCGTCAATCTGTTCAAGGCGCGGCTGAATCATGTTCTCGGCGATCTGTCGCAGATCCTCCGGCGAACGATTCCCGGATACCTTCAGCTGGAGAATCGGAATCATCGATGGATCGAATTTGAAAATCTGGGGACTTCCGGCTCCATCGGGCATCGCGTTCTTCACGAACTCGATTCTGTCACGCACATCGTTCGACGCCTCGGCCATGCTCGTACCCCAGGTGAACTCCATCTGGATCATGCTGGTGCCGGCGCTCGACGTGGAGGTGATCTTGCTGATATTGCCGACGTTACTGAGCGCGCTTTCGAGCGGTCGTGAGATCGTCTTCTCAACGTCCTGAGGGCTCGCTCCGGAGTAGCTCGTGATGATGAGAAGCACCGGCGGGTTTATCTCGGGAAACAGGTCGATTGCGAGGTTCGCCATCGAATACAGCCCGAATCCGATGACCAGACCAAAGATGATAATGACGGTAGTCGGCCGGTTTACAACTGATTTTGTGACACTCATTCGTTTTCCTGCTACCGTACGACGTCTTCAGCCGGAAGCGGCGGCAGCTGATCCATGATTCGGATCCGGGCACCGTCTTCAAGGAGTGACTGACCTCGGGCAACCACGCGTTCTCCGGCGCGGAGGCCGCTCACTATTTCAGACTTGCCGTCGATTTGAATACCGACCTTCACATCCCGCTTTTTTGCGGTGTTGTCGGTTTCCGGCACAAAGACAAAGAGCTGCGGTCCTCGCTCGATAATCGTGTCGGTAGGCACCTTCACAATTGAGGTCCGGTGCTGCGTTATGATTTTGATCTCTGCGTACATTCCCGCTTTGACACGCGGGTCGGGAGTATCGAATTCGAGTGTGAGTCCCATGGTGCGCGTCTGAGCATCAACAATGGGGCTCAGTTCAGTGACATGTGCGGCAAAGGTCGCTTCCGGATATGGCTCGAGGGAGACAATTGCGCGTTCTCCGTCGCGAATCTGACCGATGAACCGTTCTGCAATCTGTGTCTTCAGCTGCAGATGGTCGATAGTCGAGATCCGGACAACCGGAACTGCCTGGGTGATACGCGAGCCGAGATCGACCGGGAGTAACGTTATCGTGCCCGCAATTGGCGCCCGGACGGGATTTGCCACGAAGTTCTGGCCGGGGCGCGAAGGATCGACCTCTGCGACTATCTGGTCTCGCTGCACGTAGTCACCGAGACGCACCTTGAGACTGACGAGCGTGCCGCTCGTATCCGCGTAGACGTCGACACTCTTTGCCGCCTCGATTCCTCCCGCAACGGTTATGTAGTCGCTCAGGTCGCCGGCAACGGCTTCGGTTACGCTTATTGGAAAGATGGTCGGTGCGTCAGCGGCATTTGCCGCCCCCGGCGCTGCGGCGGTTTTCGGGCGTGCACACGAAGTGAAGGTCGCAAGCAGCAATATGGATGCGACTACGACAAGCAGAATCGGTACAGACCTGCGATTACCTGGCGTTTGCATTGATAGTGTCCTTTATTGAATTGATCGATGTATTCAGCGCGGCTTCAAGGTCAAGGATACTCGCCTTGTAGTTGTATTCGTCCGAGAGAACATCCACCTGGGCCTTCTGCAGATCCTGCTGTGCACTTCGCACGTCAAGGAGATCTCTCGTCCCGGCGCGATACCCATCCTCTGCGAGACTCAGAGCCCGGGTGGCGAGCTCAACGTTCAGTTTTTTGACGCTGAGAGTGGTTCGTGTCTTTTCGAGTGTCATGATGATCCGGCGGACTTCCATCTCAGCACCCTGTATTGCCTGTTTGAGGCCGTCTTCAACCTGTCGCGCCTGGTTCTGGTAGTCGGCAATCTGCACGCGTGTGGTCGACGAGGGGAGCAGGGGGTCCAGCCGGACACCGATCGTAATCGTGAACATACCGCTCATCTGCTGCCAGTCACGATTCACGTTTGCAAACCAGGGATCTGCGAACGGGTCCCGTATAAAGGTCGGATCGGCTGTGTAGCCGAGGGTCAGTGTCGGATAGAGGCCGGCCTCCGTCAGACTCGCTACATTTCTGAGTTGTTCCACCGACTGACGCAGGCTGAGAATGTCGTATCTGCCGGGCAGATACTTTGCGGTCAGTCGATCAGCATCAGCCATGGTAATGGGAATCAGTTCCGCCTCTATGGAACCGGCGAGTGTCGGCCGTTCCGACAGTCCGAGGCCGATCGTCTGATTGAAAGCCATGAGCGCGGTGTCATATCCGCTTTGCATCTCTTCGAGAAGCGGGCGCAGATTCGCCAGCGAGACTTGTGCGGCAAGGTAGGTGTATTCATCGACCATGCCGTTCTGGTAGTTGGCTTTGGTCTGTGCCAGCCGCTGTTCGGCGGTCTGAATCGCCTGTTTCTGGAGATCGATGCTGCTTGCGATCAACAGCAGGTTGTAGAACTGTTTCCGCACATCGCGTTCGAGCTTTGCCCGGGCAGCACCGAGGCTTGTAACGCCCGCCTGGTAGTCGAGCACAGTCTGCCGGATGCCGTAGACCATCTGCGCGGACAGTGTGAGTTGTGCCTGCAGTCGGACGCTAACCGACCACGGCTGCAACGTGACCGCGGGGGTCGCTATCACGCGATTGTAGACACCCGGTGAAACTGCGCTTGTAGGGTCGGCAATCAGTCCTGAGGCAATCTGTGTCGCCGAGTTCAGTCTCCCCAGCGTTGCGCTCGCCGATATGGAGGGTATGAACCGGTTCCACACCGTCTCTTTCGCGCGGAGGTTCTTCTCCAGTTTCAGTTGCTCGGTTGCAATACCAAGATTATTATGCATCGCCAGGGCGACTGCCGAATCGACATCGATTACCGTTTCGGCGCCCGCCGGGATCTGTGCAGCAATGAACAGTATTGCCGCGGCAAGGCCCGCTGTCAGTAGTTTTTTCCGTCGATTCGAAGTGGTACGCACTGCACCGTGCCCGTTGCGTTGCGGGGGAGAATCAAAGTGAGACCGGTAGTGTGCAAAGGGAAATTGATTACTCATTGAGGACATCTTCCAGTAATTGAATTTGATGGTGCGTTCCCATCGTTGTGGATTCCGCCGAACAATAACCTCCACAAGTCTATCCTTTATTATAGTCCAAAACAACTAGAAGGAGATTAAATATAGATTAAATATCCTTATGAAATAGGTTATGTATAGGCTATCCAAAGAAGTGCACACAGACCGGACTGCATTGCTCCGGTCTGTGCGGAAGTGCCGGCTCCGGCTACGTCAGAGCGATCGTTTCGGAAGCCATCCGGACTGCGTCGTTTGTTCCCATGCTGCCGGAGGCGAGGTAGACCGCTATAGCATCTGCAATCGCTCGCAGCGTCCACCGCCGCTTCTCCTCGTCGGTTTCAAGCAGCGTGATGCGGAAGCCAGGCAGGTCGCAGGCAAACCCGGTGAGCGGGACAACGCAGATTCCGGTTGATCCAAGCAGCCAGTAGGCAAACCGCTTGTCCGCTGCAACATGTTCGGTGCGTGCTTCAAGCAGAGCTCTCAGCGACTGATCCGCCACAGGGAGGCTCATAGTTCCATCGAGGAGCCCTGATTCGAAGAGGACGGTAAAGTAGAGCGCCCCGCGAGGTCGCATGACGCGCACCCCCGGGACTGCGGCAAATGATTCGTACGCCTCATTCGCGCGCTGCTCGAACATGCGCCGCCTCCTCTCCAGATGGTCTTCGTAGCGGGGGTCGCCAAAGACCTCTGGAATTACCAGTTGAGGGAGCGCGGTCGAACAGACCTCGAGGCGCTTTGCGTCGATGATGCTGCGAATATAGGTGGCGAAGTTCTCGTCGTTATGCTGATTGAACACTTCAGCCCATCCGCAGCGTGCGCCGGGCCAGGGGAACTCTTTCGAAATGGATCGGAGGCTCATGCCCGGCACATCTTCTATGACCTCGGCCAGGCTGACGAAGGGTTCTCCGTTGTAGGCGACGTTTGCATATGTCTCATCGCAGACGAGGAAGATGTCATAGGTTCGGGCTATTCGCACGAACTCCCGGAGCAGGCTTCGTGGATAGACAGCGCCGGTCGGGTTATCCGGATTGATGAGAAGAAGTCCGGCGATCGAATCGTTGTATCGAATCTTCATCTCGATGTCGCTGACATCCGGTAACCAGTCATTGGCCGGATCAAGCCGATAGGTGAGGTGGTCGTAACCTGAGTGAGCCGCCTCGGCCGAAGAGTGCGTTGAGTACGCAGGTGATGGGCCGAGTACGCGGGCTTCACGGCGCAGGTAACCGAACACCTTCGACACGGCATCGCCGAGACCGTTGAAGAATACAATATCCTCACGCCCGATCTGCGCGCCGCCCCGCGCATTTACCTGATTTGCGAGGAACTCCCGAGTCGCGGGCACGCCCTGGGTATCGACGTATGCGTAGCTGGAGTTCTCCTGCGCATGGCGCGCAACGATTTTCCGAATCCAATCAGGCAACTGTTCACCCTTGGACACGGGATCACCGATGTTCTCCCAGGTGATAGGGACTCCATGCCCCTCGACCTCATGTGCGAACTGAACGATCTGCCTGATCTCGTAGATGAGCTGACCGGCACCGGGATGAACGATATTCCGTCTCATGCTGTCTCCCCTGGCCATCGCCTCCGGGAGCCGGACCGTCCTG
>Ga0307375_10005096_pt1 | contig 12406 bp, 6 predicted proteins | sample TR1MG_FD_202531 | JGI IMG/M metagenome (GOLD analysis project Ga0307375, IMG submission 202531) | Soil microbial communities from Risofladan, Vaasa, Finland - TR-1 | ecosystem: Environmental > Terrestrial > Soil > Coastal area > Acid sulfate soil | place: Finland: Risofladan, Vaasa | collected... | reverse complement strand
CCGGCTGGACAAATCGCCCATAACGTTACCCATGAAGTCCTCCGGCGTCTCGACCTCGACCGCCATCATCGGCTCGAGCAGCACCGGGCTCGCCTTGCGCATTGCGTCCTTGAACGCCATCGATGCCGCCATCTTGAAGGCATTTTCGTTCGAATCGACGTCGTGATAGGAACCGTCAAACAGCGTTACCTTGACATCCACCACCGGGAATCCGGCCAGCACACCGTTGGGCAGGGTCTCGATCAGGCCCTTCTCCACCGCCGGGATGTATTCGCGCGGCACGGTGCCGCCCTTGATGGCGTCGACGAACTCGAAACCCTTGCCGGTCTCGTTCGGTTCCATCTTGATCCAGACGTGGCCGTACTGGCCGCGACCGCCGGACTGCTTGATGAACTTGCCCTCCTGCTCAACCGCCTTACGGATCGCCTCGCGATATGCCACCTGGGGCGCCCCAACGTTGGCCTCGACCCCGAACTCGCGCTTCATGCGATCGACGAGGATCTCCAGGTGCAACTCACCCATGCCGGAGATGATGGTCTGCCCTGACTCCTCATCGGTACGCACGCGGAAAGACGGGTCCTCCTGGGCCAGGCGATTCAACGCGATACCCATCTTTTCCTGGTCGACCTTGGTCTTGGGCTCGACGGCGACGTGAATCACCGGTTCGGGAAACACCATCCGCTCCAGGGTGATGACCTTGGCCGGATCGCACAGCGTCTCGCCGGTGGTCGCCTCTTTCAGGCCGACCGCTGCCGCGATGTCGCCGGCAAAAACTTCCTTGATTTCTTCGCGCTGGTTGGCGTGCATCTGCAGGATGCGGCCGAGGCGTTCCTTGCGCCCCTTGATCGGGTTGTACACCGTGTCACCGGTCTTCACCACGCCGGAATAGACACGGAAGAAGGTCAACTGGCCGACAAAGGGGTCGGTCATGATCTTGAAGGCCAGCGCCGAGAAGGGCTCGTCGTCAGCGGCACGGCGCTCGCCCTCGCTGTCGTTCTCGAGCAGACCCTTGACCGGCGGAATGTCAGTCGGCGCCGGCATGAACTCGATCACGGCATCGAGCATCGCCTGCACGCCCTTGTTCTTGAAGGCCGAGCCGCACATCATCGGCACGATCTCGGCGTTGATGGTGCGCGTGCGCAGACCGAGCTTGATCTCGGCCTCGCTCAGATCGCCCTCTTCGAGATACCTGTTCATCAGGTCCTCGGAGGCCTCGGCCGCCGCCTCGACCATCTTCTCGCGCCACTCCCGAGCCTTCTCCACGAGATCGGCCGGAATATCGACGTAGCTGAACTTGGTACCCTGGGTCGCGTCGTCCCAGAGAATACCCTTCATCTTGATCAGATCGACCACACCGGTGAACTTCTCCTCAGCACCGATCGGGATCTGGATCGGGATCGGATTGGCCTTGAGGCGGGCACGCATCTGGTCATGCACCTTGAAGAAGTCAGCGCCCTGGCGGTCCATCTTGTTCACGAAAGCCAGACGCGGCACCCGGTACTTGGTCGCCTGCCGCCATACTGTCTCGGACTGCGGCTGAACGCCGCCGACCGCGCAATAGACCATGCAGGCACCGTCCAGGACACGCATCGAGCGCTCAACTTCGATGGTGAAGTCGACGTGGCCCGGCGTGTCGATGATATTGATGCGATGCTCGGGATAATTATCGGCCATCCCCTTCCAAAAGCAGGTGGTCGCCGCCGAGGTGATGGTGATGCCGCGCTCCTGCTCCTGCTCCATCCAGTCCATGATCGCGGCGCCGTCATGCACCTCGCCGATCTTGTGACTGACGCCGGTATAGAAGAGGATACGCTCGGTCGTCGTGGTCTTGCCGGCGTCGATGTGCGCGCTGATACCGATGTTGCGGTAACGCTCGATGGGAGTCTTGCGGGCCACTTGAATGTCCTGTCTTTTCTAAGCCAAACCGCCCAGGTGCCCGGGGTAACCGAGGCGCCGAGGCGGCGGCGAAAACGAAGCCGCACCCGCGAGGGCGCGGCGCTCAATCAAAACCGATAATGGGCAAAAGCCTTGTTGGCCTCGGCCATGCGATGCACTTCGTCGCGCTTCTTCATCGCCGAGCCGCGCCCTTCGGCGGCCTCCATCAATTCGTTGGCCAGACGCAGGCCCATTGACTTCTCCGAGCGCTTTCGCGCCGCCTCGCGCAACCAACGCATCGACAGCGCCATGCGCCGCGACGGACGAACCTCGACCGGCACTTGGTAGTTGGCACCGCCAACGCGGCGACTCTTCACCTCGACCACCGGCTTGACGTTGTTCAGCGCCAGCATGAACACTTCCAGGGGATCCTTGCCGCTCTTGCTGGAAATGTTGCTGAAGGCGCCGTAAATGATACGCTCGGCCACCGACTTCTTGCCGGCGGTCATCAGCACATTCACGAACTTCGAGACATCAACGCTGCCGAATTTTGGGTCCGGCAGGATGTCGCGCTTAGGTACTTCTCTACGACGTGGCATGGATCAGTTCCTCAACTTTAGCGGCTACGGAAACGCCGACTCACGCGGCCTTGGGCCGCTTGGCACCGTATTTCGAACGGCTCTGCTTGCGGTCCTTGACGCCCTGGGTATCCAGGCTACCGCGCACGATGTGGTAGCGCACGCCCGGCAGGTCCTTGACACGACCACCGCGGATCAGCACCACCGAGTGCTCCTGCAGGTTGTGACCCTCGCCACCGATGTACGAGATGACCTCGAAACCGTTGGTGAGCCGCACCTTGGCGACCTTACGCAGCGCCGAGTTCGGCTTCTTCGGCGTCGTGGTATAGACGCGGGTGCAAACGCCGCGCTTGGCCGGACAATTGGCCAGCGCCGGCACCTTGCTCTTGGACTGCGGCGCCTGACGCGGCTTGCGCACTAGCTGATTGGTTGTTGGCATGGCTCTATCCTGGTACCTGTCGGCCTGATTTTAATGCCCGATTCGACTGCTCACGGGCGCAAAGAGGCCGGATTATATTAATGATCGACGCAAGCGTCAACCCGCCGCGATGTTTTCTGGGGCGACTTCCGGCGCCTCGCCTTCCAGTACCGGCGGCGCCATATCCTCGCCGAGCGCCTGCATACGCCGCGCGCGATGGTAGGCGAGACCGGTGCCGGCCGGAATCAGACGGCCGACGATGACGTTTTCCTTCAGGCCGCGCAGCTCGTCGCGCTTGCCCATGATCGACGCCTCGGTCAGCACGCGCGTGGTCTCCTGGAACGAGGCCGCAGAGATGAAGGAGTCGGTCGACAGCGAAGCCTTGGTGATGCCCAGCAGCATGAAGTCGTACAGCGCGCCGCGCTTACCCTGATTGGCCATCTGGTCGTTCATGTCCAGAACCTCGGCGCGCTCCACCTGCTCCTCGCGGATGAAATGGGTATCGCCCGGATCGGTGATGGTCACGCGACGCAGCATCTGGCGAACGATCACCTCGATGTGCTTGTCGTTGATCTTCACCCCCTGGAGGCGATACACGTCCTGCACTTCGTCGATGATATAGCGGGCCAGTTCTTCGACGCCCTTCAAACGAAGGATGTCGTGCGGTTCCGGCGGACCGTCGACGATCACCTCGCCCTTATTCACCACCTGACCGTCGTGGGCCATGACGTGCTTGTCCTTGGTGATCAGGTACTCGTGCGCGGTGCCGTCCAGCTCGGAGATGACCAGACGCTGCTTGCCCTTGGTATCTTTGCCGAAGGAGACGGTGCCGGTGACTTCCGCCAGCATTCCTGCGTCCTTCGGCGATCTCGCCTCGAACAGCTCGGCGACGCGCGGCAGACCCCCGGTGATGTCGCGGGTCTTTGACGATTCCTGCGGAATACGGGCAAGGATGTCGCCGACGGCGGCCTGCTGACCGTCCTTGACGGTGATGATCGAGCCGACCTGGAAAGTGATAGTCACCGAGTGTTCGGTGCCGTGAATCTTCACCTCGTGACCGCTCTCGTCGAGCAGCTTGACCTGTGGCCGGACACCCTTGACTTGAGTCTTGGTGCCGCGCTTCGGATCGATCACGACCAGGGTGGACAGGCCGGTCACGTCGTCGATCTGCTTGGCGACGGTCGCACCTTCCTCGACATTCTCGAATTTCACCGTGCCGGCGTATTCGGTCACGATCGGACGGGTGTGCGGATCCCAGGTCGCCAGGACGGCGCCGGCCTTGACGTGAATGCCGTCGTCACCCAGAAGCGTGGCACCGTAGGGGATCTTGTGGCGCTCGCGTTCGCGACCGTTGTCGTCGGTGATCATTACCTCGCCCGAGCGGGAAATGACGATCTTCTCGTTTCTCGGGTTGGTGACGTAGCGGACCGTCTGGGTGAAGCGCAGTGTGCCGGTGCTCTTCGCCTCCACCTGGCTCTGCGCCGCGGAACGTGATGCGGCGCCGCCGACGTGGAAGGTGCGCATGGTCAGCTGGGTTCCCGGCTCACCGATCGACTGGGCAGCGATGACACCGACTGCCTCACCGACATTCACCAGCGAACCGCGTCCGAGGTCGCGGCCGTAGCACTTGGCGCACAGGCCGTAGCGCGTCTCGCAGTTCAACGGGGTGCGCACGCGCACCTCGTCGACGGCAATCTCGTCGATCAGATCCACCGCATCTTCGTCGAGCAGGGTTCCGGCCGTCAGCACCACGTCCAGCGTGTCCGGATGGATCACGTCGGAGACCAGGACGCGACCGAGAATCCGCTCGCGCAGGGCTTCGACCACTTCGCCACCCTCGACCAGCGCTTTCATCGAGAAACCGAGCTCGGTGCCGCAATCCTCCTCGATGACCACCAGATCCTGGGTCACATCCACCAGACGACGGGTGAGATAACCCGAGTTCGCCGTCTTCAGGGCGGTGTCGGCCAAGCCCTTGCGCGCGCCGTGGGTCGAGATGAAGTACTGCAGCACGTTCAGCCCCTCGCGGAAATTCGAGGTGATCGGCGTCTCGATGATCGAACCGTCGGGCTTGGCCATCAGCCCGCGCATCCCCGCCAGCTGACGGATCTGCGCCGCGGAGCCGCGCGCACCCGAGTCGGCCATCATGTAGATGGAATTGAAGGATTCCTGGTTGACCGTCTTGCCGTTCCGGTCAACGGTCTCCTGAACCGCGAGTTGGTCCATCATCGCCTTGGCCACCTGGTCGCCGGCCCGACCCCAGATGTCCACCACCTTGTTGTAGCGCTCACCGACGGTGACGAGGCCGGAGGTATATTGTTTCTCGATCTCCTTCACCTCGACCTCGGCGGCGTCGATGATGGCGTGCTTCTGCGTCGGCACCAGCATGTCGTCGACGCAGATCGAGATGCCGGCGCGCGTGGCCAGCGTAAAGCCGGCCTGGAGCAGCTTGTCGGCGAAGATCACGGTTTCCTTCAGGCCGCAGCGGCGGAAGCAGCCGTTGATCAGCTTGGAGATTTCCTTTTTCTTGAGGGTCTTGTTGAGCACCGAGAAGGGCAGGCCCGCCGGCAGGATTTCAGACAGGATGGCCCGGCCGACGGTGGTGTCGTAGCGGGTGACCCTGTCGCTGCGGCGGCCTTCGGCGTCGACATCGACCTCGCGGATGCGCGCCGTGACGCGGGCGTGCAGATCCACCTGACCGGACTCGTAGGCGCGCTTGACCTCGGACACGTCCGAGAAGAGGGTGCCTTCGCCGCGGGCGTTGATGGCATCCCGCGTGGCGTAGTAAAGGCCGAGCACGACGTCCTGCGAAGGGACGATGATCGGATCGCCGTTGGCCGGCGACAGGATGTTGTTGGAGGAGAGCATCAGAGTGCGCGCCTCCATCTGTGCTTCCAGCGACAAGGGAATATGCACGGCCATCTGGTCGCCGTCGAAGTCGGCGTTGAAGGCAACGCAGACGAGCGGGTGCAGCTGGATCGCCTTGCCCTCGATCAGCATCGGTTCGAAGGCCTGGATGCCGAGGCGGTGCAGCGTCGGCGCGCGATTCAGCATCACTGGGTGCTCGCGAATCACCTCCTCGAGGATGTCCCAGACCACCGGTGTCTCGGCTTCGACCTCTTTCTTGGCAGCCTTGATGGTGCTAGTGATGCCCATCTTTTCCAGGCGCTCGAAAATGAAGGGTTTGAACAGCTCGAGCGCCATCTTCTTCGGTAAGCCACACTGGTGCAGCTTCAATTGCGGACCGACGACGATCACCGAACGGCCGGAGTAGTCGACGCGTTTGCCCAGCAGGTTCTGGCGGAAACGGCCACCCTTGCCCTTGATCATGTCGGCCAGGGATTTCAACGGGCGCTTGTTGGCGCCGGTCATGGCCTTGCCGCGCCGGCCGTTGTCGAGCAGCGAGTCGACCGCCTCCTGCAGCATGCGCTTCTCGTTCCTGACGATGATGTCCGGCGCCTTCAATTCGAGCAGGCGCTTCAGGCGGTTGTTGCGGTTGATGACGCGGCGGTAGAGGTCGTTCAGGTCCGAGGTGGCGAAGCGGCCGCCGTCCAAGGGCACCAGCGGACGCAGGTCGGGCGGCAGGACCGGCAGAACCTCGAAGATCATCCACTCCGGCTTGATTCCGGATTTCTGGAAGCCCTCGAGCAGCTTCAGGCGCTTGGAAAGCTTCTTGATCTTGGCCTCGGAACCTGTGGTCTCCAGATCCTGACGCATCTTCTCTACTTCACGCTGGATGTCCAAGGTGCGCAGTAGTTCGCGCACGCCCTCGGCGCCCATGGTCGCGGTGAAATCATCACCGTATTCCTCGACCTTGGCCAGGTAGTCATCCTCGGTCAGCAGCTGGGCGCGGTTCAACGGTGTCATCCCCGGGTCGACCACCACGAAGGCTTCGAAGTAGAGCACCCGCTCAATGTCGCGCAGGGTCATGTCGAGCACCATGCCGAGACGGGAAGGCAGGCTCTTCAGGAACCAGATGTGGGCGACCGGGGACGCCAACTCGATGTGGGCCATGCGCTCGCGCCGAACCTTGGACTGGGTCACCTCGACGCCGCACTTCTCGCAGATCACGCCGCGGTGCTTCAGACGCTTGTACTTGCCACAAAGGCACTCGTAGTCCTTGACCGGGCCAAAGATCTTGGCGCAAAACAGGCCATCGCGCTCGGGCTTGAAGGTGCGATAGTTGATCGTCTCGGGCTTCTTCACTTCGCCGTATGACCACGAGCGGATCTTCTCGGGCGAGGCGAGACCGATGGTGATCGCGCCGAATTCCTCTTCTTGCGTCACCTGCTTAAACAAATCGAGCAGTGCTTTCATTTAGTCACTCCTGCAGGGGGTGAAGCAGTAAATCAGAAACGTTCCAGGTCAATGTCGATCCCAAGAGAGCGGATTTCCTTGACCAGCACGTTAAACGACTCGGGCATGCCGGCGTCGATCTTGTGCTCGCCCTTGACGATGTTTTCATAGACTTTGGTGCGCCCATTGACGTCATCGGATTTGACCGTCAGCATCTCCTGCAGCACGTAGGAGGCACCGTAGGCCTCGAGCGCCCATACTTCCATTTCCCCGAAACGCTGGCCGCCGAATTGCGCTTTGCCACCGAGCGGCTGCTGCGTCACCAGACTGTAGGGGCCGGTCGAGCGGGCGTGCATCTTGTCGTCGACCAGATGGTGCAGCTTCAGCACATGCATGTAGCCGACCGTCACCAGACGCTCGAAGGTCTCGCCGGTGCGGCCGTCGTAGAGCATCACCTGGCCCGAGTCCGGCAGGCCAGCCAGTTCGAGCATGGCCTTGATCTCGGCCTCGTTGGCGCCGTCGAACACCGGCGTGGCAAAAGGCACACCGCTGGTCAAGTTCTTCGCCAGGGCCAGGATTTCGGCGTCGTCGAGGCTGTCGATATCCTCGCCCTTGCCGCTGGAGTTGTAGATCCTGTCGAGATAGGTGCGCAGCTCGGCGACGGCCGCCTCGCGCTTCAGCATGTCGCCGATCTTCTGGCCCAGGCCTTTCGCGGCCCAGCCCAGATGGGTCTCCAGGATCTGGCCGATATTCATCCGCGACGGCACCCCGAGCGGATTCAGGACGATGTCGACCGAAGTGCCGTCGGCCATGCAGGGCATATCCTCGATCGGCACGATGCGCGAGACCACGCCCTTGTTGCCGTGACGGCCGGCCATCTTGTCGCCGGGCTGCAGCCGGCGCTTCACCGCCAGATAGACCTTGACCATCTTCTGCACGCCGGGCGCCAGTTCATCGCCCTGGGTCAGCTTCTTTTTCTTTTCCTCGAAAGCGACGTCGAAGTCCTTGCGCGTCTGTTCCAGACTCTCGCGCAGGCTCTCCATCTGCTGCGCCACCTCGTCGCTGGCCATGCCGATGTCGAACCAGTGATGCGGATCGATGGAATCGAGGTAGGTCTTGGTCACCTTGGCGCCCTTGGCCAGCTTCTTCGGTCCCTTGTTGGCGATCTTGTTGACCAGCAGCTTCTCGATCCGGGCGAAGGTGTCGCGCTCGACGATGCGCATCTGGTCGGCGAGATCGGTCTTGTAGCGGCGCAATTCATCGTCGATGATCTGCTGGGCGCGCAGGTCGCGCTCGATGCCTTCGCGGGTGAACACCTGGACGTCGATGACAGTGCCGGACATCCCCGAGGGAACGCGCAGCGAGGTGTCCTTCACGTCAGAGGCCTTCTCGCCGAAGATGGCGCGCAGCAGCTTCTCTTCCGGTGTCAGTTGGGTCTCGCCCTTGGGAGTGACCTTGCCGACCAGCACGTCGCCGGCTTCCACTTCGGCGCCGATATAGATGATGCCGGACTCGTCCAGACGCCCCAGCTGACCCTCGCCCAGTGTGGCGATATCACGGGTGATGTCCTCGGCACCGAGCTTGGTGTCGCGGGCGACCACGGTCAGCTCCTCGATGTGGATCGAGGTGAAGCGGTCGTCGGCGACGACGCGTTCGGAGATCAGGATCGAGTCCTCGAAGTTGTAGCCGTTCCAGGGCATGAAGGCCACCAGCATGTTCTGGCCCAGCGCCAACTCGCCCATGTCGGTGGAGGCGCCGTCGGCGATGACATCGCCCTTGGCGATGACGTCGCCGACCTTGACCAGCGGACGCTGGTTGATGTTGGTGTTCTGGTTGGAACGGGTGTATTTGATCAGGTTGTAGATATCCACACCGACCTCGCCCGCCACCGTCTCGTCGTCGTGGACGCGCACCACGATGCGGTTGGCGTCGATGTAGTCGACCGCACCGCCGCGCAACGCCTGCACCGCGGTACCGGAGTCGACCGCCACGGTGCGCTCGATGCCGGTGCCGACCAGCGCCTTCTCGGCGCGCAGACAGGGCACGGCCTGGCGCTGCATGTTGGCGCCCATCAGCGCGCGGTTGGCGTCGTCGTGCTCGAGAAACGGAATCAGCGAGGCCGCCACCGAGACGATCTGTCCCGGCGCCACGTCCATGTACTGCACCTCGTCCGGACCCTTCAGCTCGAACTCGCCCTTGAAGCGGCAAGACACCAATTCGTCGGTCAGCCGGCCCTTCTTGTCGAGCTCGGCGTTGGCCTGGGCGATGACGAAGTTACCCTCCTCAATGGCCGACAGATACTCGATCTGGTTGGTGACCTGGTTGTGCTCGACCTTGCGGTAGGGCGTTTCCATGAAACCGTAGGAATTGGTGCGGGCATACAGCGCCAACGAGTTGATCAGGCCGATGTTCGGGCCTTCCGGCGTCTCGATCGGGCAGACGCGGCCGTAATGGGTCGGGTGCACGTCGCGCACCTCGAAGCCGGCGCGCTCGCGCGTCAGACCGCCCGGTCCCAGCGCGGAGACGCGGCGCTTGTGGGTGATCTCGGAGAGCGGATTGGTCTGGTCCATGAACTGCGACAGCTGGCTCGAACCGAAGAATTCCTTGATCGCCGCAGAAATCGGCTTGGCGTTGATCAGGTCGTGCGGCATCAGGTTGTCCGATTCGGCCTGATTCAGCCGCTCCTTGACGGCCCGCTCGACGCGCACCAGGCCGGCGCGGAACTGGTTCTCGGCTAGCTCCCCGACCGAGCGCACGCGACGGTTGCCCAGGTGGTCGATATCGTCGATCTCGCCCCGGCCGTTGCGCAGCTCGACCAGGATGCGGATCACGTCGATGATGTCTTCATTCGACAGCGTGCCGCTACCCTCCAGGCCTTCGCGATTGACCCGGCGGTTGAACTTCATGCGACCGACGACCGAGAGGTCGTAGCGCTCCTCGGAATAGAAAAGACCATGGAACAGCGATTCGACCGCATCCTCTGTCGGCGGCTCGCCCGGACGCATCATGCGATAAATGGCGACGCGCGCCGCCAGCTGGTCGCCGGTCTCGTCGATGCGCAGCGTCGATGAAAGGTAGGGGCCGCGGTCGAGGTCGTTGACGTAGAGTGTCTTCAGCGTATCGACCTCGCTCGCCGCCAATTTGGCGATCAGGTCCTCGGTCAACTCGTCGTTGGCATTAGCGAGGATCTCGCCGGTCTCGGCATCGACGATGTTGTGCGCCACGATACGGCCGACGAGGTAGTCCTCGGGAACGACGAGCTTCTTGACGCCGGCCTCGGCCAGCTCGCGGATGTGCTTGGCGGTGATGCGCTTATCCTTGGCGACGATCAGCTTGCCGGCCTTGTCCATGATGTCGAACTTGGCCATCTCGCCGCGCAGGCGCTCGGGTACCACCTCGAACTGGATGCCTTTCTTGGACAGCTGGAAGGTATCGAACTCGAAGAAGGTGGATAGGATCTGCTCCGGCGAAAGACCGATCGCCTTCAGCAGGATCGACACCGGCATCTTGCGACGGCGGTCGACGCGGAAATAGAGATGATCCTTCGGGTCGAACTCGAAGTCGAGCCAGGAGCCGCGGTAGGGGATGATCCGCGCCGAGAACAGCAGCTTGCCCGAGCTGTGTGTCTTGCCGCGATCGTGCTCGAAGAACACGCCGGGGCTGCGGTGCAGCTGCGAGACGATGACGCGCTCGGTGCCGTTGATGACGAATGAGCCGGTGGTGGTCATAAGCGGGATCTCGCCCATGTAGACCTCCTGCTCCTTGACCTCCTTGATCTTCTCGGCGGTGGATTCGCGGTCGAGGATCACCAGGCGAACCCTGGCGCGCAACGGGCTGGCGAAGGTCAGTCCGCGCTGCTGGCATTCCTTGACGTCGAAGGCCGGCTCGCCGAGATTGAAATGCACGAACTCCAGGCGGGCATTGCCCGAGTGCGCGACGATCGGGAAGATCGACGTGAATGCCGCCTGCAAGCCCTGGTTTTGACGCTGTGGCGCCGGGACTCCGGCTTGCAGGAATTGCGTATAGGACTCCAGCTGTGTCGCCAGCAGGAAGGGCACGTCAAGCACGGAAGCGCGCTTGGCGAAGCTCTTGCGGATGCGCTTTTTTTCGGTGTAGGAGTAGGTCACGATCGCTCCGATCTGATGTCAGACGGTAAAGGTCAGAAGACAATGCTGGCGGAAGAGGGTTCCCTGCTCAACACTCTGTTGTGACCGCTAGGCTGCAAATCACGGGCCGTTCCGGCGACGTTTGGCGCCGCCGGAACGGGAAAAACATTACTTGATCTCGACCTTCGCACCGACATCCTCAAGCTGCTTCTTGAGGGCTTCGGCATCGGCCTTCGGGATGCCTTCCTTGACCGCCTTCGGGGCACCGTCGACCAGATCCTTGGCCTCCTTCAGGCCTAGGCCGGTGGCGGCGCGGACGACCTTGATGGCCTCGACCTTCTTCTCGCCGGCAGCCAGCAGCATGACGGTGAATTCGGTCTTCTCCTCGACTGCGGCGGCGGCGACCGGGGCAGCCACGGCGACGGCAGCCGCGGCGGCGGAGACACCGAACTTCTCTTCCATTTCCTTGATGAGCGCGGACAGATCGAGAACGGTCATGCTCGCGATCGCGTCGAGGATTTCTTCTTTGCTAACAGCCATGATTAAAACTCCTGAATGAATTGGTTGATTGCGGTCGGTAGTGGGTTATGCCGCCTGTTTGGCGTCGCGCACCGCGGCGAGGCCCCGAACGAACTTGGTCGGAACTTCGTTGAGCGTGCGCACGAACGTGGCAACCGGCGCCTGCATCGTGCCGAGCAGCTTGGACAGCAGCTCCTCGCGGCTCGGCATCGTGGCCAGCGCCTTGATGGCGCCCACGTCAAGGACGTAATTCGGCATCGCGCCGGCCTTGATGACGAGCTTTTCGTTGCCCTTGGCGAACTCGTTGAGTAGTTTCGCGGCGGCCACCGGATCCGGGGAAATCCCGTAGATCAGCGGACCGACCAACTTATCTTCGAGGCCCGCAAACGGCGTACCGGCGACGGCACGACGAACCAGGGTATTCTTCAACACGCGCAGGTACACACCGGCGGCGCGCGCGTTGGCGCGCAGCGCGGTGATCTTGCCCACTTCCAGACCACGGTACTCGGCGACGACGATCGACTGGGCATTCGCGATTTGCGCGGACACTTCGGCGACTACCGCCTTCTTGCTATCAAGATTGAGACCCAAGGTCAGCTCCTAGTTAACTGCTG
>Ga0307375_10005094_pt1 | contig 12409 bp, 10 predicted proteins | sample TR1MG_FD_202531 | JGI IMG/M metagenome (GOLD analysis project Ga0307375, IMG submission 202531) | Soil microbial communities from Risofladan, Vaasa, Finland - TR-1 | ecosystem: Environmental > Terrestrial > Soil > Coastal area > Acid sulfate soil | place: Finland: Risofladan, Vaasa | collected... | reverse complement strand
GATATTGCTGAGCGGATTGATATTCGCCCAGCTCGTCACCGCTTACATCAACCTCACCGAGCGCGACCAGCTGCTCTACCGGGCAGGAGGAATGCAACTGGTGCAGCAAATCTCCGATATCGTCAAATTGCTCGATTCGCTGCCGCCGGCGGAGCGCAGCCGAGTCGTTGCGGTATTCAATGCGCCGCCGCTGACCGTGTCTCTGGACCGGCCCCGGATTGCGCCGCGCGACGGACCCGCCGAAAGCGACTTTCCGCATTCGATGTTCACCGCCATGTTGCGTTACGAGCTCGGCAAGGGCGCCCAGCTTAACGTGGTCCGGCTGGACGACGCGCCGGACAGTTTCCGCCCGCGGCCGGGCGACGGAACGCAGGGCATGCCGATGATGGGCATGATGCAGGGACAGGGCCCACGCTGGGGGCGCGGCCCGGGCCGGGATTTTTCCGCGGCAGGCACGTTTTTTACGGTGCAGGTTGCGCTGCATGACGGCACCTGGGCGACCTTCGATTCCTACCTTTCGCCCCAGGCCAGCGCTGTCCCGCTGCGGCTGGCGCTGACGCTGCTGATTCTGCTGGGAACCGTGATTGCGCTGTCGCTCATCGCGGTGCGCTGGGTCACCGGCCCGCTGTCGGAGCTGGCGACGGCCGCGGAGAAACTGGGCGAGGACATCAACCGTCCGCCCTTGCCCGAAACCGGCCCGAGCGAGGCGCAGCGCGCCGCGCGCGCGTTCAACACCATGCAGCGGCGCCTGTCGCGCTTCATCTCCGATCGCACGCGCATTTTCACCGCCATGTCGCATGATCTCAAGACGCCGATCACGCGCCTGCGGCTGCGCGCGGAAATGCTGGACGACGAGGCGCTGCGCGCGAAGTTCGCCAGGGACCTGGAGGAGATGGAAGCCATGGTGACGCATACGCTCGATTTCATGCGCGACGCGAGCACGCAGGAACCGGTGCAGCGCGTGGACGTGATGGCGCTGCTCGAAAGCATGCAGACCGATTATCAGGACACCGGCAGCAAGGTCGAGATCGCGGGCAGCGTCGCGCAGCCTTATCGCGGCAGGCCGCTTGGCCTGCGCCGCTGCCTCGGCAATCTCATCGACAATGCGATCCGCTACGGCGGTCGCGCCACGGTCGAGGTCGAGGACGCCGCGGACCGCTTGAGCATCCGCGTGCTCGACGAAGGCCCCGGCATCCCGGAAGACCAGCTGGAACAGGCGTTCGAGCCCTTCTTCAGAACCGAGGCCTCGCGCAGCCGCGACACCGGCGGCACCGGGCTGGGCCTGGGCATCGCCCGCAACGTCGCGCGCGCGCACGGCGGCGACCTGGTGCTGCGCAACCGCGCCGAAGGCGGGCTGGAAGCGATACTGACGCTGCCGCGCACCGCTGCCGCATGAATCGGGCGAGCAGGCAGCGAAACCGGCTAAGCGGCGACGCGGCAGATCATTTCCGTCGGCGCGATCAGGCCGGCGCCGATGTCGGCGATCATATTCTTGACCTTTAGCGCAGCGTTCGCCCCCATGACGATATGCAAGCCCAAGGGCGCCGGCGCCGAAGCTGCGCCGCGCGCCCGCATCTGCGCGAAAACCCCGAGCGCGAACTCGCGCCGGTTCCTTTCCTTCAGCACTTCGAAGCCTTCGGCCTCGAGCCAGCGCCGGTAGCTGGCAGCGTCGGCGATGAAACTCGATTCGGGGCCGCTGGCCCAGGGCACGGGATAGGACAGTGCACCGTCAGCAATGCGCATCACGTCGTAGATACCGAACCGGCCCGAGGGCGCGAGCACCCTGCGCACTTCCGCGAACAGCCTGGATTTGTTCTCGATATTCATGCCGACGTGGAACATGTAGGCGGCGTCGAAACTCCCCGCTTCGAAAGGCAGTGCCAGCGCACTGCCCGACGCGAACGACGCCCGCTCGCCGAGGCCGACGCGCACAGCGAGCGCATTGGCCACGTCGACGTATTCGGCAGACAAATCGATTCCGCTGACGCGGCAGCCGTGTTCACCGGCAAAAAAGCGCGCCGCGCCGCCCAGCCCGCAGCCGATGTCGAGCAGCCGCATCCCCGGCCGCAAACCGAATTCCGCGGCGAATGCGATCGTCGCCGGCCGGCCGCCGACGTGAAACTCATCGACCGGCGCCAAGTCCTTCGGCGTGAGGCGGTCCACATCCTTGCCCGCCGCCGCGAGCGCGCTCAGTATCGTTTGCTCGAGCGAGCCGTGCGCATAGTGCCGGGCCACTGCCTGTTCGATCTCCACCGCGTTACCCCCCTTTACTCGATTCGTCCCTGCCGCGCGACGACGATTTCGCCTTCGCCCAGCGCTGTCCATCCCTCTGCCGTCAGCGGCACGCTCGCCAGCAGGCACACCTGCTGCTCGCCGTCTCTGGAGGAGATCGTCAACCCTTGCGCCGCCACTTCGCCGCCCGCGGGGCAGTGTCTCGCGAGCCGCCACAGCCCAGGCGGCTTGATCGAGCCGTCGCTTTGATAGCGGCGGTCGGCGTGCGCGAACAGCGCATCGCCGTCGCAGTATAAAAAGTTCGCCGGCCCCAGTTCGCGCAGTGTCGCGGCGAAGCCGGCGACGACCCGCCTGCGCTCTGCGAGCGGCGGCACGCCTGCGGAGGACCACAGCGGCCGTAGCGCATCCATCAGCGCGCAGAACGCCTGCTCCGAATCGGTTTCGCCGACCGGGAGAAATCCTTCGGCACGGAAGCGGCGATCGGTCGCGATCCCTTTCAGATCGCCGTTGTGGGCGAAGCAGTGCCAGACCCCGCCCAGTTCGCGCACGAACGGCTGGCAGTTGCGCGAGGCGACGCTGCCCAAGGTGGCCCTGCGTATATGGCTGACGACGAGCGAACTCGAGAACGGATTGGTCTCGATGAAGCGCACGCATGCGCTGGATGCCGCGGGGTCTTTCTCCTTGACCAGCCGGATATCGCCCTCTTCGTACCACGCGATCCCCCAGCCGTCCTTGTGCGGCCCGCTCAAGCCTCCGTGGCGCGAGAACTCCTCCAGCGAAAGGCTCACCGTGGTGGGGTGCCGCGCCGACATCGCAAAAAGCTCGCACATGCTTCGTTCCAGTCTGTCTGGTTCCAAACCGACCGCCTTTTGGCCGTCCGCCGAAACGTTCAACTATAGCGCGACAGAATTTCCAATGCCTGCTTCAGTTCCGCAGGCGCGCCCGCCTTCTCGCCCAAGCGTGATTCGATCATGCATGCGACCAGCGCGTGAAACGACTTGTCGAGCGCACGCCTGGCTGCGGAGAGCTGCTGTGCCACCGCTTCGCAGGATGCGTCCTCGTCGATCAATCGTTGCAGGCCGCGCAATTGTCCCTCGATGCGCTTGAGCCGCAGGATCAGCGCCTTCTTGTCCTGTTCCCGATGCAAATGGGTCATCCGCTACCCCTTTCAAGACCGGTCATTTCGCGATTCCGGAGAGCACTGTTCTTGACCCGATTCTATACTGGGGGTAGTATCCATGCAAAGCCTATTTGCGGCCGGAGACACCCCTACCACGAGGAGAGAAGTTCATCATGGCGCATGCAGTCACCATCAATCTGAAGCAGGAAAAGGACTTTCGCTTTGCCATCGATTTTGGCGAGGGCATTCCGGTCCTTTACGGCGACGAAACGCCACCACTGGGTAGCGGCAGCGGCCCCAACCCGACGCACTTGCTCGCCGCCGCTGTCGGCAACTGCATGTCGGACAGCTTGCTGTTCGCGATTCGCAAATTCAAGCAGCATCCGGAGCCGATCCAGACCACGGTGACGGCGACGATAGATCGCAATGCAGCAAATCGCCTGCGCGTGCTGGATATCCTGGTAAAGCTGACCCTGGGTGCCGCCGCATCCAGTCTCGCCCATCTAGACCGTGCCCTGGAGCAATTCGAGGAATTCTGCACCGTCGGGCAGAGCGTGCGCCAGGGCATACCGGTGACGGTCGAGGTCTACGACAGCGACGGACTGCGCCTGAAGTAATCGCTGCGCGCCGCGGGGCAGGAATCAATACGCGACAAGCAGCCGGCGATGTCCGCCGCAGTTCAACGCGGCCGAACGCTACCCCGAAAAACTGCGGCGAGGAACAAATGAAGGCGCGACGCGCGTGCCTTCGATCACTGGGGCCTGCCGTTTGATCGCGAAAGGGGCCCGCGCAGCTCGTTCAATCTGCGCGCCAGCGACGCGGCCGACAGTTCGCCCACATGGGAGTCGACCAGCCGGCCTTTGGCGTCGTAGAACAGCGTCGTCGGCAGCCCTTGCGAGCCGACCTCCTGGGGGATCCCCGCGCCGATGTCGAGCAGAACGTTGCTGATATCCAGCCCGGCGGCAGCGAGATAGCGCTTGGCTGCGGCGGCGCTTTCGCCCTGGTCGACGAAGACAAAGCGCAGGCGCGATTCCCGCTTTTGCGCGGCGGCGAGCAGCGGCATTTCGCGGCGGCAGGGGGGGCACCAGGTAGCCCACAAATTGATGACCAAGGGCTTGCCGGCAGCCAGACTGGCAAGATCCGCCGGTGCACCTGCGAGTGTCGTCAACGGCGTTTTGGGCAACCCCGTATGGTTCATCATCAGACGTATCGCACCGAACATCGCGCCCAAGGCGAACACCCCGGCCGCCAGCCCCATGGCCAGCGGTTTGCGCAATGGCGCTCGGCGCCAGCCATGCCATAGCGCCAGCAGCAGCGCCGCCGCTATCCCTAGCCAGGGTAAAAAGCCGCCGTCGCGGATGTCGAGCATGGACCAAGGCGAATCGCGGTAGCTGTCGAAGTGCACGGCGACAAAGGCGATGCGCGCCACCACCACCGCGGCGAGCAGCATGTTGATCAAGACATTGCCGATGCCGGTGTTCCCGCCGCGCCCGGCCAGCAGGCCGACCCCTGCCGCGACGAACAGCGCCGCGATCAGCAACAGCAGGGTGATCGACACAGGCAGAGAACCCAAATTTGCCGTCAGCACGCCCACCCCCTTAGCGCAAGCATCACGAAGCCGCGCTGTTCCGGCGGATCCGCGCAAATGCGCGCGAACGCCGCAGACCTGTCATGACCCCAGCATGACGCAGTCTTCCTGCGCCAATTGGACGACGCAGCCGCCGGCGCCGCTGTCAGGTTCGCACTCACCGTGAAGGAGAATGCCGGATATTTGCGTTCTTGTTAAGCACGCGCAATTAGTGTCGAAGAACGCCGATTGGTTCCGGCTTGACACAAGACCGGGTCCTGCAATCGCCGAAACGGCGCCAGGTTCAGGGACGCGTGCGCGGAAGCGGCCCTGCGCGCTACGCCGCTTCAGGCGCGCGCAGGGCTGGCGTAACGCTCCTTTACGCCGAGCTTCTTCAAAATGATCGAAAGCAGACAGAAATCGGTAAAGCCGCTTTGAAGCAGGTTGGCGCCGACAAAAGTCGTGAACCAGAGCCAATAGCTGCTTTGGAACAGCGGGCTCGCCTGCACGCCCAAGGCGAGCGACAGCAATATGAAAGTCCCGGCAAAAACGTGCACCAGTTTGTCTACGGTCATGGCAAATCTCCTCGTTGCAGGCGAGATGGAATCTCGGTTGGTAACCGCGCGAATTCTAGCGGCAGGCCGCCTGAGGGTATGTAACCTAGGTTACCGAACGGCGCAGTTAGCCCTGCCGCCTGCTTCGACCGATAATGGGTTCGCCGCGTCCGCGCCGCTCAGTACAGAGCGCCGGCAAGCAGCTTGCGATACTCGCTTACCAGAGCCGGCTGATCTTCGGCGAGATCGAACACCTGGACCATCAGCTTGCGCGCGCTGGTGCGCAGCGCGCCGCGGTCCTTGCGCACCACTTCGAGCAAAGCCGCGAGCGCGGGCTCGAAACGCCCGTCGGCGACCAGGCGTTCCCCCAGCGCGAGCCGCATGGGCAAATCGTCCGGATCGGCTGCCAGCCGCGCCTGCAATTCCTCCATCGCCGGCAGCTGCTGGCTTTTCTTCCACAGCGAGAGCACGGAATAGAGCCTTTCGGCGCGCTCGTCGCGCTCGCGCTCAGGAATCGACGCGAATATCTCGTCCGCCTCGGCGTGGCTGTTCTTCGCCAGCAGCAGCTCGACGAGGTCCAGCCGCACCGCATGGTTGGCCGGTTCGAGCTCGAGCGCGTTGCGCAGGTGGCGCTCGGCCTCGTCGAAATCGCCCTGAGTCACGAGCGCGCGCGCCGCGCGGCGCAGCTTTTCGCCCGGCGTCGGGATCAGACGGTCGATGAACTCGCGCGCGCCGCTCTCGGGCAGCGCGCCGACGAATTCGTCCGCCAGCTTGCCGTCGACGAAAGCCTTGACGTTGGGGATGCCGCGCACGCCGAAACGCGCGGACAGCTCCGGGTGTTCGTCGGAATTCACCTTCGCCAGCAGGAAACGGCCCTGGTATTCGGCGGCCAGCTTCTCCAGGATCGGTTTCAGCGCGCGGCAGGGGGCGCACCAGGGTGCCCAGAAATCGACCAGCACGGGTACTTTCTGCGAGGCCTGCAGCACGTCGTGCTCGAACGCTTCGGTTCCGGTTTCAAATGAAAAGGTAGTATTCATGGCGACTCCAACGGATGTTTGGATTGTATATGCGGTCGGCTGGCATGAGTTTCAAGCACGCTGGCCCAGGGCGCCGCTTTCCAAATAGTGACGAAACGAGGGGATCCAGGTGGGAACGGAAGGGTCCCACCCCTTCCTCGGCCCCTCGTGCTCCCCTAAGTCGGAGCGTAACAATATGACTTTTGCTACGGGTTCTTATAGCATCCGCACATGCATCTTCCTGATTACGACGGCGCCAGCATCGTCAACCTGATGCGCTCGATCGAGCGCGCGCTCGACGCAGGCCCCGGCGACGCAACCGCAGCCTATCCGGAACTCACGGCCCTCCCGGCGCAGACGCTTTCGGGCGCGCGCAACATCGTGCTGCTGGTGATCGACGGGCTCGGCTACGATTATCTCACCGCCGCGGGCGCTGACAGCGCGCTGCGGCGCCGGCTCAAGGCGCGCATGACTTCGGTCTTTCCCTCGACCACGGCCACCGCGGTAACGAGCTTCCTGACCGGCGTCGGCCCGCAGCAGCATGCGCTTACCGGCTGGAATATGTGGCTGCGCGAACTCGGCTGCCTCGCGACGACCCTGCGCTTTCGCCCGCGCCACGGCGGCGAGCCGCTGTCCAAAGCCGGCATAGCCCCGAGCAGCGTGTTTACGGTCGAACCCATGTTCGATCGCATCGCGGCGTCCGCTTATGTGCTGTCGCCGGCGGAAATCGTCGACTCCGACTACAACGTCGCGCATTGCGGGTCTGCCCTGCGCCGGCCGTACAAGGAAGTGCCCGAGATGTTCTCGGCGGCGGCCGACATCCTGCGCAGCGGAAGCGAACGCAAGTTCATCCACGCCTATACCAGCGAGCTCGATGCGGCCGCCCATACTTTCGGCAGCGCAAGCCCGGAGCTGCAGCAGAAATTCCGCCAGATCGATGCCGCCTTCGCCCGCTTCCTCGAAGAGATTGCGGGAACGGATACCGCCGTGATCGCGGCTGCCGACCACGGCTTCATCGACTCGCCCAAAGCTGCCCGCATCGAACTCGAGGACCACCCTGAACTCGCGCAGACGCTGATGCTGCCGCTGTGCGGCGAGCGCCGCGTCGCCTATTGTTATGTGTGGCCCGGACAGGAAGCGGCTTTCGAGCATTACGTGCAAACGCGGCTGGCCCATTGCGCCAGCCTGTACCGGAGTCGCGATCTGATCGCTCAGGGCTGGTTCGGCCTGGGCCCGGCGAACCCGCGCCTGGCCGAGCGCATCGGCGAATACACGCTGGTGATGAAGGACGATTACACCATCAAGGACTGGATCCCGGGGGAGCGGCGTCATCTGACCCTGGGCGTGCACGGCGGCGTGAGCGCGGCGGAGATGCACGTGCCGCTGATCGTGGCCGAAGCCTAGAAAAAAAGACCCTCTTCAGTGCTCGCGCTCAAGCTACTTCTGGTTCCGGCGTTTCTGGCCCTGATCACGCTCGCCGGCAGGCGCTGGGGACCCGAGGTCGCCGGCTGGCTGGCGGGTCTTCCGGTGCTGACCGGCCCCATCCTGTTTCTGCTCGCGCTGGAAAAAGGCACCGCGTTTGCGGCCGCGGCGGCCACCGTTTCCCTGTCCGCCGTGTTCGGTGCGGTCGCGTTGATCGTCACCTACGCGCGCGTTTGCTCGCGCCGCACGCCAGGGCTCTCCCTGTTCTATGGCATGGTCGTCTGGTGCTGCGCCGCAGTGTTGCTGACCTCGCTTCCGCTTACCAATCTCGCATCGCTGGGCATCGCGCTGCTGGCCCTCGGCATCGCGCCCAAACTGTTTCCGCGCCTGGCGACGCCGATATCGATCGCCCGCCTGCCCAAATGGGAGCTGCCCCTGCGCATGCTGGCCGGCGCCGCGGTCACGCTCGCCGTGACCTCGCTGGCGTCGACGATCGGGCCTTCCTGGAGCGGGATGTTCGCTGTGTTTCCGGTGATCACCAGCGTGTTGTCGGTGTTCTCGCACCGCGCCTCCGGCCCGGCATTCACCGTGGTCTTGCTCAGGGCGATGATCTGGGGGCTGTACGCGCTCACCAGCTTCTGTCTCGCGCTGGCCATGTTGTTGCCGCACCGAAGCGTGGCCGTCTCGTTCGCAGGCGCGGCCGCGGTGGCCCTCGGGGTACAGTGGGCCCTGAAATCGCGCCTGCGTCGGAGTTAGGAAAGCGTTCGAGAACGAGAGGGATGCCTCCCCTCGCATTTTGCGTTCCGGCGGAGGGCTCCCCAAAAATTGGCGCCTGCTATTGACTTCCATTTGCTTTTAGCGCCTAATCATTTTCAAGGGCGAAGCCGCCGAAAGGCGGCCACGCAAAGCTACCGGCCTAAACGCGAAAGAACGCGCAGGGCAGCGGGGTTACCGGTCCAAAGCCGTCATTCCGTAGGAACCCATCGAGCTGCACCGCCCTTCTTGAGTAACGCGCAACGGGAGGGCTCTTCGATCGTGCATGCCAAAGAACTGAAGCCGGTGCGCGTCACCGCGAGCATCGGCGTCGCGGAACTGGACGGACATGCCAGCGATGTCGCGGCGATCCTGGCAAGCGCCGACAGAGCCCTATATCATGCCAAACGCACGGGCCGGAACCGCGTTGCCTTCGGCGGGTCGAATGTCCCATGCGAGTCTACGAGCTGACAGGAAGACGTTCCATGACTCACGTGCTGATCGTCGAGGACGACGAGCAAAACCGCAATCTCCTCAGGATGCTGCTCGAGGCGAACGACTACAAGGTGACGGTCGCGGGCGACGGCCTGGAGGCACTCGCCGCCGCGCGGCGCGATCCGCCCGACGTCATCGTGTCCGACGTGCTGATGCCGAAGATGGACGGCTTCGCCCTGTGCCGCGCATGGATACAGGATGAGGCGCTGAAAGCCATTCCGTTCATTTTCTATTCCGCTACTTATGTCCGTACGGACGACGAACAATTCGCCACGGCGCTGGGCGCGGTGGCCTATTTGCCCAAACCATTGGAAGCGGAAGTGTTTCTCAAAGAGTTGCGCGCGCTGCTGCAGCAGTGGGCAGGGCACGCTGTGCCCGCGCCGTCCTCGCCGCTGGACGATACCGCGTTCCACGCTCTGCACGAGTCGGCGCTGGCGCGCACGATCGAGGACAAGATCGCGCAACTGGAAGCGGCGAACCGCAGGCTGCAGGAGAGCGAGGCGCGCTTTCACAGCCTGGCCGACATCTCCTCGGATTTCTATTGGGAGAGCGACGCCGAGCACCGGATCACCCACCGCACCGCGAGCAGCAATCCGGGCGCGCAGTCGGTCCACCGAAAGTTCCCCCAAATCGGCAGGCGCCGCTGGGAAGTACCTTACTTATCGCCCGACGAGGCAGGCTGGCAGGCCCACCGCGCGGTGCTGGACGCTCACGAACCGTTCCGCAATTTCGAGCTTTCCCGCCTGGGCACCGACGGCATCGAGCACTTCGCCTCCATCAGCGGCGATCCGGTGTTCGACGCGTCCGGCACATTCAAAGGCTACCGGGGCGTCGGCACCGACATCACCGAACGCAAGTGCGGCGAAGAGGCGCTGCGGCGCTTCAGTGCTGCGATGGACGCTGTTACCGATGCGATCTATCTGGTCGACCGCACCAGCATGCGCTTCATCCATATCAACGATGCTGCCTGCCGCATGCGCAAACAAACGCGCGAGGAGATGTTTGCCCTGGGGCCGGAGGGTGTGCTGTCGATTCCGCGCGCGGAACTGGAGCGCATCTATGACGAAACCATCGCCGGCGGCGGGGCCATGGAGCCATTGGAGCTGCAGCGCACCCGCCCGGACGGCTCGCAAGTATGGCTCGAATTGCGGCGCCACGCGCAGCGCGCGGGGGATCGCTGGACCGTCGTCACGCTCGTGCGCGACATCACCGAGCGCAAGAAATCCGAGGAGGGACTCAGGCTGTTTCGGGCATTGATCGATCAATCGAGCGATGCGATCGAAGTGGTCGATCCGGACACCTTCAGGTTTCTAGACGTCAATCAGAAAGCCTGCCTGGACCTTGGCTACAGCCGCGAGGAAATGCTGGCGCTGACCGTTTTCGATATCGACCCCACATTCGATCGATCCGCGTCGATGGAGGCGGTACAAGACTTGAAACAATCGGGGTCCGGCGTCCTGGAAGCCCGCCACCGCCGCAAGGACGGTTCGGAGTTTCCGGTCGAGATAAGCATGAAATACGTCCAGCTCGACCGCGATTACGTGCTTTCCATAGCGCGCGACGTCACCGGGCGCAAACAGGTCGAACAGGCCTTGCGCGCCTCGGAAGAGAAGTTCGCCAAGGCCTTCCGCGCGAGCCCGATGCTCGTATCCATCAGCACCGTTGCCGAAGGCCGCTATATCGAAGTCAACGACGGCTTCCTCCATGGGACCGGGCACACCCGGGAGGAGGTGATCGGCCACACGGCCTTGGAAATCGGGCTATGGATGACTCCGCAGGATCGCCGGCGCGCCATCAATGCCTTGATCAAGGATAGCCGCATCACCGGCCTGGAAGTGGACCTGCGCAAGAAGTCGGGCGAGACGATGGCTTGCGAAGTCTGGGTCGAGCAGATCGCAATCGCGGGCGAGCCCTGCGCGATTTGGGTCACCAACGACGTAAGCGAACGCAAGCTGGCCGAACGGAAAATCCAGCGCCTGACCCAGCTTTACGCCGCGCTGAGCGAGTCCAATCAAGCTATCGTGCGCAGCGCGAGCGAGGAAGAATTGTTCCCGCAGATCTGCCGCGCGGCGGTACAACTCGGCGGAATGAAGATGGCGTGGATCGGTACCGTCGCCGAGGGTGCAAGGACGGTCCGCGTTGCCGCCAGCGCCGGCGATCACGCCGACGAATATCTGAGGGACATCGAAATCTCGGTCGATGTCGACAGTCCTCTCGGGCTCGGCCCGACCGGCACCGCCATCCGCGAAAACCGGCCGGTGTGGAACCAGGATTGGCAGCAAGACCCGCTCGCCAAACCCTGGCAGGAGCGCCGCGCGCGCTTCGGCCTGCGCTCCGGGGCCTCGCTGCCTTTGCATCGGCGTGGTGTCCCTGCCGGCGCTCTCAACCTGTATGCGGGCGAGGTCGGCGCCTTCGACGAGGCGGCGCGCAACCTGTTGGCCGAAATGGCGACGGACATCGACTTTGCGCTCGAGAACTTCGCGCGCGAGGCGACGCGCACGCGCGCGGAGCAGGATCTGCGCGCGGCGGAAGAGCAGTTCCGCGGCCTGGTCGAGCAGCCGATCGCGGGAATATTCATTATTCAGGACGACAAGCTCGCTTACGTCAATCCGCGCTTCGCGGAGATCTTCGGCTATGCCTCCGCCGACGAATTGATCGGCCGCGATTCGCTCTCGCTGGTTATAGAGAAAGAGCGAAGCGCGGTGCTGGAGATGCGCCGGAAGATCGAAGGCGGGGTTCAAAGCATGAGCTATGGCTTCAGCGCGGCGCGCAAGGATGGTATCCCGATCGAGGTCGGGGTTTATGGCACGCGCGCGACGCACAAGGGCCGCCCTGCTGTGATCGGGCTGATCCATGACATCTCCGAGAAAAAGCGTGCCGAGGAGCAGATCCAGCATTACCTCGAGCAACTTCAAACCGCGTTTATGAGCACGGTCGAGGTGGCGACGACCCTGAGCGAAATGCGCGACCCGTACACCGCCGGCCACGAGCGGCACGTGGGCGAGATCGCGATGGCGATCGGCGCCGAGCTCGGCTTGGACGAGCGGCGCATCGAGGGCTTGCGCGTCGCGGGCTTTCTGCACGACATCGGCAAGATCACCATCCCGGCGGAGATCCTGTCCAAGCCGGGCAAGCTCAACCCTATCGAATACCAACTGATCAAAGGACACCCGCAGTCCGGCTACGACGTTCTGAAAGATGTGAAGTTTCCCTGGCCGGTGGCCGAGGTCGCGCTGCAGCACCACGAGCG
>Ga0307375_10005093_pt1 | contig 12410 bp, 11 predicted proteins | sample TR1MG_FD_202531 | JGI IMG/M metagenome (GOLD analysis project Ga0307375, IMG submission 202531) | Soil microbial communities from Risofladan, Vaasa, Finland - TR-1 | ecosystem: Environmental > Terrestrial > Soil > Coastal area > Acid sulfate soil | place: Finland: Risofladan, Vaasa | collected... | reverse complement strand
CACGCCCGGCGCGACCCCCTCCCGCATTCCGTTCTTCCCTTTGCGTGCTACCGCTGCTACCAGGCTCGAATCACCCGGTCAGACCATCGCGGCATCAGGCCTTCCGCCCTACCGGCTCTTGCAGCCTCTTTGTAATCGGCCTTTCCGCGAGCTCATCCGATGCCGGCCCGTGGTCAAACCTGACCACCTCGACGAGGCCTCATGCATAGATGCAGCCAGTGCTTTCCTGCCCAAACGGCTGTTGACACCAGGGGCGAGTCCATACATGGGCTGGGCACCGCCCGCCGGCTCGTGATCTTTGCGAGCCTTGCAGGCAGGGCAAGAGCGGCGGGCATTTCGCACCTGCCAAGCCCGCCACCCAAATGCTTTCAAAATACATGGTCCGTTGACCGGTAGAGCTTCCATGCCGGTGTCCGCAGGTCGTACAGCACTCGCAAACAGTGCAATGCCCGCGTGTAGCCAGGGCAGCGCTCAAAGCATTTCGCCTGCGGGGGCCACGGCAACTTCCCCACGCGCAGGTGCGCCCATTCGATCCAGGGTCCAGGGCCCCGTGGCTTTGGGCGGTTTCGCCAGGTTGGGGCGTTGGACGACGGGTCGGCGATCACTTTCAGTCGATCGCCCCAGGCATCGCGAATCAGCGCACGCCAGCGTTGTTCGCGTTGTTCGATCGTCATGCCGTTGGCGGTGGACCCAGCGATGGCCTGAAGCTCGACGTAAAGCATGGCCTCTTTTGGTAACACCCGGAACAGGAAGCCGAGCACGGTGGCGCCGTCGTGATCGCTATCGAGCGCCCAGCGCTTTTCCGCATCGACTAGCCGGCTTAACGCCGCGTGTTCATGCTCTGTGCCACGGTCGCGATCCAGCGCACGAGCCAGCCTTCGGAAGTCGAGCATATGCTCTTGCCGCCAAGGAATGACAGGTAGCTTCAGTGCCGGTGCGTAAAGGGTACCTTCCATGCGACGCAACAGTGCGCCGTAAACCCGCTGCACTGTCTGAACCGAACATCCAAATGCCATCGCCGCCTCCTCGGCGGGAAACTCGGCCATGCCCAAAGAGCAGAGCTGGGGAATGGCGGCAATGCGCAGCGATCCGTGGAGGGGTCCTTTCACGTCAGCCTCCTCTACTGCGCCACGATACACGTGTTGGCGAAGAACGTCTTTCTGGATGGCCTGGTGGTGGAGCAGCCAAAGGGTCTGCGCGGCGGTGACCTGTTCACGCAGCCCGCTCGATGCGGTGGCCTTCCATTTCGCGATGTGACGGCGCAGGGTGCGTTCGGGGACATCCGCTAGGAGTGCCACGAGCGTGGAGGGCATCGCTGTGAGGTCGCGTGCCAGCACCCAGGACTGATACAACGAGCGCAAGTGCAGATAGTCGTGCAACGCTGTCCGTGGGGATGTGTGCCCCAGCAGACGCGCCAGCGACTGCGTCCAGGTGGCGGGTAGCCGGCCCGGTGGGGCGCTTGCTGCCTCAGGGCAAAGTGCCAGCACGAGCGCTCGTACCGTCTCGGGTGCGAAGCGCTGCGGATCGAGCCCTTGCACGGGCAGCAAGGCGATGGCGGGCATTTCCCAGCACAACATTTGCAGCATGAGCCAGTTCGCAGCAGAGTGGCGCAGGCTGTGAAAGCTAATGCTACTATCGCCGGTCAGCTCGCGCAGGATGTCAATCAGCACATAAGAGTGGGTACGCGAAGGTGGCGTCGAGGGCTGATCGAGCGTGGCAAACAGATAGGTTTTCGTTGGCGGCACACCCAGTGCGTGCAGCGCCTTGGCATGGATGTGCAATCGTCGGTGCTGATCCGGCGCGAGGAGCGCGTGCAAGGGGATATCGCGCCGACTGGAAAGTCTCTTGAGCGCTCGGTCGCGGTGGGATCGGATTTCCAGGACGAGCCGGCCATCGTTCAGTACCTGCAGGTCGCTCAATCGCGCGTGCGTGAGTTCCCGCAGTCGCGGCCCTGCGGCATATGCCACTTCCGCCAACAGGCAAGGGCCGGTCAAGGTCGGTTCGGTCGACTGCATCCTCGCCACCGCGCGCGACACTTCCCGATCGGTAACGACAATAGCACGCGCATGGTGTGGGAAATTGAAGTCCTGGATGTCCTCCACGTCGCATTCTTCCAGCGCTGGAAAATGTTGAGCGGCGAACTGGTGCAGTCGAGACAGCTCCTTCGGCGTGGACAGGTCCGAGCACCGTCGTGGGTCGGCAGCCAACATCAAGATCTCTTCCCAGCACGCAGCATCCGCTTGCCAGGTGCCATCGGCGCGACGGATAAACGGCACCTGCAGGCCCGCCACGCGTGGCAGGTGAAGCAATGCGGACAGATACCGGGCAACCGAGCGCGGCTTGGGCGGTGTGGGATGGCTCAGCCAGTGCATGACCAAGGCGGCCAACAGCCAACACAGGGTGTCTGGCGCCTTGTCGCGCAGTGTTCCTAGGGTCGCCAGGACCGACGCCTTGTCCGATGGGGCGGAGGATGAAGACGTCAAGGTGCGACGCAAACCGGACAGGTAGGCGTTACTGGCCGCCGGCGCGGCAGGCAGATCGGTCGATGGCGGGGTGGCTGCCCCTGGCGTCGCTGTTGGTTCATCAGGCCCTTCCCGCCGTCGGTCGCTGACGAGTTGGGGAAGCCCGGACAGTAGCCGTGCACGCGAGGACGGCAACGCCGCGGTGTCGGTCACCTGTTCACATATCAATGACACCAGCCAGTCCGGCGCATCGCGCCGCACCCGGTGCCGGGCGGCATCAAGCCAGACGTCGACGCCGAGGGTGGGGTCCAGCTCGGCGACAAACGCCGCCATCAGCGCCGCGATGTTCCGAGTTTTGGGCAACAGCGTATGGCGGTCGGGGTAGCGCTGGTGGAACGCCCGCAAGGCCAGGCTGGCTTCCGGGGGTGGAACAATCCACGCCTCGCTCATCGACTCATTGCCTTGGGCGATCTGTTCGCCGAGAAGGAGGGGCAATGGGGCGTCAACCAGGGCGTTCAACGTGGCGATCAGGACCATGCCGCCTCGATAGGCGCACAAGAAAATGATTTCCGCGACTGCCAGGTTGGGTGTGAGTTCAGACCGGGGCAACGCCAGCCGCCACGCAATGTAACGATCTTCCAGCCGGTCGGCCCTTTCGGCGCCCGCCAGACATGCGTAGGTCAGTGGGCTGGGCGTCGGGCGGTAGTCATTCAATGGCCCGATCGCGTCGATACCCTGGTAATCATTGGGCACGGCCAACTCGCGCACGGTGAGTATCAATCGCCGCAGGCGAGGGTGATCAATTTTCGGGTAGTGCTTGCGCCATGTAGTCTCTTGGTTATAGATCTGTCTTGTCTCAAGGCTGCCTTTCCTGGCGACCAGATCGATGTAGAAGGTCACGATGCGGGTGGCCGCCGCCTGCATTGCCTGGGTGAGTTCATCGGGGACGAATGAGCGGGCGAGTGCATCGTCAATGATGGATTGATTCATGGTGATCGGGTCTTCTTCTTGGGTGCCAGCAATTCTTTACGTAGGGCGTGGATGAGCGGCATGGTTGTGTCACGCAGCCACGGCCCGCTCGCGTGGCGTAGCGGTCGGAAATCCTCTCGTCCCCACGCGTGGTGGCCAAGCAGCGAGTCAATCGCCTGCGGCGCATGACCGTGTTCGGCAAGCACGGAGCGGGCGGCATAACGAAGGCCTGCTGGGGACATGTACAGGCCATGGGCTGACCAAGCGTGATACAAATCCATCATGCCTACCGGCCGCCAGCACCACACACGATTTTTGAGCACCAGCTGGCCCATGGGGGCCGATTGGCTGCCCGCAATTTCACCGCGCAAGGACCGCTCCGCTTTTATCAGCTCGGCCTGCACCATGGAGTTCAGAACAGGATGGCGAGCATCGCGAAACGCGTCCGCCAGACGCCCGAGCGCCGCATGATCCGCACCGTCCAAGGGCAGCGATCGCCGATGTCGTCCCTTATCCGCGAACGTCCAAAATAGCGAGTGGATGGATAGCGTGGAGCTGTGCCGCCAAAGGTCGCGCCGGGCACGCAGCGCGCGGGAGGCGCTTAGCTCAAACACTGTTAGCAGCACCATGGTGTTGATCCGGCGGGCGGCAGCCTGGGCGGTGCGTACCGGCGAGTGCATGGCGCGTTGCGCATCGTCCCGAAGAATGGCATGGCCCTGCCGCACGGCCTCCGGGATCGGGCACCGGCGTGAACCGACGCGTCCCTCAGGCAATGTGAGGCCAGGTGCATTCAGATCCAGTGTTTGTCCGCAGAGCATCTGCCAGGCGTGCGCCTGGGTCCGCAGCCCTATCTGCGCAATGAGTGCGCTGGGGACGTTGGTGTACAGCGTCTGGATAGCCACTGTGGTCGACAGCCACGGTGCTGCGAGGCACGCCAGACCCCTGTCGGCCGTGCCTTCGCGCGCCATCGCCGCTAGATGCATGCCCATGAGGTTTCCCGGCGTGGCTCGCATGCCTGGGTACGCACGGGCCAGGTCCCTGGCCATGACGTTGACCGTTCGGCGCAATTTCAGATGCCGGGGCAGCCCGAGCAGGTGGCTGGTGTCGGATTCTTCCTCGCTCGCCCACTGGGCACCCAGCCCGGTCAGCGCATCGGCCAGCCATCGGGCGATAGTGGGGTGGATCGGCAGGACGATGAATTCACCCGTCGGGTGAAGCCACTGGGCATCGCACACGGGCTGGAAAATTGGCGCTGCTAGGTTCGGTAGTGGCAGGTGCAATGTGCCGCTGATCGCTCCTTCGCGGCTGCTTATCCTCATGCCCGGTTGGGTTTGGTTACGGCGTCCAAGTAGGGCGAGCTGAGAAAGTTTTTGCAGTGCCACGCCCAGGACCGATACCAGCACCAGCGCAAGGCGTGATCGGCGCCAGGGATTGTTGTCTCCCTGATCCCATGCCCACCACAGATGGGCAAGACCGAGATCCATTCGGTGCGAGCGAACCGAGAGGTCTTCAGCCGCATCGAGGTCTTCCTGTGGGCCGATGGCCGGGCGTTCGGCGTCCGCCAGTGCAGCACGCCGAACGTTGGCCGGTACCTGCGGGTCTAGTCGGGTTTCGAGCCGCGCCGCGCCCGATGGCCAGAGCGCGACGTCCGCTGTCGATTGCTCAACATCATCATTGGTTGCCCAGTTATCAGGGTCGTCTTCGTCATTTTCATCCTCGCGTTCTTGCTCAATCGGTGACCGGACAAACGTGCGCGGCGAGGCAATTTCTCGTTGGGCGTATCCGCTTTCATTGTCCGCGGGGGAAGATGTCAGGCAGGTGTCAAGGCCATCAAAAACCTCAATGAGACCGCCAGCCTCTAGACGCGGTCCACGGGGCCCTCGGGTCCCATGCGTCGTACTACCGGTCCCCGACCGGTCCCGTTGGATGGTTTGGCTAATAGCTGCACGCAGCAGCACGCCAAGAGTTACGAGCGTGTCGTTGTGCGCACCATCGTTACCGCTGAACCTCTCATCGTCACCACGTGGGTCAGAAGCCGTTGGCAGGCGCTCAATGATGGCGTCGAGTGAATCCAGTTGATCCATGTCCTCGGGCGGCTCATAAGCGTCGCCGCCGAGGCTGGATGCCAGCGGCTCTGCCAGACGCCGGAACTCAAGCCCGAGGCAATAGCAACGCTGGCCGTTGAATTGGCGTGGTGAGGTGAGTCGCGCCACGAGCGCGGCGGCCAGCAGCGCGCCGTGCGCGTCTGGATTGACGTTTTTCATCGAGGTTGCCAGCGCGCAAAGCAATGGCTCGGCCGTCCTCCATCCATGCAGGTTTGGCAGATGCGGCGGTGCTGGCTTGATGGCGTTTTTCAGGTCGATTATCAATGCATCGCGGTCGAGGTGTTGGCACGCACGGTGCCATTGAGGCGCCACGCCTGGGAGGCCGTCGAGGATGCGCAACAACGCCGGCATGACCCACTGCATGTGCGCACGACAATGATCCAGGATTGGCGCAGCCGCAGTCGCCGGTGAAATCGAGGCAAGCGCGATCGCACCGTCGATCATGGCCGTCAGGTGCGGCCGCACGTCGTCGTTCATTCCGATGGCTCCGTGCCAGTCTTGCCTTTTTTTCCGTTGTATGGGCGTGACCTCTCGCTGGCCTGGCGTTTGCGTTTGACGGTTCGCTCTGAGCAGGTGAACATCGCTGCGAGATCACCAACGGACCGACCCGCAACCGCGGGGTGATCGGCCAGAAGCAGCTGGCTAAGCAGCCACGTGCGCTCGTTGAGGTCGAGCCGGCCGACGCTGCATTCGATCCCTGGCCAGGCACGCCAGAATGCCGGGGTGATCAATCTCGGTGGAACTCGCACCGCGGGCAAAAACACATCGCGCGCACGCGCCTCGATGCATTGCTGCACCGCGCTCATGTATGCGTCGACCCCCACCAGAACCCTAGGTGGCTTTTCAGTGGTGATAAGCACCCATCCTCCGATGAGGTGCGTCTCGTCAAGAGGCGACGGGATGGGCACCCGGCGCACCGTCGTTTTCCCTTGGGTTGACGGAACGCACGGGTGCAAGCCACCGAGTTGCCGGAGGGAGAGCAACTGACCTTGCATTTTGGCGACAGCCGTCCGTGCTTCCGCAGGCTTCCCGTTGCCTGAGCGGGGCGTCGGTGGGGAGGATGGTGGAACTTTTTCCTGGGGCATCAAGGGGACTCCGGACTTACCACCATAATGAAGGCAACGTTACGTGCCCCTTTGCCCGTCCAACCCCCTCTCAAGCACGTTGGACGGGTATATTTCCGCTGAAATAATCCCTTTCTGGCAAAAATTCTGGCAAAAGGTGTCGCCGATCGCTTCGCGTCGACCCGTCAGCAGAAGGGGGCAGGTGCCCCTGTTCGTGACCCCGGGATGGCAGATTGAAGGCGCGGTGCGCGCCGTTTTGGAGTCTTCCCCCCCCCCGGCTTGAATCGCCCGTCCGTCCCGGCGCTGTCGAGTGGGGCGCGGCTGAGCCGCGCGATAGCCAGGCTCGCGGTTCAACGAGGTCGGCTGTCCGACCGCCAATGTTCTGCCGACCGCGCAAGTGTCCTCTTCCCGCGCTTCGGTTCCCCGGCGCCTCCGGGTATGCCCTTCGGGGTCGGTGCCTTCGTCGAGCAGGCGCAGGCCTTCCCGCAGGATGTTTTTCGCCGCGTTGATGTCGCCATCGTGCTCGGTACCGCAGGCCGCGCATGCGCAAGGCCGGTCGGATCGCTTCAGGCTGGAGTGGATGTCGCCGCATACCGAGCAGGTTTTGCTAGTCGGAAAGAAGCGGCCGACCACCACGATGACGCGGCCGCGCCATATCGCTTTGTAACCCAACTGCCGACATCACCATTCCAAATCTCTTGCGCAGTGGTCACATGGCCCGGCTGGCACGAAAGTCACTCCACGCCTTGTCCAAGTCGCGCAACGTTCTAATCGAACGACATGCGCGACATGCGCGGCATGTCGGCCAACCAGACCGTTTCCGGCGCCGCCTTCAGCTGGGTGAACTCACGGCTGAGGACGACCGCGTTGAGCTTGGCGCCGTCGGCGCGCCACGCCTCGTCCTTGTACCGGATCGCCCCGTTCCACACGAGCCGCCCGGCGCCGAACACACTGCAAAGCGCCAGCCACCTACCAGCCTTCGCTACAGCAACTGACCAGCCTCGCCCGCGAAGGTGACCACGGCCGACGTCATCCTGACCAGCTTCGCCGCCTCGCTGCCCACCGTCGCCAACGAGTTGCCCAATCACGGCATCGAACCTGACCGGCATCTCCGACGAAACTGACCAGGCTCGCCAGGCAAGCTGACCAAGTTGGTCGATTGTCCGGCTTCGGCCAATGGACTAAACCGCTTTCGCGGTAGGGTTCCGCGGTACCGTTGAGTGTCGCTACAAATCGGGTTGTTGCTCTGCAATGTTGTGCGTCGAGGCATATGCCTCGATCACGACAGGAGCACAGCCATGAGCCTTCCCCGTCAAACGATCAGCCCGTTGCGGCAACGCATGCTCGAAGACATGACGTTGCGCAAGCATGTTGACTAGTTGCGCTTGGGTCGCTCCAATTTCCAGAGGAACACGATGAAGAAAAAGATCGTTGGTCCGATCCACACTATTCGAACACCGCGATCGCCCAACTGCGGGCCAAAATATGGTGGCAACGTGATCATCAACAATGCGTAGATGATCACGGAGAGCCATCCCTGCCAACTGCGTGGGCCAAAGCCCCACCGATGTCGCCTGATTCATGTTGCACCACGTTGTGGCCAAACAGGCGGCGCAAGCCGCGGCCCACGACCAGCATCGCTTTGCAGTCAGGCTATTTGTACGGTAATATCACGTACAAAGGAGATTGCCATGACTGCCGCCGCCCGCCTCGACTTTCGTTTGAACCCCACCGACAAGGCTCGCATCAGCCGTGCCGCTGATTTGCGTGGCGTGCCGCTGTCCGCGTTCGTGCGCGATGCCGTGCTGCGCGAGGCAGAGAATGTGATGGCCGCCGAGCTCTCTGTTACGCTGTCCGCAGAGGAGTCGCGTCGCTTCCTCGCTGCGCTAGATAAGCCGTTTGCGCCCAACGCGCGGCTCAAGAAGGCGATGGAACGCGGCCTGGCGCGTCGCTGAGCGGTGCTCGTCGTTCAACGGCTGGACGGCCGGATACATGGTCGTGAAGGCTTCGATTGCGGTGAACCTTCGCTCAACCGATACCTGCATGAGCTGGCCACCCAGCATCACCGTGCCGGCGTAGCCACCACGCACGTGCTGGTCGAGCACGAGGCACCGTCGAAGATCCTCGGCTACTACTCGCTGGCCGCGGCGCAGCTGACCTCGGGGGAACTGGCGCCGGCGGAGAGGCGCCGACTGCCGCGCCACCCCGTACCCGTGGCGCGTCTGGCGCGCCTTGCTGTGGCGCTGGGCGAACAAGGTCATGGCCTAGGGGAGTCTCTGCTGCAGGATGTTGTGAAACGCTGCCTTGGACTGCGCACGGAGCTGGGCATTCATGCCTTGCTGGTGGACGCGCTGCACGCGCGCGCTGCAGCCTTCTACCGCCGCTACGGCTTCCGCGAAACATCGGCCGGCGCACTGACATTGTATCTGCCGCTCGGCAACGCTGGGCAAAGCGCAGAGTGACCCGGCAGCATCAGCGGAGCGGTTAACTCCAGCGGGCGGTTCAGCTATTACCGGACGCGGTGGTCAGTTGGACCGGAATGCGCATTGCACCTAAAACAAGAACCTTCATAGTCGACCTCGATCGTTGTTGGTATGAACGCCGCACTTCACAATGAAACGGGCTCTTTGGGTTCTCTGCTAGAACCGCGATGGGGTACGAATTTCCGGAGTAGATTTCCAAAGTCGCATCCCACCGCTGATCCGCGGACCTACGCTGTAGTGGCGTTCTGGGCCGCCGCGAAGACATCGCGGGCGGACGTCGTGCCCGGGACGTGCTCCGTACCCTCGACCCCGAGGGCCATCCAGCCTGAGTTGACGGCGTCAAACATCGCTTCGGCCGGTCCCGTCTGGCCCTTCGGAATGCCGAACTGCTCGAACGCCGCTGGCCACCCGGACCGCGGGACAGCAAAAGCCTTGACGCCGACCTTCAGGACTTCGCCTAATTGCGTCGCTACTTCATCCGCGCTGACCATGGATCCAAGCTCGATGACGCGATGCCCCAACCATGCCTGCCCGGTCAGAAGCGATGCGACTTCGGCGCCGATGTCACGGGTCGCGACCATGGCCGACTTCCGGTCTGTCGGGTCGTAGTAGACGGGGAGTGTGCCACCTTGGGCAACATGCAAGCCGTAGAGGAAGTTTTCGAAAAAACCGCCGGCGCGCACATAAGCGATCGGCAATGTCAGGTCGCGAAGTCCTTTCTCCAGAAGCGACAGGGCCGTGATCATCCCCAGCCCGCTGGTTCTGTTCGCACCCATCGACGAAAGGGCAACCACTCGCGGCGGCGATGCCCTGGTGAGCGCCTCGACATAGTTTGCAATCATGCCCCTGGCTTCTTTGAAATCGGGCGAGGGCGCCCAGACAGCCGGCAACATGACGAACGCGCCTTCGACGCCTTTGAGCGCGTGTTCGATGGCTGCCGAATCATTCCAATCGCCGTCGACCAGTTCCACGCCCTGGTTCGCCCAGTGAGCCGCCTTCTCGCGATTGCGGACCAGCGCGCGTACTTTCTTGCCGTGCGCCAACAGATGTTCTGCCGTTGCGCCACCCACTTTTCCCGTGATTCCCGTTACTAAAAACATATGCTATCTCCTGATATTGAGGGACAGAGGACTGCCCCGTTGGTTTAACGAATGAGCGGCAGAATGGCTCGGATACGGGGGTTGCGCGCGTAGAGGCCGCCCCACGTCAACGCGCCCAGAACCAGCGAAATGATTTCTGGCGGCGATCCCAACTCACCAATGCGGACATGGGCGCAGATGGCACCTCCCAAATAGCCCGTGACCAGGATCGCGCCGAGGACGGAGGTCGCCGGGATGGCGTAAAGGATGGCGCAGGCAAGAACGATCGGACCCACGACACGGGCAAGGTCGATCGCGAACCCGGTTTCCTGCAACATGCTCGCGATCTGTGCTGGCACGAAAAGCTGAATAATTCCGTCTGCCACCAGAGCGATAACGACAAACGCGCTCATTACCCGGCCGGTCCACAGGGCGTGATGCAAGGTCATAGTTTCAGTCACTTGTTGTTTTCCGATGGGGATCTCAATTTCGAAGCTTATTGTGTTGCCCAGGTATGATAAATACCGATAAAGTGAACTAACTGTTCTCTCTGTGGTGAACAATACCGAGGCGCGAAAATGCAGAATCTCGAACCCATCCTCATATTCGTAACGGTCGCGGACATGGGGAGCTTCACCCGCGCGGCCGAAAGCCTGGGCATCCAAAAGGGGAGGACCTCAACGGCGGTCCGGAAGCTGGAGGAAGATGTCGGTGTCAGGCTCCTGCACCGGACGACGCGCAGCGTGCAGTTGACAGAGGACGGACGCGCATTTCATGCGCGCGCCCGCGATCTGCTTACTGAAGTCGATGACCTACACTCGATGTTCGCAGGCGATCACGTGGCACTTCGCGGGCGTTTACGGGTGGATCTTCCGTCCGAGGTGGCGCGCACAACGATCGTGCCGGCGTTGCCGGAGTTCATGGCGACTCACCCCGAGTTGGAGCTGGAGGTGTCGAGTACGGATCGGCAAGTCGATCTGGTTCAAGAGGGGTTCGACTGTGTATTGCGCCTTGGACCCATACGGGACGAGACGCTGATTGCCCGCCCACTGGGCCTGTTGCGCATGGTCAACGCTGCCAGTCCCGCCTATCTGGCGCGCTATGGCGTCCCTCGATCGCTAGAAGATCTCCAGCGTCAGGAACATCGGACAATTCATTTTTCGACGATGCTCGGCGCAAGACCCCATGGATGGGAATATCCGGACGGTGACAGCTACGCGACGCTTCAGTTGCCGGGTACGCTACACGTCAACAACGCGCAGACCTACGAAGCCGCTGCCCTCGCCGGCCTCGGCCTGATTCAGGCGCCACTCTTGGGGATTGGCCGATACCTGGAGAGTGGAGCGCTTGTGGAGGTTATGCCCGACTCTCGTCGCCGGGCGCTTGCCGCGTCCCTCGTCGTAGCACATCGGAGCAATCTGTCGCGCCGAGTCCGCGCTTTCATGACATGGATCGAAGTTGTGCTGACGCCGTATCTGGAATGAGGCGTGGTGGATAACCGTTGATCGAGAGTGCCCTAAAATTGACCGCTCCGAAGCTGCCCCTCGTCAGGGGCTGCAACGGGTCGCTCACCGCCCCTCGGCTGAGGACGTCCACCCTTGATCCGTGCCGGAGAACGTGCACTCTCTGCCGACACCTGGGCCACGCCGATTCGGCAACTACAAATACGTTGGTTCGAACCGGTTTACGGTGCCTGTTTCTCTGTCTGCAGGCTCTTGACGATGGCCAGCGACCGGGTCACGTGCTGGTCGGGGTGCAGGTGATCGGCGTCCGAGGAGAGCGTGGCGACGATCCGGCCGTCGCGGGCGATGACGAAGGTCGTGCGTGGAATGAAGCCATGATCGATCGCAACACCGCGCACGTCTTTCATGCCGGACTCAGCGGCGATCATCGCCAGATCGTAGGAGGCGGCGATCTTGCCGCTGCTGTCGGACGCCACCGGAAACTTGCCGGCACAGTATTTGGGATCGGATGAAAACGCATTGAGCCGTTGGAGGCTGTCGGCCGACACGCCGATGATGGTGGCGCCGGCAGCGTCGAACTTGGCCTTGTCGGTGGCAAAGGTGTGCGCTTCGAGATCGCAGCCGCCGGTGAAGGCCGAGGGATAGAAATAGAGCACAACCGGCCCCTTCTTGAGAGCCTGCTTGAGCGAAAAGGTGAAATCTTTGCCGGCGCGGCTGGCCACGGCGGTGAAGTCGGGTGCCGTGGCACCTGGCTTGAGCGCAGCCACGGCCGGTGTGGCCAAAAG
>Ga0307375_10005091_pt1 | contig 12411 bp, 11 predicted proteins | sample TR1MG_FD_202531 | JGI IMG/M metagenome (GOLD analysis project Ga0307375, IMG submission 202531) | Soil microbial communities from Risofladan, Vaasa, Finland - TR-1 | ecosystem: Environmental > Terrestrial > Soil > Coastal area > Acid sulfate soil | place: Finland: Risofladan, Vaasa | collected... | reverse complement strand
GATCGCGAAACACGAGTCAAAGTATGGCCAATATTGCTAGGTATTGATGCTATGGACGTGAAGGAGGACAAGAAGACGCTGAAGAAGTTCACGCTCGTGCACACCGCCGGGAAACAGTTGACGGCGAACTACGATCTGGAGAAACAGGCGTATTTGGCTCTTAAACGAGAGTACGATCTGAGAAAGCATGATTTTATGGTGCGTGCTACTACAAACGAGGTCTTTGATGGTGATGCGTCCTCTTCTGAGACCGCAGACGACGAAACGAAGGATTCGGTGCCAATTGAGTCGACTGTGTTCACAGAGGCTGCTCCTGTCCCTCCCGCTCTTCCGACATTTCCAACCGTTTATTGGGATCAGATTTCTCAGGACGTGGACCGATCACTGTGGAAGCAAGTGCCGGACGTGGTGGAGCGCGCGGAGAAACGCGACCAGCTGCATCGTATCATCAGTGCTGTCATCTGCACCACTCTTGACGAAGAAGGAAAGTCATTGCACTACTTCCAAGGATATCACGACATCGCTTCGGTGTGCTTGCTGACCTGTGGAGAGACCCTTGGCTTCTCCCTCCTGAGACGCTTGAGCACAAGCTATTTGAGGTACTTTCTCCCACTGCACACGCCTTTTCTCCTTATCTACCTTCAAATTCAGTTCACTGATACGTTTCCGCTCTTACCGTCACAGAGATCAGATGCAGGACCGAATCGACTACGTGATGAGTTTGCTCAAAGTTCTGTTCCCGCTCGTTGTCTCAATAGATGGTAATATTGGTAGATTCCTCGCAAAATCGCAAGTGCAGCCGTATGCAGCACTCCCTTGGGTCATGACATGGTTCAGTCACGTGCTGGAGAACCAACCCCTCTCAGAGCGCATGTTCGACCTCTTCCTCTCTTCGCCCTCTTGGATGCCTCTTTACCTCGCCGCTGCAGTGGTAGTATACATGGCTGCACACGGACTCTACTCATGCCCGTGCGAGTTCAGTGAGGTCCATAACTTCGTCTCTCGATTCTGCTCGCGAACTAACATCCCTTGGGAGGTGATGATCGCCGATGCATTGCGTTACTACACTGTATTCCCACCTACATCCATCAAAGCGGAAGCGTTTTTGCCACAGGACTCATACGTGCTGAGATATCCGTACTACTGGGTTCCAAAGAACGAAGTGCTCTACACCTCTACTCTCTCCCTTCAGACCAAGATTGCAATTGGAGCTGTGGGAATGCTTGCAGTATCTGCTGTTATCGTAGGAGTCGCCTTCTACGTGAAATGATCGAGTCTCTGCGACTCTGATCCATCGCTCTGCCAGCGCGTCGTTCAGCACACGTTTGGATATAGAACCCTAAGTTCGCTCTTCTTGTAGTTGTATGAATGGCAATCAACAAAATGTACATTAGACTTATAACACGACATTATGCTTTGATCTCGGGAAGGAAACCCATTTCTCTCCATCGGTCCAGCATCGCGCGAGTTTAGAACGCCCTTGTCATTTGCCATGCTTCGTATTTCGGTGCGTCTGCGCTCAAGAATACCTTCTCCTGGCTACAGATCTCAGAGGCTCTTAGGATGACTTGGTTGTCGATGTCGTAGAGTTTGAACTGCCACTGCTCCTGCAACCTTTTCGGGAGCTCCTTGCCCTTGTACTTCTGAACCAGGTCGTCGAATCGTCTTCCGGGGATTTTTGATGTCGTTCCGAACTTCCAGACATGATGGCACACCTTTGAGGGCGATGAGAGCACGATCGAGCCCTTCGAGTCCAGAATCTCAAACTTCTCTCTTGCTGTGATATTTGCCCACGAAAAGGTCGATACGTTTTGAAGTTGGTCGCGGAAGCTTCCAATGACGCTGGAATGTGGGTCGTCGTGGTATTGCAATGCTGGTCGCTCTGCATCTGCGTCCTCAGCTTCTTCGCCGTCCTCCTCCTCCTCTTCTCGCTCCTCCTTGTCTCGTCCTGTTTCTTCCTCCGAATCCTCCTCTTCGTCCTCGCTCTTCTTGTTAGCGCGACCCCATGTGGAGACGATGGAGGCACCAGAAGGGGTGACGCTGATGACCTCTTCGACGGTGTGTTTCCAAGTGTATCCGTGCTTCTTCATGTAGTTCATCCAACCCTTGACGTAGTTGTAAGTAGATCTATGCATGGAACCTTCCAACGCCTCTAGATTGCCGGCATTCACATTCTCGATCACGGAGAGGAAGGCGCTTCGAGCACCAGAGATGAACTGCGCGCCGTCGCCCATCCTCAAGCTCGTCAGCATCACGATCATCGCAAACGAGGACGCCCTTGGCACTTTGGCAGCACCCGAGCTACGATGCACCTCAAACCACTCATCCATATTCACAACAGAGGCAGGCGGCTGCCACAACATCCACGCCAACTCACCAGGGTGCTCAAAGTGTTGCGCATCTAAGAAGGACGCATAGAACCGATCAGAGTTCAACACCACATCTGTAAACCCAAAATTCGGCTCCGTCATATTGGGGGCAAGGCTGCGCGACTCATCAGAGGAGGGACCTGTCGATTCAGAACCAGAATAGAGGCGAACAAGGGGACGAGAACGGCGAGGAGCCAAAGATCGTGAATTACCATGAGAGGAGACGCGAGACGACTTCAAACAAGATGGAAGACGATGACCATTGGATGTGCGAACGCTATACGACAAATGAAGTGGAGAAAGAGTCAGAATGAGGGAGGGAAAAAGGCAATGGAGAAGCGGGAACGTTGATCACTCATTTCCATGACATCTGACGAACCATGAGCGAAATGACGACAAAGATAGCATGAATTCGGCAGCTTATACACTATCAGTGAGGATGATGCAGGTGTTGGAGATGTTCTACGCCCAAGAAACGTGTCGTTCTGCGTCTCGTCCCGAGAGATCAAACGTCCAGCGATCTGTATGGTTCCCAGCACAACAAGGTAGAAGGTCAGATACTAGAAATGGATAGCAATGTGCCCCTTGGAAGGAACAAGAAAGCTTTCATGGCTTTGTGAAGGGAACATACGCACAGAGAGGAGTGTTAATTAGGGACAGAGCTGAGCACGATCGAGTTCGCCGCCCTATCATGAGAGCTGCATGGTTGGACTCACACATACCCCTATCTCTTGGACATATACACTCGTTATTACAACTACATTTCTCATGACATAGTCTTTTCCAAGTTTGCGCGGACGATGACGAAGGCGCTGATCATTGCAGAGAGTTGCAGCTTCTCCGACGATCCCGAGGCTAGTCTGTACTCAATGTCTGCCAGTGCCTTGTATAGACTGATTCTCGATGCATTGTCGATTTTGATGTTGGTCAGGATGATGTGCACGCTCGTAATGATGTCTTGGAGTGCGTAGCCCTTCTCCGTCTTGATGGTCGAGAGTTTGCCGTAACACGTCGCCACGTCCATGTTGAGCATACACTCTACCATTGTCCTAATGTCCGCAGGAAGTGGGTTTCCCGTGCACGCGTACACTGCATCTTCATTCACGAGGTCTGAAAAGGCCATGTGAGCGGCTTGCAAGATGTTCAAATTGCGACGCATATCGCCACCTCCTAGCTGCAACACTGCCTTCATACCATCTTCACTGATCTTCACACCTTCCATAGCTACAATTTCCTCCAAACGAACACGCACTTGAGACTCCTGAAGAGGACCAAAGCGGAAACGGGTACAACGAGACTGAATCGCAGGAATGATCTTGTTTACGTGATTGCACATCAGACAGAAGCGCGTATTCTTCGAATACTTCTCCATAATGCGACGCAAAGCAGCTTGAGCCTCCTGAGTAATCGCATCCGCTTCATCCAAGATGATGAGCTTCAAACCACTGTCCATGATCTTCTTCGTTGACGCAAAGTCCTTGATCTGATCGCGTACCATGGATATAGTACGATCATCACTCGCATTTAACTCAAGAGTAGTACTCTGGAAGTTAGGACCATTCAACTTTCGAGCAATCGCCAAAACGGTAGAAGTCTTTCCGGTACCAGGCGGACCATACAGAAGCAAATGAGGCATGTTACCACTATCAACAAGCTTATCGACTACATGAAACAGACACGATTAGACAAACTTCGCCAATCATCACTACTGGAAAACACAGCCAACTCGGAAACGAAACCGTCAAATGGAAGGGTGCCTCAATTCCAGGAAAGATAGGGTCACTTCGAATCCAAACGGGGCAAAGATGATAGGGTGTGATACAAGGAACAGGAAAACGCGACGCACGAGTTCGAACAATCTCCTCGTGAGAGATCAAGTCGTGCAGAGTGCTGGGTCGGTACTTCTCGATCCAAGGAAGCGTTTTCTTCGATGCCTCTTTGCGCGATACACTCGCAGAGTCCTCCACATTACTATCCGGAACATCGACCATCATGTGATGTGAGCTATCGCCTTCCATAACGAGTACTGATTACTGAAGGAGGAAATGAACTTGCGGGGCGCATAATAGGGAAAATAGAGATCCCAACTCAGCAAGTTCCGCGAAAGAGTGGGTAGTGTTGGGCCATGTTTGGAACAGGCACCGCGAGCCTCCGACCTACACCACTCGTCTACAGAGCATACAGCTTTCAAGATGGCTTCATCTCATCTCGTAGATCCTAATGTGCCTCCTACGGGCCTCAGTATTGGCATCATGACTAGTGGTGGTGATGCACAAGGCATGAACGCCGCTATTCGAGCTGTGGTCAGGAGGGCGTGCGTGTTGGGCGCCTCCGTGTGGGCCATCTATGAGGGCTACATGGGTATGGTCCAAGGAGGAGATATGATTCGCAACCTGAAGTGGGACGACGTCTCAGGCTTATTGCCCAAGGTCCGTTTGGAAGGCTCCAATCAGCAAAACACGGTACTGCGCGCTGTGTTGGCGGCTGTGGCTCTGTGTTGGGCATTCCTTCGTTTCTCTCCTCTCTCTCTCTCTCTCTCTCTCTCTGACCTCCGTTCTCGTGCTGTTTGTGCCTTTTTCTCAGGGAGGGACGATCATTGGTACTTCTCGATGTGCGGAATTCAGAACTAAGGAAGGCAGGAGAAAGGCTGCGTTGAACTTGTTGAAGTGTAACATCGACAGATTGGTGTGCATTGGAGGCGACGGCTCTCTGACCGGAGCGAACCTGCTCTCTACCGAGTGGAAGGATCATCTCAACTCTCTTGTTGCCGACAAACTGATCAGTGAGGAAGTTGCCGCGAAGCATCAGTTCTTTGTGGTTGTTGGAATGGTTGGTTCAATTGACAATGACTTCTGTGGTACTGATATGACGATTGGTTGCGATACTGCTCTGAATCGTATTGTGGATGCTGTTGATGCGTTGATGACTACTGCTGCTTCTCATCAGCGTTCTTTCGTTGTTGAGGTGATGGGTCGCAATTGTGGTTGGTTGGCAGCCTTCTCAGCGTTGGCTGTGGGAGCGGATTACGCCTTCATTCCTGAGCTTCCGACGAAGGAAGACTGGAGAGAGAAGATGTGTCGTGGTATCAAGAGAGGTCGCGAAATGGGCAGGAGACATTCGATTGTGATTGTATCTGAAGGTGCTAAGGATTATGAAGGTAAGCCGATCACGTCCGAGGAAGTGAAGAACTGCATCGAACAGAAACTTAGTTACGAGACTCGCATCACGATTTTGGGTCACGTTCAGCGTGGAGGCTCCCCGTCTTCCATGGATCGCCTGCTTTCTACACTCATGGGCGTTGAGGCTGTCAATGCTTGCATCGAGGCCGACGAGAACACTGAATCAATGGTGATTGGACTGAGCGGAGGCCAACTCGTGCGCAACAACCTCGTCCAATCTGTTCGCATCACCCAATCCGTCGCCAAGAACATTGAGGCCAAGAATTACACTGAAGCGTTGAGATTGCGAGGACCTGACTTTGTGCGTTCCTGGGAAACGTACTTGGCGCTCTGTAGAACGTCTGGAAAGTGTGACGGAGAGAAGGGCAACTTCGGCGTCATGCACGTCGGTGCACCTGCACCTGGCATGAATGCCTGCACGCGCGCCTTGACACGCCTAACCATGGACGCTGGTCACAGCATGTACGGCATCTTCGAAAGCACACGTGGACTCGCAGACGGAGAAGTGAAGAAACTCTGCTGGATCGACGTTGACTCTTGGAGCGATCTTGGTGGCTCTACCCTCGGCACCAATCGCGAGATTTCCGCCAAGAACCTCTCAAAATGCGCAGAAACGCTTGCAACACTCGACATCAAGGCACTCTTCATCATCGGAGGATGGGAAGCACTCACTACCGCTCAGACTCTCGCAAGGGCCGCTGTTGACTTCCCCGCTCTCAGAATTCCCATAATCACCATACCTGCAACCATTTCCAACAACGTACCTGGCACAGACGTCTCGATTGGATGCGACACAGCATTGAACACGATTGTCGAGGCTTCTGATCGCCTCAAGCTCAGCGCAGTGGCAAGCAGATGCAGAGTTTTCGTGATGGAAGTACATGGAGGCAAATGCGGATACTTGGCGACTGCAGCAACGATTGGTGGAGGAGGACACATCGCCTACACTCCGGAGAACGGCCTGTCTCTTCGCCGTCTATGTGACGATATCGACTCTCTCAAGGCGCGCTTCAAATCGTGCAAGACCATGGCATTGATTATCAACACTGAGCATTCCAACAAGACGTACACAACCGATCTCATCGAGAAGGTCATGATCGAAGAGGCCCAGGACGCATTCGAGGTTCGCAAGCTCATTCTCGGACACATTCAACAAGGAAACTCTCCATCGCCGTACGATCGAGTTTTAGGAGCTGATTTGGCGTACAAGGCATTGGCAACGGCAGAGGCGAAGTTGCAAACTCACGCTGGCATGTGCATCGCCGGCTGCGTCGGAAACTCATCTGATGGCCTCATTTTCACCACCATTGGAGACATTGAATCGAATATGGACTATGCCAATCGAAGACCCATCAAGCAGAGTTGGGACCACCTCGTGCAGGTCATCGCCTCGCTCAGGAGGGTCACGCCGCTCCCACCTGCCAATTGCAAGCCATGCCAACCCATGGGCATCCACTGAGCACCCTCATCAACTGCATGAGCTCCCACATGCATCGCAGCTCTCCTGCATCCTGTATTAAGCTTGCGATGCATGGATCCATTACGAACTGTTACTAAAGCCTGAATCACAACATACACCCCCCTCAATCAGGTCCATTGCACGTCATACACAAGGGGAGAGGTTCACAAGCTCGCTCATATTCAATTGCATGTGATACAGGGCGCGCTAGGGGTGGGGCTTTATGGACATTTGCGGTCTACGAGTCCCTTTCCATGTTCCTCGTACTCTTGTTTCGACATCCACATCTGATGGAATGTTCCGAGTGATCCAAGAATGGAGCCTCCGATGAAGCAAGAGTGTTTGCGTTCTGCGGCGGTCGGGAGGGATTGGTTCTTGAGCTTGATCTGCGCGCCGAAGAGTGTGGATAGCTCCGCCATCAAGCGGTCGTTGAAGCCTGACCATAGCGTGTTTCCACCTGTGATGAAGATGTTTTGGTACAAGTCCTTCTTGAGATCCGTATCGCAAGCGTTGATGGAACGATACATCAATTGGTGAACACCAGGGAGGGAGGAAACTGAGTCGTAGCCCGAGTAACTTTCCGGGACATGTGCTGGATGGAAGAGGATTTCAGGTAATCGGTACCTCCAAATACCAGGCGTGTATATGCTCTGATCGGGCAATTGGTAAGTAGTCGTGTCACCAGCTGGGATCGGCGAATCGGCGTCGAAATCCGATTCCGAGACTTTCGTCGTCGATTCCTTCATATCTTGAACGAGTTGATGAACTTGATATTGGTGGAAACTCTGCGTCACACCAATGAGTGGCTTATCGGACACTGAAAACTCACCTTCGCGCAACTTCTTCTTCACTAGGCCATAATTGGGTCGGAGAGAGTTGCCACTGTTGCGGATCACATGCTCATAGATGCGAGTCAGCTCATCGCCTCCAAGATGAGACTTCACAATAGCTTTCGTAAGGACATAGCCATCGTGCACAGGGACGGCAGCAGTAGTACCAGCACCGGATTCCAGAACGATCGAAGTTGCGCGACCATGTGCAAAAGAAGACAGCACCGCACTCTTAGCCAGGAATAATGCAGGCACACCATGCTCCTCGAACAGCAGTTCTGTGGACTTTTCACGCAGAGACGAGGTGTTGAAGCTAGGCTCACTCAAGAGCACCGGATGTTCCTTGGGATCGATCTGTAGCCTCTCAATGAACGTGTGTGACAGCAGCTTACTCAAGCAATCCCAATCCGAGATCAATCCATTTGACATAACAGGTCGAATCTCCATTCCGTCACGAGAAACTGACAAAGCATTCGTTCCAAAATGGTAATGACTGGGGGCCTCCGCAACCTCTTCAGTGGCACCTCCTCCAATGACTCCCTCCATACGCTTCGAGAATACAACGCCAACATCCTTTGCAACATTGAAAGAGCAGAGCAATACACAAGACAAGGTCAGAAAAGGGAGGAACTTGCAGTCAGAACGCAATCCAAAGCTTCAAGGACGTACAGTGGGGATACAATGCTGAGGAGTATCATCTCCTGCATAACCAGCCTTCAGCGTACTTGATCCAACATCCAAAACTACGGCAAATACGTCGTCTACGGACCATCGTGTGTCAGTGTATGTGCAACGAGGAACTGGTAGGGCGTTTTATGGCTCATGCTGAGCGGAAATGGCAAAGAAAGTCAAGAAACGAGATCTCTAGATTGATGAAATGTATAAGGTAAGGCGTGCGCAGCATGCAAGAGCAGGCGTAGTCCAGAAACGGAGGAAAGTGTTGGTGGATCGGCGTACCTCCTCGATACATGTTGGTCGGTGGTCTGTGGTCTGTGGAGTTATAATAGAGAGAAGGGGTGATAAACAGTTGAGTTCTCTTCGAAAACGAGTGCGACGAGACGTAGAACGTCGCGGAAGGAGGCCAGAGGCGGGACTGGATACGGGGGAAAGACCGCCTCCCTGCCTCCCTTTCCATTCTGAAAGTCTGTGTGTGGGCCTGTGAATTCATCATGGGGAAGAGAAGGGAAAAGAATCCGTCCCCAAGGCAACAGAATTGGATCAGAATGAGATCCTTGGAGAGAAAGGGGAAGGACCTCCGATCTCCAGATGATGTGCTCCACATAGTGTCTCCCTTTGTCATTTTGTCCGCGCGATCAACCATTCTATACCCTTCGATGTCAATGATCATGGAATGGAGACAGAGTGAGATAGGATTGAGATAGAGATAGCACATGCGAGGGGATGTTCATTCCGGCTCATGTGCCGCTTATATAGATAACTGGAGTCGAAGGTTTCATAGTAACTAAGGCTGATACAATGTGGTTCTGTTCGTGAGAGGGGGGGGAGGAAGGCTGGAGAGGTAGGGAAGGAGAGAGGGAGAAATAGCGACCGAGATTGAGAGGATGGTATTGCCTTGGTTGGCATTAGCTGTCGAATATGGTGAGTTGGAAAGGGCTGTCCTTGATGGGTCTGGCCTCGCATGATACCGCCACTCTGAACGTTCCTGCGTGTGGTGAGTTGTAGAAGACTTCGTATTTTCCGTTCTTGTGATCCTTGACGATGGCTTCTACTTGAATGATGTCAGATTCCGTTTCCTTAAGGATGGATACTTCGAAGATGTCACCACCGTTGAGTCTGGGACGGTTGAGGTAGTCTCTGGCCTCGATGAAGAACGAAAGTCCCTTGGAGCGCACTCCGCTCTTGAGTGCCTCTCCTGATGCAGTCGATGTAGGACCCCACGCGTGGCAGTACGGAGTGAGCGTATCGAAGAGCTCAGGGATGGAGGATTGCCAAATGTCGAATGGAGGCCTCAGCGCATTGCCCACGAGTTCTATCTTCAGCGCAGGGTCCAACATACCAATCTCTCCCGGCAAATCAACCAACTGATTCTCATTCAACAGAAGCTTGCCAAGCGAGTTGCCAATGTGTCCAATCTGACGAGGAATCTTCTTCAAACGGTTCACGCCCAAATCCAAAACTTCCAGCGAGTGTAGCTCCCCGACAAACGGTGAGAAGGAATCCAGCTTGCACGAATTGAAGTTAAGCACACGTAGAGACTTGATTTCGTTGAACGGGAACTGATCCAAGTTCTGAAGAGGACAATCACTGGCATCCAAATGCGTCAGAGACTTCAACTTGATCAGAGACATCGGTAAGCGATCGATTTGGTTCTTAGACACGTTCAACAGCTGCAAGCCCAAGAAGACGCTGATGCCATCGGGGATAGAGGTCAAACGGTTACCTAACAAGGGCGAAAAAAGGTCAGGACGCCGGCCCAGAAGAGCCGGAGAGTCACACGTCAGTTTCTTCAAAGAGGCTACATCCAAATGAGAATGTCGCAGAAAGGAAGGGGTGGGCATCGGATGGTGTTGAAGCAGAAAAGGGTGTCAAATGAGAGGAGTGCGTACCGTTTAAGCTAATGTGAGTCAGTTGCTTCGCTTCGAAGAGCACTGCCGGCCATTGAGTGAGCTGACTGTGCGCGAATTTGATGCTCACGAGATGATTGAGCTTGAAGAAGTCCGCAGGAAGGTCGGTAAAGCGATTGGCGCTAATGTTGAGCTTTGTAAGGGAGGCCAATTGAGAGAAGGGAGAAGGCAGCTCGGTCAGCTGATTTCCGGCCACGTTGAGCGACTGGAGCGTTCCCAATTCCAATAACTCGGGAGGCAATGAAGCCAATTCGTTACCATCAATCTTGAGCACTTCTAACAGCTGGAACGCAGAGATTTCCTTCGGCAAGACCTGAATCAGGTTCCTCGACAAAACAAGCTTCTTCAGCTTCTTAAACTTCTTCACCAGGGGCTTCGGCAACACCTTCAACTCGCACTCCTTAAGATACAACTCATCAGCGTTATCCTTTTGCGCTGCACGAATGGCATCGCTCGCTTTCACAGAGATGTTGGCACCCATACTTCAAGCTCGAATTCCAAGACTGTAACTTCACGCAATAGAACGCTTCACTCCTAGACCGCTAGAAGAAGAGGAAGCACGCGTATTCCAAACCAATAGGCAAGAGGAAAGGTTGGCGCAGCACCGACTGAGCAGGCGAGAGGCTTTGCGCCGCTTTTGGAACCGGGTACAATCTTCTGTAGTCACGATACCGGTGCAACACTCAATACTCCATGCGAACCACTTCCTCCTTCAAGTCTCGGCTATCGATACTACTACAACAGCTCAAGAGACCCCAGTTCCTCCACGTAACGCCCCCTCCTTCTTCGGATACACCTCACGCACATATCCACCCTTTGACTGACTCAGTTCAAGACTTTCCCATATCCATACCTCCTTGAGTTCGTCTTTCTGCTATCAGTCAGGCACTGAGCACACAGATAACCCCGTAATCCACGATATTCCGAACCGCGCCATTCAGAGCCCCGCTGTGTGCCCCAACTTTGCAAGTCCACATGTCCATAGAGGCTCCGACATATTCATGTCTCTGTACTGTGGAATAGTCACCATGAACATCAACAGTACGTACGTAGAAGCCATTCAAAACTGCTTCCTTGTTCAAGGTCGTAACAGAAGTTTCTCTCACCTGTGCTTCTTCACTTTCTTAATCATAACAACACAATGAGTGCACCTGGTCATAGAGTAACCATTTCTCGTAAGAGGCACATCGAAAACTGGACAAAAGGCTCAGATAAGATGAAGAATACCGAACCGCTTCATTGCATCTCAACTGGATTGGTGGTCGTGCGATGCTCTCCGCCGTGAATCTATTCTTACAATACGGAAGCTTGAATACGAATCTCTTCCAAAGATTTGCCTCGAACTCCTAACATCGGCTGAAACGCGCAATTGGTTGTTCATCCATCTGGATGGTCTCTGGTACACATCTCTCCCGTTTACTCCATCCAATTGTTTCCAGGTACTCTCGGTCAATGGTATTTCAACACTGCCTTCCTAATCAGATGGGCCCCATTAGTGGCAATGACGGACGGCCGGACAGCTCTCGTACCCCATCCACTTTCACTTCGCTTCCGCCGGGCATAGGGGAGAGGTCTAGCTACCATGTTCAGATACTCCCTGTGCATCCTAGCGGACTCAAACAAGGATAACTACGAGGAAGCAGATGCAAGAACGTTTATTGAACAGTTTCTCACAGAGAGGAGGATGGCTCGGACGAGTCAGAGTGCGCTTCGGCCACGGTGGGATTACTGATGATGGTGCTGGGAAGACCCCTCGGTACTTTTCCGTGAAAGGCGCTGTTGGCTTGACTTGTGTTCCTCCGTACTGGGGGACTCATAATCCCTTGCATCGAGGTACGATGTATCCATTTCTACAACAAGGCGAACCATCGTATGGATGCTGTAGGCGGAAAGGCCAAAGTGCTATAGCCTCTTGTATCAATGAAGGAATACATGACCACCTCGGGAGTTGAATGTAACGTTTTCGGGAGCTCAGCACTTCCATTTCAG
>Ga0307375_10005090_pt1 | contig 12413 bp, 22 predicted proteins | sample TR1MG_FD_202531 | JGI IMG/M metagenome (GOLD analysis project Ga0307375, IMG submission 202531) | Soil microbial communities from Risofladan, Vaasa, Finland - TR-1 | ecosystem: Environmental > Terrestrial > Soil > Coastal area > Acid sulfate soil | place: Finland: Risofladan, Vaasa | collected... | reverse complement strand
ATAGTCTTTATTTTTTAGTTCGGTATCAAAAAACGGAAAGGTTGTAGCGTCCCAACTTGATTTTACGTCTAATAAAATTTCGTTCGTGTTTACGTCTGGCGTTCCCGTAATCCATTCGTTTGTAAAATGGTCTTCGTTTTTGTAAATGAATCCTAAATCCAAAACATCGTTGCAAAGTGCAATTGAAAGTTCCTCGACTTCGTTGCCTTTGTCGGTGTAACGGCTTGAAAATTCTTTGCGTATGCCGTAAATTTCTTGAATTGCTAATTCTTGTAAATAAGTCTTAGTTGTTTGGCTTAATGTTTCCCCCTTTGTTTTGGGGTTTGTCATTATCTTACCTATTGCGGAGCTTCTTATTTTCATTGCGCGATCGTTTTAAGTTGTTCTGGTGTTAATTCGAAAGTCTTTGTAAGTTCGTCCATTGTGTAACCGCCTTCGCTTATTGCTTTTAATGCCTTTGATAGTCTTTTATCGTCAATAGAAACTTTTTTTACTTCGTTTTTTTGTTCGGTTTTAACTTGTTCCCCTCCCGCGTCCGTGTCTTTGTCGGTAACTAATCCTAAAGCGCTTGATAATGAGTACCTTCTCAAGTAGGTACAAGCACTCCCAAAAACTTGGAAATCATTCATTCCCTTTAATTGTACGTTTTGCGGTATTGCCGTTTTACTTTCGAGTGTTTCGCCGCTTTCAACGTGGAAAATAATTGTTATTAAGTCCGTTCCGTGAATCAATTGCGTAAACCCTAAGCCGTGCTTTTTTAGTAGTGGGTTAATTACTTCAAAGATTTTGGGTAAGTCCGCGTAGGTATAGCCGTAACCTTGCGTCGCTTTGTGAATCGTTGGAACTTCTTGTTGAAATTCCGCTAAACTTTTAAATAGATGTTTCATTGTTTTTTGTTTTAATTGGTTAGTAATTATTTTCAAATATAAACATTATATTTCAATACAACGTTATTTTTTTATTTTATTTTTATAAGTTTCGATTATTTCTTTTAATTCGTCCCTTGTGTATTTTCGTGTTTCGTGTGCTTTTCCTTGTAACTCAATTAAACGATCCGCTCCAATTCTTTGTTGAATTCCGATTTGATAGTTTAATAAATTTCCGTGTAAATGTTGGTTGCAGTAAACGCATTGAGCGTGTACGTTGTCTTCGTTAAATGTAACCGCTTTATGTCCGCCCGAACTAAAATAGTGTCCAGCGTCAAATTTTTGCCCTAATAAAGAACCGCAAGAAATACAACCTTTGTTGCGGTCTCGGTTTCTTATAAAGCTATTAAAATAAGTTTGCGCTAATTTTGTAAGTTCCTGAACGGTTTGTAATTTTTCCTTTATTTCGTGTTTTCGTGTTTTCCAATCTTTTAATTTTGTGGCTTCAATCCATACTTTTATACATTCGGATTCCAAACAATATTTTTGATTGAATTTTATTGGTTCAAAACCCGCCTTGCAATTTTTACATTTTTTCATTAAAATAGTTTTAGTTGTGCTTTGTGGTTTTCAATTCTTTGCATTGCCTTATAAAAATATTCTTTGTCAAGTTCGCAAGCGGTTAAATCAAATTTAAAATCGTGGCAAGCTATCGCAATTGAACCCGAACCCAAATGCGTATCCAAAATTTTGTCTCCTTCCTTTGCATACTTGTCAAGTAGCCATTTATATAGCTGTGGCGGTTTTTGTGTTGGATGAAATTTTTCATTTTTATTCAAATAAGCCGAATATCTAAATATTTTATTTGCACCACTAAATGAAGTCCAAGCATATTCGCAATCTGAAAAAGATAATCCATTTGGTATTTCTTTATCCCAAATAATAAATTTATTACATATACCCAAATTAAAATAATTACCACCCCAAATAATTTGATTTTTAGATACTCTAAATAATTCTTGAAAATAATCATCTTTAGGTATTTCATTATCCCAATTTTTTGCTTTCCATTTTCTATTTTTTGCTTTTGATGCTTTTGGTGTATTACCTATCCCCATATTCATATTAGCCAAATCAATCCCATAAGGAGGGTCAACAATTGCCAAGTCAAAATAATTGTCTGGGTAACGTGCCATTAATTCCATATTATCTTCGTTTGTTATTTTCATCTTAAAAATTATTAGATTCAATTTCGTTTTGTAATTGCTTATTCTCAAATTTTAAATCCAAGTTTAAACGCTCCAACCTATACGCACTTTGTGAAAATTCCCGTGCTTGTTTTTCAAGAATTAAAAAAGTTGTTAATACTTCGCTTATTTCGTTTTCAGTTTCTTGCATTGAATTTATTAAGTCGGTTCGGTGTTCGTTTTTTTCTTGTATTTCTTTTCTGCTAATTTCTAGCTTAAGTAAAGTTTTTCTTAAAATCGTTCTGGCTTTTAAAATTTGTATTTCCATTTTTTCGTTTTTTTATTGGTTTTTATTATTAGTAATTTCGTCCCAAATATCAAGTTTTTTTTGTTGCTTAAAAATTGGCGTTTGTTTTGGTCTTAACTTTTGTAACGGGTCTATTGATTCAACCGTAAACCCTAATCCATAATTATAATTGCATAAAACGGGAACATCCAGCGCCGTATGTTTTCCGCCCGTGTCGGTATCTTTTATTTTTTCAACTCCAACCATTGTAAAAAATTTCATTGTTTCGTGTTTTATAAGTCGATGAATAACAAACATATCGTCACAACGATTAAGGAACGCCTTACCGCCCTCGATATGGTCTTTTAACGGTGGTTTAAGATGTCCTTTCCAATGGTGTTGTTCTGGGTATAAATTCCCGTTTCGTCCGCTTTCGCTTGTTGGGTGCGTATTAATAAAAATTGTTTTTCCCGTTTCATTTACAAATTGCCGTGCCATATTTAAAAACTTGTAATTGCCCTCGTAGTTCATTTCGCGATCAAGTCCCGTAAAGGGGTCAATTAAACAAGCGTCCGCGTCTGAAGCTCTAAAAATTTCTAATAATTCAGTTGGTTTGTAAAGTTTAGAATTATCTATAAAAGTAAATGATTGTTCTAAATAAGTTGAATAGTTTCTTATTTCGGATTCCGTTAATTCTTTAAACGATCTTCCTGCGTACATTTGCACCAAGTCCCGTAAAATTTGCCCGTGTTGGTTTTCCCCGCTCCAGATAATAAACTTTAAATTGTTGGTTAAACTCAAAGTTAAAAAGTACCAATTAATCCAATAAGACTTACCTACGTTGTCGTGTCCTAAAATTATATTTAATTGCTTAGGCTTGAATCTTAAATATTCGTCTAACGGACAATTAATTTTTAAACCTTGTTTTATTTTTCCGTTTTTATAGTCCAATAAATAGTTGATTCCAGAACCGCTTTTAATTAACATTTTTTCCTTTTTTTAGTGCTTCGGTTTTTGCGATTGAAGCCATTACATTTTTGTAAAGTCGGTCGTCGCTTGTTTCAATAACGGGTTTTTGTGCGTCCCGCTTCAACCAATTATTTGCGGTCAAATATAAACTTTTATAATTAGTATTTTTATTAAAGTTTTCTATACTATCGAGTACATCGTCTATTTGTTGTTTAGAATATTCAATACTTAATTTATTAAAGTCTTCGGTGCTTAAACTTAAATGGGCAAATGCCCTATATATATATATATCTTTTTCATTATCATTTACATTATCATTTACATTATCATTTACATTAGCTTCGGTTTTGCTTATTTTTTGCTTCGGTTTTGCTTCGGTTTTGCTTTCAATTTGCTTTTGTTTTGGTTTAATTCCGTTAAGAAATTTTTTGTAATTTGCTTCCAGCTGGGGAACAATTAAAGTAAAAATTGTTTTACTTATTCCTTTTAACTCAACCCGTTTTCCATTTAACCCTAATTCGTAAACTGCGTTCCAAACTTCCGCTTGGTTTTCTTTTGGCAATTCTTTTATTGCTTCAAAAAAACTCCTGTAAATAATCATTGAATCCCTTTCCATTTTGTTAATTTTTTAGTAAAAAAAAACCCCTGCTTAATCCATTGCGTCTAACTTCAACTTCATAAACAAGGGTAATAATTCCTTTTGTACTTATAATGTTAGACGAGTACATTTGCAAATATAACTATTATATTAACACGAAATACATTTTAGTAATTTTTATATTGGTTATTTTTTAACCTGCATTGAACCAAAGATAAATCCCCCATTGAATCGCATTTTAAAATATCTTCTTTTAAATCCCTTTGAATAAATATTATTTCTTTACCAGCGAATTCCTTTTGTAGCTCCATCGTATCGAGTAAAAAAAGTTCGTCTTGCTGCTTTTCAAAAAACTCCGCCATTGATATTCCGTAAATTATTGTTGAGTGGTTTAAATCAAACATTTCGGCTATTCGTTGAAATTTTATTCCGTGCTTCCGCAGGATTCCAAACAAAAACCACCTTCGATGGACTAAGTAACGATACCTTGATTTTTCCCTTAAATTTTGTTCTTCGATTATTTCTTCTATTCTTTTTATCATAATGTTTCAACTTTTAGTATTAGTGGTCTATATAAATCCATTTTTAAAATAGCGTGGTCGCGGTCGTACGCTTCCAGAATTCTTATTCCTATTCGCTTTTTTCCGTTCTCGAAATAGTTAAAAGTTACTTTAAATCTTTTCATCGTTAAAAGTTTTATTTTGGTTAAAATCTTGTTCGTTTAAATAGTCAAGGTAAAGCGAAATATTGAAGCTCCCGCCCTTGTCTTCTTGTATTGATTGATTACGCCACCAACGAACGCACGCCATAACGTTTGGTCTTATTGGTGTGAATTCGTTTTCTTGTATCTTTTGTGTTTTCATTTTTAAGTTTTTAGTATTCATTATAATAGTCGCGATCTGGTCTTTGTCCTTCAATCCATTCCGATAACCCGTAGGAAAAATAATCTTCGGAAATTACATCTTCAATCTTTGCTTTTATTTCGCGCATTTCTTCAGCGTTTGGGAAATACGGGTGCGGAACTCCGTTTATATATTGTACGCCGTCTTCGCAGTAAACATCTATTTTCGTGTCGCCTTCTTCTACGTGGCTAATAAAGTTCCAACCGAAATTTAATATAAATTCTACGCCGTCTATTTCTTCGTGTAATAACGCCGTTCCCGTTTCAACTTCTAAATCTTCTATTTTCATTTGTTTGGTTTTAAAGGTTAGTAATATAAGAAAGTGTATAAACACCCGCCCAAAATAAAACGAACGCAATAGCGGTGCTTAAAATGTCCCTATGCTCGTTTGTAAGGGGTGTGAAATAATAAATTAAGTCTTTTAGTTTAGTTTTCATTTTGTTAAGTTTAATCGGGTTAATAAATCTTCAATAACAATCCATTTCGCAACTGCGCGCTGGGTATCTTCGTCGCCGTGTCCGAATGCGTCGCGGTTTTCATCGTAGTTTTGTTTTAACTCGTTTGCGTAAGCTAAAATAATTGTAATCATTTCTTCTTTGTTCACTGGTTAGTTTTTAAGCGTTAATAAATTCTTTTGCCTCATCAATTAATTCTAAATAGTCGTGATCTTCGTACTTGCTAGCGATCTCCTTGCATAGCTCAACTAATTCCGCAAAAGCTCGTGCTTCTGCGTTGGATAAATCTCCTTGCGGTAAATTATTGTCGCAATCAATTAAATCAATTAAAGTGTTTTGAAATCTACAATAGGTCATGTTCATAATTTTTAGTTTTAATTGGTTAGTAATTATCGGTAAATATAAAGCGCATTATTTTAACCACCTAATTTTTATCAACATTTTTTTTAAATAATGCACTATCAATAATCATTCTAAATAAGGAAATGGACATATTTTGTCCTCGTGTATAGATAATTCAATAATTTGAACGTGAGAAAATAAGGTTATTGCCTTAAAAATGCGGGGAAAAATAAGGGTATTGCCTTAAAATATATGCGTTAATCTGGCAATTTGCCCGTGTTCTTTGTGGTGTATGTAACCCTCAACAGCTTTGGGAACGCCCGTATATCCTTTTTTATAGTGCCAACTATCAGTTCCTGAAGGACTGCGTAACGTTTCAAACGTGCAACCTATAAAATCTTTGCTTGTTTTGTGGTGTACGTGGTGGCTATATATGTAACGGTGTTTTGTTTCGCTCCAAAGAATTGGAAATTCCGTAGCTAATAACAAAGGTAAGTTTTCGGTTTTCGCTCCGTCCCCGTGCGTTGTTCCAATTAAGTTTTTTCCATAAACAAAAGCCTTGCGATGTTTTAAGTCTACGTTAAAACGAATGCTTGAGTTATGAAAATGCGCTTCTATTAACTGCAAAAGAAAAAACCCGTGCGTTAAATCGTGATTGCTGGGATTGTAAACAACTTCAACTTCCGCGATTGTTTGTAATTGCTCCAATAGTTCAATATAAAGGTTTTTAGCCATTATAAAATTCTCAAACCAACTTTTATCGGTATCTTGTGGCGTTCCATTAGTCGTTGTTCGTTTCGTGTTGTCGGTGTGTAAAATATCGTTCCCTGCAACGAATAGAATTTTATCAATCTTAAACCCTTGAGCTTTATTTAATATTCCTTGCATTCCGTCCTTAGCGCGTTTAACGGCTATCTGGGAATTGTAATCTTCGCCAACCTCAAAAACGGAACTTAATTTACCAATATGTAAGTCCGCAATATCAATAACTAATAAGTGAGAATCGTTCGTTTTTTCAAACTTTGGTTTATCGTATTTCGGCGCGTGGTTTTTTACTGCTTCAATACATTCTTGTTTAATTATATTTAACCCTTGTTCGTCTTCGCTTTTAAAGTTTGGGTTTTTAAAGAATAAACTCGCCTTGTCGTTTTTTAGCCATCCGTGTTTTACGTCTTGATCGTTAATACCAATTTCATCGGACGCTTTTTTAATTGCGCGGTATTTTTGTAAAACTTCGGCTTCGTCTTCCGTAAGTCTTGGTCTATATGTATTTATCAAATGATTCGTCTTAAATTATCAAGCAATCGTAAAAGGAAAAACAACCCCATTCCAGAAAGGAATCCCCAAAGAAATAAATTCCAATTGCTTTTTGACTTTTTTTGTTTGCTATCCTTATAAATGTACTTATACTTAAGCACGTCTTGTTTTACTAATTGCGTCTTGTATCTATATTCAATCCTTGTTTGCCATTTCGTTTTAGGAACGTAAATATTTTTAAAATAAATGATAGTATCTTTTGACGTTATTACTTTTTCGTATCGAATCGTATCATTTAAATAGTAAGCAACCGAATCAATACTCACAACCCGTATCGTGTCGCTATCCGTAATCAATTTTAAGCCGTGTTTAAGCGCCTTTTGGTAGTGGTATTGTACCAAGCGTTCACTTGAGCAACTAAACAACGTTAGAACGCTTAAAAATGCAAGTAGTTTTATCATAAGTTTTTTAACATTTCAATCATTCGAGGACACGGGTAAATATCGCTTTTATCGTGCCTTACTGAATTGTGCGTAAAAATTCCGTTTTCGCCTTTTAGCGCGCGTTTGTCTATTCCAAAAATTGAATCAAAATACTCCTTGCTTATTCCGTAAGTATCGCAAAGGTAAACCAACAATTGACGGGTGCTTTCTATTTGTGCGTCCGTGTATTTTTGCCACCAAATATGCCCTTTATATTTTCCGTTTAGTTCGGTAACTTGTGAGCGGTCAACTCGTCCGCCTACGTAATTAACGAAATATCCGTTTTGCTTTTTTAACGGACCGTAATTGCATATTTCTATACCTATTGAAATCTTATCAAGACTTCTATACGTTACGCCCATTTCCGCGAATACTTCTGGCTTCAATCCTAAATGGTACGCCCAGTGCTTCGAACTGAATAATTGTACAATTGTACCTTTTTCTCCAATTACAAAAGCCGTTGCAACCTTACCTTCTTTTTGTTGAAAATATTTAGCAACTGCGATTGGGTTTCCCCCGCCTGCGGTATGGTGCAAATAAATTTGTTTTTTTGGGTGTTCTTCTTGTAAAAATTGGTCGTTAGATAGGCGTTGTTGTACTATCTTGGTTATGTCTAATTCCATTTAAATCGGTTTTAATTTCTTTAGCACGTGCGAATAAATTTTTCATTGAATCCCAGATTGAAATTCCACGAATGGCAATATAATTTTCATTGATTGAAATACACTCGATACTTACCAAAATCAACGATAGTATTTTTGTCAACATCAAAGGAACGGAAAAGAATTTTAAAATAATGTCGTTTAAAATAAAATAGTCTATTAAGTAAAAACCAATAACGGCAATTTCGTAAAGAAATAATTTAGAAATAACCGCCGAAAGTTTGCGCGATGTAATCGGAGTTTTTAGTTTTTTAGCTTTCCAAAGTCCCGTTAAAGTATCAAGCAAAATAGCAAAACCAATTAAAAAAAGTATTCCCGAAATAGGCAAAAAGAACGCTCCAACGACTGCGAGTAATTTCATAAACGACAAGCGTATATTTGTAAGTAAAATAAATAATTGTAATTTCATTTTTTTATATGGTATTGGTCTATTAATTGGTGCGTCAAAAAAGCGAATAAAGCAACTGAACCAAACTTTAAAAACAACGCGTCTGCAAAAAACATCGCAAGCGCGGTTAAATAAGCAAAGGCGAAAAACAATAAAGACAAAGCGCGTAAGTGTTCCATAATTATTTTTTTTGTTCGTTTAGTTTCGTTAAGTAAACAAGTAACTTTTTAATGTTTGTTTCTTTTGGTTTGTGTTTCTTTTTCATATATACCAACCTGTAAAATTGTTTTGAGTGCTTGGAAATACATCCGCGTTTGAATTCGTACTATATTCTGGGAACAAAGAATTATTAAAATTTATATAAGTAATAAAACGCTCCGTGTAATTCTGCGCTATCATTCGTTCTTTTTCAACTAAAAAATCTACTTCGTTTTTTTCTACGCTTGTGGCGTTTTCGCTTGTATGTTTAAATACTCCTTTGTTCGCGATTGTGTAAGCCGAAAACGGCAAGTATTCAACCATTGCCCAATGAATCAACATCGGTTTAACGTAGGTAGTAAGTAGCGACAAATAAGGGTTCGCAAGGGTGTTGTTTATTATATCCGCTTTTATCTTGTTTAGTAAGTCCGTACCCAAATAGTTTTGAATGTGTATATCTTGAGCAATAGAAATAAATTGAATAAATTTATCCGTATCTATGTTTCCGTTTAGTGCGGTAAATTTGACGATGTCGTTTCGTGAAATTAGTAATGCTTCTGCCATTATTTTCTTTTATTTGTTGGTAAAAAACCGCGTGTTGGTGTGTCAAATGGTCGCGTAGAAACTAAAGCGGGGTTCTTAATTACATAACCAAACTTTTCGGCTTTCGCCCCTGCTATCCTTTTTGCTTTTGGCGAGTTGACATCTATTCCAGAACCCGAAAAATTAACGTAAACTTGTTTGTTCCATCTATGATGGCAATTAGCTCCGCCTTTGTGTAACCATATTGAATAAGTGTTTGTTCCTCGCGGTCCAAAACCCTCGTTTACAACTTTCGATTCCATTTTAATAATGTCTTCTTTTCGGTAAAGTTTATCTGCGCTTTTCATTGCTTTACAAAACGAACGCATTTTACCGCTTTTACCTCCGTCTTCTCCCGCGTAAACATAACGAGTAATAAATTGAAATCCATCTATATTTTCGTCTTGTGAACTTTTACTATTTGGGAATGCCGAACCCGTAGAAACTAAATTAACAACTTTGTTTAAAAAACTTTGTTTAGGTTCTTTGCTTAAAAATTGGTTTTCGTTTTCGTCGTTGTCGTAATCAACTTCGAATTCATCTATTAACAACCATTCTTTACCTACGTCTTCGCCTAAATCAATTAACGCTTGCGCAAGTGCTTCGTTCTTTGGGTCGGCGCTTAATTCAGTTCCTGTTTCTTCGGCTATTTGTTCTTCGGTTTGTGCGTTTTCTAAATCGGTGAATTCTAAAGGTTGCAACGTCTTAAAGAATAGTTTTAAACTTATTCCGTTGTAATGTAAAATCGTGTCGAACGCGTCTAATAATTCTTCTTGGAATGGTCTTATAACCATATTGTCAAATAGAACCGCACTATTTTTTAACTCGTCTGCATTACTTGAGAATCCATTTGTTGAAGCAACCCCGAATAATAACGGACTTGTTACGTTGTGTCCCAACATTATTTTTCTTAAACATTCTTCGCTTAAATAAGTGTAATGTTCGGGAGCGTCGTTTAATGGAATGTCTTCTACGGTTGTTTTTGATTCCGCATTGTCGTTAAAAGCAACAATTACTTTTTGTCCGCGCGATCCCGTTAATTTATTTAAAACCTTTTGGCTAATAATAGATTGTTGTTCTTCGCTTGGAACGCCGTTATTAAAGTTTACAACCTTAGTCCCGCTAAATCCGTTTTGAACTTCGTTAATTAAATAATCTCCTATTTCTTGCTCCAATAGTGCATATGGAACTGCGCCTTGATAGTCTGGATAGGAATAATATTTCATTCCAACTGAATAAGGCTTTGAATAAAGTATTTCTACATTATCATTTGAAAAACCAAACGCCGAAAATCGCATTGGTGGGTAAGTTCTTAAATCGTTCCAATTATCGCTATAAAAATAACCAGCAACTTCGCCTTCTTTATTGCACTTTTCAGCACGTAATAAATTAACGGGTATATGATAAGCCTTTAATATTCTTTTTCTATCTTTTGAATAATGTATTTGAATAGCAAATTGCCCTAACATTTTTCTATCAATAATCATTTTACGCACGTCGTCGCGTGAAAACAAAGTCATCATTTGAGCGTACTCGTTTACCTTTTTAGAAGCGTCTAAAGCACCCAAACCACGCCCGTAAACTAATCTACAAATATTGTTTATTATCGCGTTGTTAGTCGTTGAATTCGTGTATCGGTTAATTAAGAAATCAAAGTATTGTTCGCCATTTTCTGTTAAGAAATCAACCCAATTTTCTCGGTTCGATTCTTCAACTATTGGCGTTGTATAACTCGATAAATTTAAGACGTGGTAATTATTCATAAATTATAAATTCGTTGTTTGTAGTGTGCGAAACATATTGTCCGTTGTTTACTGAAAATGTCGCTAATAATTGGTCGGTACAAAATGCTTTTTCTAGTAATAATCTATTTCCAGAAACATCTTTTAGTTCAATCATATAAAAACGATTTTCAGTAAGATTAAATATTGCTTCTATTTGATAAAAGTAACTTGACGCGCCTTGTGAAATAATTGGAACGTTAATAGTTAAGTTTTCGGATTCGTCCGTAATAAACAAGTCCGTAATTACGCCCGTTCGTGGTGTGCAATTAAAGGTTTGGCTTAATACGTTTTGTGTCGTTAAAACTATCATATTAATATAATTAGATTTTCGTGTTTTTGTTTCATAAAAAAAGGGTTACACTAATGCAACCCCCTTTTAGTTCTAACCAATAAAACTTCTTTTTATATCGTAATAACCGCTCCGTTTAATAGAGTTGACAAAGTAGCTTCGTCAATACAATCAAGGAAATTTGCGGGTACTGCTTCTTGACCCGTAAAAGTCAAGGAGTAACCATTCATATCCCCAAGCGCAGTTCCGTTTCCGATAGTTCCCGCCGTTACGTCCATTCCTCGCGCTAAACCAGCCATAAAGAATTGGTTTGCGTTTGTGCGTACAATAATGTTAGGTCTTCCGTAAGTAAGCAACTTAACTTGCTTGTGCGTAGCAACGTCTTGTTTCTTTAGCATAATAGCTAAAACTTGCTCAAAGAAAGTTGTTCCGTTTTCTCTTGAACTCGTTATTGTTGTTTCAAAAGAATTTGTTCCTTTTAATTCGAATTTATAAATCGGGGTTAATGCGGGTAAAGCAATCGCATCAATTTCGTCCGTTCCTATAGTATAGGAAACGTCTTGAACTGCGTCGTAAAGTCCGTAGTTTAATATGTAGATTGATTGAAGACCGCCTACTATATCCTTGCATTGTTCAAGGCGTCCAAGTGTAATATCACAAGCCATTTTTTTTTATTTAGTATTGTTTATAATAAGGGGCGGTTTCCCGCCCCGTTAAATGTTTATCCGTAAACTACGATGTCCTCGATAACTCCGTAAGTTGCCCCCGCAGCCATTCGCATAATTACACGAACGTTTTGGCTTCCGTCGATATCCGACATATCAATAACACGTACTTCTTGAGTGTCGCTTAAAAGTGAACAACCAAAATAAAGATTAGATGTTGTTGTTGCTAACATTGAATCATCTGGCAATCCGTTTGCCATAAATATTGGCGTTCCGTTAAACGATAACGCTCCGTTAGTGTACCAAGTTGTACCCAAAGAACCAATACCCGCATTTGATTGAGAATTTACGCCCAATGCGCCGTAACCACCTAAAGCGGCAACGTATGCTTTTGCTACGTTTTGAGAAACATAAATTTTTAAATCTTCTTTTCCGTAAAGTGTTGCTGGAATCGCATCGTCAACTAATTGCATTTGAGCAAGAACGTTAGCGGGTGTAATT
>Ga0307375_10005089_pt1 | contig 12413 bp, 9 predicted proteins | sample TR1MG_FD_202531 | JGI IMG/M metagenome (GOLD analysis project Ga0307375, IMG submission 202531) | Soil microbial communities from Risofladan, Vaasa, Finland - TR-1 | ecosystem: Environmental > Terrestrial > Soil > Coastal area > Acid sulfate soil | place: Finland: Risofladan, Vaasa | collected... | reverse complement strand
GATCGGTATCGCCCGCGCGATAGCGGCGCAGCAGCTCGATCTGCAGGTGATTGAGCGGATCGAGATAGGGAACGCGGCTGCGGATGCTTTGCGCGAGTTCGGGGTTGTCGGCGAGCAGCGCCGGCTGCCCGGTGATTTGCAGCAGGTAGCGGATGGACTTGTTCAGTTCGGCGCCGATGAGCCCGAGCACCAGTTCGCGCAAGGCTGCATCCTCGAGCAGTTCGGCGTAGCGCGCGGCGATCGACAGGTCGGTCTTGGCCAGCACCATGTCCATGTTCAACACGACGCTGCGGAAAAACGGCCAGCGCTGGTACATCTGCCGCAAAGTGTCCATGCCTTCTGGATGATCGGCGAGCCAGGCTTCGACCGCGCTGGCGAATCCGTACCAGCCGGGCAGCAGCACGCGGCACTGCGCCCAGCTGAACACCCAGGGAATGGCGCGCAGGTCCTCGATACGCCACGAATCCTTGCGCGCCGATGGCCGGCTGCCGATATTGAGCTGGGCGATCTCGGCAATCGGCGTGGTCATGCGGAAGTACTCGACGAAACCGGGCGTCTCGTAGACCAGTCGGCGATACGCCCGGTACGCCGCCGCGCTGAGCGCGTTCATGATTTCCTCGTAGCGGCGCGTCGCTTCGTTCGGACCGCGCGCATGCAGCAGGCTCGCCTCGAGGGTGGCCGCGACCAGGGTTTCCAGATTCTCGCGTCCCAGTTGCGCATCGGCGTACTTGCTGTCGATGATCTCGCCCTGTTCGGTCAGGCGCAGCATCCCGTCCACGCTGCCGGGCGGCTGCGCCAGGATCGCTTCATACGCGGGCCCGCCGCCGCGGCCGACCGAGCCGCCACGCCCGTGAAACAGGCGCAGACGGATGCCATGTTGCCGGAACACTTCAACCAGGCTCGCCTCTGCCTGGTACAGCGCCCAGTTCGCGCTGAGATAGCCGCCGTCCTTGTTGCTGTCGGAATAGCCGAGCATTACTTCCTGCATGCAGGCGCGCGCGTCCAGCCAGTCGCGGTAAGGTTCGAGCGCGAACGCCGCGGACATGATGCGGCCGCAGCCGCCGAGGTCGGCGATGGTCTCGAACAGCGGCACAATGTTGAGGGCGAGCCGTGCCGGCTTGCCCGGCGCGAGCAGCCCGACTTCCTTCAGCAGCAGTGCCACCTCGAGCAGGTCGCTTACCGACGCGCAATTCGAAATGATGTAATTCTGGATCGCGTCCGAGCCAAAGCGCGCGTGGATGTCCGCCGCCGCCTGCAGAATCGCGAGTTCCCCCGTCGCCGTGGCGCTGTACTGCAGATGACGCGAGTACAGCAGCCGCGGGCCGGCCAGCTCGCGCGTGAGCAGGTCCACGCGCTCGGCTTCGGCCAGCGCCGCGTAATCGCCATGCACGCCGGCGAGGCGCAGCAGCTCGGCCACCACTTGCTCGTGCACCGCCGAATTCTGGCGCAAATCGAGCGAAGCGAGATGAAAACCGAACACCTCGACCGCGCGCGCGAGCGGCAGCAGCCGGCGTTCGGCCAGGGCCGTGGAGTCGTGATTGGCGAGCGAGCGCACGATGGTTTCGAGGTCTGCGCGCAATTCCGCGCTGGAGCCGTACGGCTCCCTCGCCGCATGCGGTTCGCGCGGCGGAACATAAGCGCACAGCGCACCTGCGCTCGCCGCGAGTCGCGCATAGATGCCCGCCAGCGCGCGGCGATAGGGCTCGTCCTGGCGGAACGGGGAATCGTCGCCGGAAGCCTCGGCCAGCGCGATCAGTTCGGGCGTGGCGCTCACCAGGCGCCCGGCGAGCGAGAGCTCGCCGCCGAGCAGGTGGACCTGACGGAGGTAATGCGCGAACGCGAGCCGCGCCTGGCGCTGGAGCGCGGCGCGCAGCACCTCGGCGTCGACGTTGGGATTGCCGTCGCGGTCCCCGCCTATCCACGACCCCATGCGCAGCAGGACGGGCAGGTGCCTGGGCGTGCCGGTGTATGCAGCCAGACTGCGTTCCATGTCCGCGTACAGCCGTGGGACCTGTTCGAGGAAGGTATCGCGGTAATAGGAAAGCGCATTGTCGATCTCGTCTACCACGCGCAGCTTCGTCAGGCGCAGCATCGCCGTCTGCCACAGCGTGAGTATCGAGGCATAGAGTTCCTGCGCGAGTTCCGCCTGTTCGAGCGGCAGCAACTGCTCGCGGTCGCGCCGTTCGAGCAGCCGCGCGATCTCGCGCTCGCAGTCGAGCGTGCTTTTTCGCTTCACCTCGGTCGGATGCGCGGTCAGCACCGGACTCACCAGGGCGCCGTCGATCCAGGTCTGCAGCGCCGCGGAGCCCACGCCGGCAGCCTCCAGCTGCGCCAGGGCGCGCGCCAGGCTGCCTTCGCGCGGCGGCAGCCCATCGCGCAGCCAGGCGCGCCGCTTCCTCTTCTGATGGCGGTCCTCGGCGAGGTTGAGCAGATGCAGAAAATAGCTGAAAGCGCGCACTACATCGAGGCTCTGGCGCCGCGACAGTGCGTCGAGTTTCCCGGCCAGCTCCGCGCGCACGGCGCCGGCCTCGCCCGGCTGGGCACGGCGAAAGCGCACCGCGGTCTGGCGCACGCTCTCAATCAGTGCATAGCCGGCCTCGCCGGTGCGCTCCTGCAATACCCGGCCGAGGAGCCGTCCCAGCAGGCGGACGTCCTCGCGCAGTTCGGCATCGAGATCGGTCTTGTCATTCAAATTGGCACCCCTGCCCTACGGCTACAGAAGCACGTTTCGCGCCAGGCGACGGGGCATTCAGCTGCGCGCCAGCACGCGATCGGAGACGAAAGGATTGGTCTCGCGTTCCTCGCCGAAAGTCGAGGTCGGCCCGTGGCCGGGGATGAAAGTGACCTCGTTCCCCAGCGGCCACAGTTGCTCGCGGATGGAGCGGATCAGCGTGGCGTGATCGCCGCGCGGCAGGTCGGTGCGTCCGATCGAACCGGCGAACAGCACGTCGCCGACCAGCGCCAGACGGTACTCGGGGCTGAAGAAGATCACGTGGCCGGGCGTGTGGCCCGGGCAGTGGCGCACCTGCAATTCCACCGCGCCGAAGTGCACCGTATCGCCGCCGGCGAGCCAGCGCGCCGGTGTAAACGCGCGCAACTGCGGAAAGCCGAAGCGCAGGCCCTGCTGCGGCAGGTCGTCGATCAGGAAGCGGTCGTCGATGTGCGGCCCCTCGACCGGCAGGCCTAATTCTTCGGACAGCTGCGCCGTCCCGCCGCAGTGGTCGATATGGCCGTGGGTGAGCAGGATTTTCTCCAGCGTCACGCCCTGCTCCTGCACCGCATCGAGGATCAGTTCCAGATCGCCGCCCGGATCGACCACGGCGGCCTTGTTGGTTTGCTCGCACACCAGCAGCGAGCAGTTCTGCTGGAACGGGGTGACCGGAATGACGGTGACTTTCACGCGGACTCTGAAAAAATGACGGTCCCTGAGGACCCACAAACCCTATTTTACCCTCCCGGCAGCGGCGCTCACGCAAACCCGCCTCAGAGCATCGCCAGCGGGCTTGGTCCGCGGGGCGGCGCAAACAAGCGATCGAGCTCGGCCAGCTGCGCCGCAGTCAGCACATGATCGAGCGCCCTGAAATTCTCTTTCAGCCGTTCGCGCCGGCCGGTCTTCGGAATCACGATCACGTCGTCGCGCGCGAGCAGCCAGGCGAGCGCGGCCTGCTCCGGCGTCATGCCGTGGCGCTGCGCGAACCCGGCGAGCTTGCGCTCGCGCGCGAGCTGCGCCTGCTCCAGCGGCGAATACGCCATCACCGGCACGCGGTGCTGACGCAGCCAGGGCAGCAGATCCCACTCGATGCCGCGCCGCGCGAGATTGTAGAGCAATTGGTCGGTGGCGACGCCGTCACCGCCCGGCAAATTCCACAGTTCCTGCATATCGGCGAGATCGAGATTGCTGACGCCGTAGTAGCGGATCTTGCCCGCGTCCCTGAGGCGCGCGAAGGCCTGCAGCGTCTCGGCGAGCGGCACACTGCCGCGCCAGTGAAGCAGATACAAATCGATGCGGTCGGTCTGCAGCCGGCGCAGGCTGCGCTCGCATGCGGCGGGCACGCCCCGCGCCGACGCATTCTGCGGACTCACTTTGCTCACCAGGAACACCTCGTCGCGCCGGCCCTGGATGGCCTGCGCAATCAACTCCTCCGAGCGGCCGTCGCCGTACATTTCCGCGGTGTCGATCAAGCGCGCGCCCAGGTCCAGTCCGAGGCGCAGCGTGGCGATTTCCTCCGTGCGCATGGCGCGGTCGTCGCCGAGATTCCAGGTTCCCATGCCTAAAGCGGGCACGGACTCGCCCGAGGGAAGGGTAACGGTTTTCATGTGCCGCTCGCCGCCGCACCGAGCCTTGAATCGCGCCGCCGCTGCACAGATTTCAGCCTTTGCCCGAGCGGGGTGCAGCCTTCGCCCTGACCAGCAGCACCGGCACCGGCGTCGTCCGAATCACCTGTTCGGCGTCGCTTCCCAACACCAGGCGCTTTACGCCGCGACGGCCGTGCGTGCCGAGCACGATGAGATCCGCCCTCCACTTTTTTGCCTGCTGCACGATGAAGTCCGCGGCGCGGCCGCCGAAACTTTCCAGCATGAGCGATTCGGGCTTGAGCCCGCCGCGTCGTGCCTGGGCCTCCGCTTTCGCGAGCGTCTTCCTGCCAGTTTGACGCAGGGCATCGAGCAGATCACCGGTATCCAGGGTCACGCCATCCATGCCGGACACCGCGACATACTCGTCGACCAGGTGAAACAGGCGCAGCTTTGCTCCCTGCGCCTTGGCCAGTTTGATCGCCTCCTTGAGGCCAAGATTGGAAGCAGCGCTCCCATCGATCGGCACAAATATTTTTCGATACATGATTCTTGCCTCCTAAACCGGACTAGCCGGAACCAAGCAAAGTGCCTTCGGTTGGGGAAAAACCCTTATCCGACGAACAAGGGGGGATGCATCCCCCCTTGTCCCCCAGGGGGACTTCCTCCGGGGCGTATATCCCCCCGCGCACGCGTCCTTGCCATTTATCAAAATCTTTGCCATTTCCGTCAACTCTTGACTAATAAGAGACTAAGGTGTGATCCGTCGCCAAGCGCGGCAACCAAGTCCGCCGCTTTCGGCGCCTATCCCCGCATTCGCACCAGCAGCACCGGAACCGGCGAAGTTCGAACTATTTCCTCGGCATCGCTTCCCATGATAAGCCTCTCGGCGCCGCGCCGGCCGTGAGTGCCGAGCACGATGAGATCCGCTCCCCACGCGTTCGCCTCCGCTACGATGGCGTCCGCGGCGCGCGCGCCCCTGATTTCAAGGACAATCGATTCGGACTGCAGTCCGGACTCCCGCGCCGCGGTTTCAGCCCTTGCGACGAGCTGCCGCCCCGCCTCGCTCAGCAAGTCCGCAGTATTGTCGAGATAGACCATCGTCTCCGCGCCCGGCCCAAGGATGGTTTCCTCGAGCACATGCACCAGCCGCAGGCTCGCGCCCTGATCCTTGGCCAGCGCAATCGCCTCAGCGAGGCCGCGGTTCGACGCAGGACTTCCGTCTATCGGAACGAGAATTTTTCGGTATATGCCCATTGCCGCCCGCGCCTTGGATTGGATAATGAATAGTAGACGGCAGCAGTGCCCGGCGGCATTTGATATATATCAACAGCCTGAGGAGGCTATCGGTTGAAAATGCCGAACGCGAGGATCGCGCTTCGATTGTGGTCCCGCCGGAGAAAGGACATGCCCGGTTCAGCGAGTTCGCGGATCACGCCGATAATCCATTCCTGATGCAAATGCATAAGGGAAGGAAAGCCGTCCTCGCGCTTGCCGTCGTGGTCATCCTTGCCGCGAGCGGCTTCGCGCTGCGCGGGCCGATTCTGGCGCGCTGGGGCGCTGCGTCCAAAAACAATACCCTTGTGCTCTCGGGCAACATCGAGGCGCATGAAAGCGTGCTCAGCTTCAACACGGTCCAGTCGCGCATCGTGCAGCTGCCGTTCAACGAAGGCCAGTGGGTGAAAAAAGGCACGCTGCTTGCCGCCCTTGATGACGGGGACTACAGGCAGCAGGTTTCCATCGCCGAGGCCGCCCGCGCCGTCCAGCAGCGACAATTGGACAGCGCACGCAAGAACCTCGAAGCGGCAGGCAGGACGATCGCCGTCGATGAAGCCGGGCTGGCACAGCGCAAGCTGGATTACGGCCGCAACCTCGAACTGCGCAAGAAGGGTTTCGTCTCGGAGGCGGCACTGGACCAGACGCATACTGCGCTCAGGCAGGCGGCGGCGGTGCTCGAGCGCGATCACGCCCTCGAGTCGGTCGCGGAGCGCAACGTCAAGGTGGCCCAGGCGGGCGTGAAAGACAGCGAGCAGGCGGTCAAACTGGCGCGCATCGTGCTCGGCTACACCACGCTGTCGGCGCCGTTCGACGGCGTGATCACCGTGCGCCAGGCCGAGCTCGGCGAAGTCGTCGTACCGGGCACGCCGGTGGTGAGCATCGCCGACCTCGACCATGTCTGGCTACGTGCCTATTTGAACGAAACCGACGTCGGCAAGGTGCGCCTGGGCGAGGAGGCCGTCGTCACCACCGACAGCTTGCCGCACCAGCAATTCCAGGGGCGAATTTCGTTCATCGCATCGAAAGCCGAATTCACACCCAAGAGCGTCGAAACCCACGCCGAGCGCGTGACCCTGGTCTACCGCGTCAAGATCGACGTCGCCAACCCGGCGCACGAGCTCGCCATCGGCATGCCAGCGGACGCAAGGATCAAGCTGGGCGAGCCGGGAACGCGATGAACGGCTCCGCGGCTGCCGTAGTCGAGGCGAGCGGGCTGAGCAAGCGCTTCGGCGCGATCACGGCGGTCGACAACTTAAGCTTCTCGGTGCAACCGGGGGAGATCTTCGGCCTGGTCGGGCCGGACGGCGCCGGCAAGACCACCGCCATGCGCATGTTCGCCAGCGTGATGCGGCCCGACGCGGGCAGCATCGTCATCGACGGCATCGACGTGCTCGCCCATCCGGAAAAGACCAAGCGCCACGTGAGCTACATGCCGCAGCGCTTCGGCCTGTACGAGGATCTGACGGTGGAGGAGAACATCCGCTTCTACGCCGACCTGTTCGAGGTGCCGCGCAAGCTGTGGCAGGAGCGTGCGCAAGCCATGCTGGTTGCTTCGGACATGACGCAGTTCCGCAAGCGCCTAGCCGGCCAGCTCTCCGGCGGCATGAAGCAGAAGCTCGGTTTGACCTGCTCGCTGGTGCACACCCCGCGCGTACTGCTGCTCGACGAGCCGACCACCGGTGTGGACCCGCTGTCGCGGCGCGAGTTCTGGCAGATCCTGTATTCGCTGCGCGCCGAAGGCGTGGCGATGCTGATCTCTACCGCCTACCTCGACGAGGCCGAGCGCTGCGACCGCCTTGCGCTGCTGAACCGCGGAACGATGATGTACTGCGATACCCCGGCCGCGCTGAAGTCGCGCATGCCGGGCGCGATGCTGGAGGTCGCCTCGCCGGAGCCGAGAAAGGTGCGCGAGGTCGCGCTGCACCTGGCGGGGATCAAGGGCGTTTTGCTGGTCGGCAGCGGTGTGCACATTCATGTGGACGATGCCGCGCGCCGCAGCCCGCAGCTCGCCCAGGCCTTGTCCGCCGCCGGCGTCCAAACGACACACATTGGAGAAGTGGCGCCCACGATCGAGGACCTGTTCGTCGCGCTGCTGGACCGGCAAGCGGAGGCATGATGCCCGCCGACGCAGCTGACCAGATCATCGTCGACGGGCTGGTCAAGCGCTTCGGCAACTTCGTCGCCGTCGACGGCGTGAGTTTCGGCGTTGCCCGCGGCGAAATCATGGGTTTCCTCGGCCCCAACGGCGCGGGCAAGTCCACTTTGATCCGCATCCTGTGCGGATTGCTGCGCCCCAGCGCCGGCCGGGCGCTGGTCGCCGGGATCGACGTGATGCGGGACCCGGACGCCGTGCGCCGGCGCATCGGCTACATGTCGCAGAAATTCTCGCTGTACAACACGCTGAGCGTGGTCGAAAACCTGCGCTTCTTCGGCGGCGTCTACGGCGTGCCGCGCGACCAGCTCGAGCAGCGCATACGCTTTGCCATCGACATGGCCGGGCTGGCCGGGCGCGAAACCTCGCTGGTGGCCACTCTGGCCGGCGGCTGGAAGCAGCGGCTCGCGCTCGGCGCCGCGATCCTGCATCGCCCGGCGATCCTGTTTCTCGACGAGCCGACCTCCGGCGTCGATCCGGAATCGCGGCGCCGCTTCTGGGACCTGATCCACACGCTCGGAGCGGAAGGTGTCAGCGTGCTGGTGTCCACGCACTACATGGACGAGGCCGAGTACTGCAACCGGGTCGCGCTCATCACGCGCGGCCGCCTGATCGCGCTGGGCACACCGCATGAACTCAGACGGCGCTCGCTCGGCGCGGAGCTGCTGACCATAGAGCGCGCAGGCATCGTCAACGCGATCGAACTGGTGGAGAAGGCGCCCGGCGTGCACGACGTCGCGGTGTTCGGCAGCGCGCTGCACGCCCTGGTGGACGATGCGGCAAGCCGCGCTCCCGCGCTCGTCGCCTACCTCGCCGCGCACGGCATTGCCGGCGCGAGCGCGCGGCGCATCGAACCGACGATGGAGGACACGTTCGTGCACCTGGTCGGCGCGGCGGCGCAGGCACGCGGAGATGCGGCGTGAAACTGCGCCGGGTCAAGGCGATCGCGGTCAAGGAAAGCCTGCAGATCGTGCGCGACCCGCGCAGCCTGATGATCGCGCTGCTGATCCCGCTGATGCAGATGTTCATGCTCGGCTACGGCATCAACCTGGACATCAAGCATATTCCGCTGTGCACCTACGACCGGGAAAACAGCCAGCAGTCGCAGGGATTGCTGAAGCAGTTTGCCTCGTCGCGCTACTTCGCCGTGAGCAAGGTCGACCAAAGCTACGCCGAAGTCACGCACGACCTCGACGCCGCCAACTGCACGCTGGCGATCGTCATCCCCGCCGGCTTCTCGCAGAGCCTGAACGACGCCGGCACCGGCACGGTGCAGGCGCTGGTCGACGGAACCGACTCGAACACCGCGAACATTGCCGCGAACTATGCGCGCGCGGTGATTGCCGATTTCTCCGCCAGCGTACAGCTGAAGACCATACAGCGCCGCGGCGGCACGGTGCAGACGCTCACGCCCGTGGACGTGCAGGCGCGCGTATGGTTCAACGAGGATCTGGAAAGCCGCAATTACATCATTCCGGGCATCGTCGCCCTGGTCATGGCGATCGTCGGGGCGCAGCTGACCTCGCTCACCATCGCGCGCGAGTGGGAGCGCGGCACCATGGAACAGCTCGTGTCCACGCCGGTCAAGCCGCTGGAACTCATGCTGGGCAAGCTGCTGCCGTATTTCCTCATCGGCATGGTCGACGCGGCGATCTGCCTGGCGCTGGCGGTGTTCTGGTTCGACGTGCCGTTTCGCGGCACGCTGGCGACGCTGTTTTTCACCACCAGCCTGTTCCTGGTGGTGGTGCTGTGTATCGGCTACTACGTGTCGGTGACGATTCGCAGCCAGGTCGGTGCGAGCCAGATCGCGCTGCTGTTGACCATGCTGCCGACGGTGCTGCTTTCGGGCTTTGCGTTCCCGATCGACCAGATGCCGGGCCTGGTGCAGGCCGTCACCTACCTGGTCAGCGGGCGCTATTACGTGACCATCCTCAAGTCCGTTTTCCTGAAGGGCGACGGCGCAGTCCAGCTGGCAGTGCCCATACTGTGCCTCGCGCTTTACGCCGCGGTCCTGGTGGTGCTCGCCGCCCGTTCCTTCCGCAAGACGCTGGATTGACGAAGCGATGCTGCGACGCATTGTCGAACTGCTGGTTAAGGAGTTTCTCGAACTCAAGCGCGACCGCAACGCGCGCTATCGCCTGCTGGTGCCGCCGATCATCCAGATGCTGCTGTTCGGCTATGCGGCGACGTTCGAGGTGTTCAACGTGTCCACCGCGGTGCTGGATCAGGACCATACGCAGGAGAGTCGCTCGCTGATCGCTGCGTTCGTGAACAGCAGCCGCTTCAAGGTGACGACCGTCGCCAAGACTCGTGCCGACGTGCAGGACGCCGTCGAGCGCAGCGACGCGCAGGTGGGCATTGTAGTGCCGCCCGGCTTTGCCGAGCTGCTGCGCAAGGGGCACACTTCGCCGGTGCAGATCCTGTTGGACGGTACCAATTCGAACACCGCGCTGATCGCGCTCGGCTACGTAGGCGAGATTGCCGGCCCGTTCGGCCAGAGTTATGCCTTGGATCTGGCGCAGCGGACCGGACGCGCGCTGGGGCGCCCACTGGCGCAGGTCAAGATGACCGAGCGTTATTGGTACAACCCGAACCTGAACAGCCGCTGGTTCTTCGTGCCGGGCGTGATCGGCTCGGTAACCCTGATTACCATCGTCAACCTGACCGCGTTCGCCATCGTGCGCGAGCGCGAGGTCGGCACGCTCGAGCAGATCCTGGTCACGCCGATCCGGCCGTTCGAATTCATCATCGGCAAGACGCTGCCGTTTTTCCTGATCGGGCTGCTCGTGGTCCTGGTCTCGGCGGCGGTGGGCACGTTCTGGTTCGATATTCCGTTCAAGGGCGATCTGCTGGTTCTGCTGCTCGGAACCTGCCTGTTCCTGATCAGCACGCTCGCCATCGGCCTCTTGATCTCGACGCTGTGCACGACGCAGCAGCAGGCCTTCGCGTCGAATTTCTTCGTGCTCAATCCGATGTTCATCCTTTCCGGCTTCAGCTTCCCGATCGCCAGCATGCCCGGCGTGCTGCAGTGGCTGACCTATCTCGATCCGCTGCGCTACTACCTGGTGATCATACGCGGCACCTATCTCAAGGGCGTGGGCGTGGACATTTTGTGGCCGCAAATGCTGGCCTTGGCTGCGCTGGGATTCGGGCTGCTCGCCGTCGCGGTCATGCGATTCGGCAAATCGCTGGACTGATGCCCCGCCTGCCGCTCCGGGCGCGGCTCCCCGATCCGGTAATCGTGGCAGCCGGCTGGCATGCTTCCGCGTTCAGCGCGGGTTCAGGATCTTGTCGAAATCGTCGTCGACGCCGAGCACGTAGCGGGCCAGGTCGTCCACCACGTCGTCGAGCTTGTCCGGCTCGATCCGGCACCGCACTCTGCCGGGGCGCCGGACGTTGGTCAATTCGATTTCTACGAACGACTTTTCGTAGTCGGCACGGATATTGACCTCGCAGGGCAGCGCCGCTGAAATCGTCACTTTGGCGCGCGTCACCTTGCCGAAGTCGTCCTTCGCTTCGGCCTTGGACTCTACCGGAATGCCCAGCCTCTTGAGATAATCCTGCAAGTGCGCGATGTCCGCCCCGCGCAAGGTCGCGCTCGCGGGGGTCGTCGGCCGGGCGCGGAAGCGGAAGAACAGGTGGCTGCCGTAGTCCTCCCCATTGACCTTCTGGTTGCGCAGGTCCACAAAGGCATCGGACAGCTCTACGGAAGGCAGACGTCCGAAGAAAATGTAATCGTAGGCGCGCCCGGATGTCGGATGCACGCCGTTCAGTTCGCGCGCAACCTCGGCCAGGTACTGCAAGGCGGCACGCATGGTTTGATCGAGCTCGGCGTCGGCCCTGGCCTTCTTCGCCACCAGGTCTTCCCCGGCTGGGCGCATCGCTGCTTTCTGTTTCAGCAGATCGAGCGCGCCCCGGCGCAATCCGGTATCGGTTCCCGCGCGCGATCGGGAACGTGCCTTCGCGGCCTCGCTCTCGCGCCTGCGTTCGAATTCTTCGCGCTTGCGCGTCTCGGCTTCGCTCCACCGGTTCAGGGCCTCCTCTTTCTTCCGGCGCTCCTCGTCCTCTGCCCGCAGCCTGGCCTGCTCCTCAGCCTCGAAGTTGCGCGCGAAAGTGTCCAGGTCAAGAACGAATTCGTCGGCTTTCTTTTCCGCCGCGTGCGGGGGCGCCGACGCCGCTTGCGCCGCCTCGTGCAGGATGACCGTGCGCTCCAACTGGGGCTGGATCGTCTGCGGGCCGCCTGCCTGGGTCGTAGCCTTTTCGCCGCCACCCGGCGCCGGCGCGACGCCCGGGCGCGCCAAACCGAGGAAGTTGCGCAGATCATTCGCCATTTCGCCCCCACGCTGGTAGCGATCCTCCGGCTTCTTCGCCAGCGCCTTGTTCAAAATGGCTTCGAACGCCGCGGGAATCGAGGGGTCGATCTGCGTGAGCTGCGGATGCGGTTCGACAGCGATCCGGTTGATCAGCGGGAAAATGGTGCTGTCCTCGGGACGGGCGAAGGGCGCGCGTCCGGACAGCATTTCGTAGAGCACCACTCCGAGCGAAAAGATGTCGGAGCGCGGATCGATGGGCAGGCCAAGCACCTGCTCCGGCGACATGTAGCGGGGCGAGCCGATCATGGTGCCGGTCTGCGTCACCGTCGAAGCCGGCACGTAAGCAACGCCGAAGTCCGTGAGCTTGGCGTGTCCAG
>Ga0307375_10005088_pt1 | contig 12414 bp, 11 predicted proteins | sample TR1MG_FD_202531 | JGI IMG/M metagenome (GOLD analysis project Ga0307375, IMG submission 202531) | Soil microbial communities from Risofladan, Vaasa, Finland - TR-1 | ecosystem: Environmental > Terrestrial > Soil > Coastal area > Acid sulfate soil | place: Finland: Risofladan, Vaasa | collected... | reverse complement strand
TTGAAAGTTTTTTTCATCACCGTAGGGTTTCTCAAAATAAAAAACAGGTTTGTAATTGCCCATTCGTTCATAGAATTTAGCAAAATGGATACAATAATTACCTTCTAGCCCCCCAATTATTAAATCGATGAGATGCAGATTTTTAATCATTGCACCATAGCAAATGCGAGTCTGGACGCATGTATCCATATAGAATTCGGCTTTTTCGGCAATATAGGTTAAGGAGGTAAAGATTTTGGAGAATTCGCTTTGATTAATGCTGTCTAGATACCCGATGGAAAACCGATCTCGATTATTTATATAGAACCGAATGATTCGTTTAAAAAGGTGGATTTTATTCAAAATGTCCACAATGCCGAAATATTGACCAAAGGGAAATTCGGCCAAGCGCGGGAGAAAGAGGGGTAAGGTATTTTTCGCCGCAAAGATTAACTCCATCGGGGGAAGGAAGCCAGCCACTATCTTTTTTCCATGACTGTGAGCCTTTGCGATTTGAACTGGACCCAGCATATATTTAAGCCCAAGATCGAGTATACTCTGCATGGTAAAATCTTCTATTTGATAGTTTATCATGCGATCATCTCCAAAAATGCCTCTATCCTGGTTTGAATTTGACCAATATTCGATTCCGCATAATCCCGGTCTAAATCCAACACCGAGATTCCATGTTGGGTCATTTTTTTTCGGAATTCCGGCTTTAGATTTGAATACGAATCACAGAATTTTAGCGTGTGGTTAATAATTCCTGATGCATGGAAGGTCTTGTATAATTCTAGGATTTTCGGTATTCTTGTGTCGGGGATCATGCGTCCGCAGAGATTCTTCCGTAGATAGCGTTCTACAAGAGATTTCAATGGATCGGGATTGGTTAAATCAACATCTTCAAGAAAATAATCACTCGCAGACCAAAGATCATCTGCGACAATAACTCCCCCACAATTGTCCTCGATAATTTCAACAACAGAATCCCCGAGGGTAATTCCACTCCCAGTTAGAAATACACGAACGCCTGAATGATTTGATGGGCTCCTTTTTATCTCGGCCAATACATTTCGTAATTCTGGAATCATAATTTTGGGTCCAACTAGCGAGGCTTTCCAGACTAATTGATGAATTGTTAAACCGCGGACTGGGGGATTATCTTGCTTTCGAAAATGGTTTATTTGCCTAAGCAGGTCCCGCATCTCGTTATACGAGGAAATAGCGGCAGTTAAGGATTCGGACGTGATTTTATTCCCCGTTAAAGTCTCAAAATACGTCTGGATTTTTTTCAATTCATTCAAATAGAAGTTGAATGCGGAATTACTTCTTCCGTGAGGAACAATTAAGGGGATCGCGGGGATTTGAAAGTAATGCAGATAATTCGAGATATTCTGGACCCCATTACAAAAAGTTCCGACAATCATTGTATCAATAAGCGAATAGAGGGGATGCTTTTTTTCAAGAAATCCGAGAGTCGATCGTCCGAATGGGCAAGTAGTTGAAGATAAATATTGATCGCCGATTTCTTGCTCATCTTTGCCCCCTAAAATCAAGTGTAGTGGGAACGCTCCTGCAGCTAAAACTAGTTCATCGGGAAATATCCCATGCTGTACTACCCCAACGATTTTTGACCCATTTTCTTTATGGCTTTTGAGGTGCACAATAGCATCGTTAATGATTACGGTGGGATCCATTTTTTTCATATTTCCAAAGAAACTATAAGTTCAAAAATTTAGTGGGTTAAGATTTCTCTGAAAAATTCTTTTATAGTTACCGGAGAATTGGATGCTAAGTGAAGTGAATTCCGAGAGGATTGAAATGAAAATTGAAGAATTTCAAGATATAAAATATGAAAAAGAAGAAAACGGCATTGTTACAATCACCTTGAATGTACCCAGTCGGAAAAATGCGATGAGCCAAGTTACTTTCTTAGAGTTATGGTATGCAATTGACGCCATGGAGAAGGATAAAGAAACGAAAGTGATGATAATAACGGGAGCTGGTGATGCATTCTCGTCTGGTGGATATTTTGATATGAAAATACTGGAGACCATCCCTCTAGAAATAAAACAGCAAATTGATCTTGCGGATATTGCGCAAAAGAAGTTATGCCTAAAATTTTGGAATTTTGATAAGCCAGTCATTGCAGCAATAAATGGATTAGCCGTTGGAGCAGGTTTTACCATGGCGCTTACGTGTGCTGATCTAATTTATATGGCAGAGGATGCATGGGTTGGGCTTTATTTTGTGAAGCGCGCAATTGTTCCTGAGTTTGCGACCACTTGGTTGCTTCCCTTCCTTGTAGGATTCCAGAAAGCAAAAGAATTAATCTATTTCGGTGATCAAATCACCGCCCAACAAGTACTTGCCCTTGGTCTTGTAAATAAAGTCCTCCCAAAAGAACAGTTACTGCCCTATGCAAGAGAGCAAGCCCTTCGACTCATTCCTCCGAAAGGACCGTCTCTTGCGCTGAAATGGATGAAAAAAACTTTACATCAACCTCTTATTGACATAGTCTCTAATGCGTTGGATATGGAAAATAAGGGATTGAATAAAACAGCAACCTCAGGCGACTTCCGGGAATCTTTGAAAGCGTTAAAGGAAAAACGGGATTCTGTCTTTAAAGGGAAATAAATTCAACTTTCTCCTTCCCAAGTCCCTTTTTTTATTTTTTTAGATTCATTGATATGTCTTTATAATGGTATTTTCTCTATAAATTTCCTGCCCTTTTATTTGATAGCCTTTATCTCTACAAAATTCATAAAACATATACAGGGCGCTTGGATGCGGATGGCAATCAAGAATTAAGACGAGCCAATTGGAGGGTTCAATGCGCGCAATCTTGAATTTAGCGAGTTGCTTTTCAACGCCATTCAAATCCTGAGGAGCACCTATTAAATCAAGATATAATTCATGTTTTTCGGTATAAATTGCTTCCAATTCATAGGAAAATTGCTTATTACGGGCAGCATGTGCGGGCATACAAGGTGGATTGTCTAGGATTGATTTCCAAAACCCATAGAAACTTTGTTTATGATAGCTCAATAAATATCTTCGATGCTGGATTTCATTCATACGAAAAACCTCAGAAATTCTTTGGAATTGTTCTAAATAAATAGCGAAAGAATCCTAATAAAATTAGTTAACCCTTTTTTTAAGAACCTTTGGTTGTATCTTTTTTCTGAGTAGTGGTGTGACGGCAGATATCCTCGTTAAATTTCACTTTGTGTTGAAATCCAGGACCTAATTGATTCATTAAGATTTGACCCCAAGATTCGCAAAATTCACAAACGCCCTCCCAAACAGGTTGAAGAGTCTGTCGGACTGTACAGGTGTGCATTTTTTTCTCATCGATGACTTCATCATCCATTTTTTTGATAGGTGTGAGCTCAATATCCAAGAGACCTGCGAGGATTGTTTTTAAACGGTGAGCGCTTTTTGCGTTCTTTGGTTTAATAGCGAAAAGATCTATAAAGGCGTGGGCTTGCTCAGTCCAGAATTCGATAGCAATACGATTAATTATTTTATCATAGGTCTTTTTATCCAGCTCATGAGAGAGAATCTTGTGAATATGTTTTACATAATTTAAAAATAGCCCAACCATCGTCTTCCATTTTATTTCTGGGTCAAGTTCCGTGCCATCCATTTTTAATTCTCGCCACTGTCTATTTATTATTATTAAATTATTACCTTCGCTCAATTGGATGATAAGGCTCGCGCCCCTCAATTATTTAATAATTGCTATCAACCTTTAAATATTATTGCAATTTTGTTATTTTTAATGGCGCTTTTCAGAATTTGGAGAAAATTCCCTTTTTCAACCGCTCTTTTAAAAGAATATTTTATGTGTCACATGGTCTGGAAGAATGCGATGCCCTATAAGCTTGTAGAGATAAGCCCAGAGCAGAAATATAGATGGAATTGGAGAATTAAGGATAATATTAATTTTGTGCTTTTTAAATGGAATTTCGAACATCATTTCACCTCAATTCAAGAGGAACATGCAGATCATCTCTCAATCCGATTTGAAAACAGTAATCAAGTTAGCGATTTATTTGCACAAATCAAATTTCAAGAGGAGGATTTCGGACAGATCGAAAATACAGTCAGTATTCAATTTGATAAATTGAATTTAAAAGATCCACTTCTGAATACTATGAAAATAGCGTTTCTTGAGATTATAAAAAAAGATTACAAAATTTTTCTCGATAATGTCTACAATCTCCTACAGGAAAAGCAAAAGCGCTTACAAATCCTAGAAGATTGTTATTGGACAAAGTATGATGTTATCCAATTTTCCGAAAGGGAATAGGTCGGCATTTTTAACACTTCAAGTAGATTTAAAGTTTTTAAAGCATTATTGATTTTACTGAAAAAGATTACTGAAAGGGATACAAATGAAGGAACTAACAGCATTGGAACGAGTGATAAATGCAATAGAATTGCGGGATGTAGATCGTATACCGGTGGTACCACAATTGACCTATGCAGCAGGATATTTCATAAATTTAGAGATCGATGCAGCTCTCGCAGATTTCGCGAAACAGAAGATAGCATTACTTAATTCGCAGAGGTTAGGCGGGTATGACGGAATTTATGCAGGGTGGGATGGATCTTTTGTTTTAATAACTAGCAGTTTAGGAGGATCTTTGAAGACCTACCCAGACAAACCACCGGCTATTGATAAGCCGCTTATAGCAAATAAGGAGGACCTAGAAAAACTACCTGCATTGGATCCCACCAAGCACGGACGCATCCCACAAAATCTCCAATTGATCCGGGCTTTGAAAGCCGAAACAAAAGATGTACCGATTTTTAGCTATACCGCATCCCCTTTCACCTTGGCAAGTCTAATCTTGGGTATCAACCAATTTATGATCGCGTTAATGCGAGATAAGCTTAATATTCTGGATGATTTACTCCAATACTGTTATCAAACCACCTTAAAATTTGCACAAGCGAAAATTGAGGCGGGAGTAGATATGATTTCTATTGCAGATCCCTCTGGATCTTCCGATTTGGTGTCACCCAAACTGTTTGAACAGCGTAGTTTTCCGCTACTCAAGAAATTAATTACTACTCTGAAAAAAAGCGGAAAGAAGATTGGATTGCACATTTGTGGGCAAACTAAGCCAATTTTATTGAAAATGGCAGAAACAGGCGCGGATTATCTTGAGATTGATACGAAAGTCGATTTACAAGAGGCACAAGAAATGTTACAAGGAAAAGTATGTTTGATTGGTAATATTTTTTCGACGGATTTGGCCTTTAAACCAGCTCAGGAGATAAAACAACAATGCAAAGAATTATTAGAGAAAATTAAAAGTGGATTTATCCTGAGCTCAGGGTGTGAAGTGTCATATTCAACCCCGCTCGTTAATATTCAAGCCATGGTTGAAGCTGCCAAAGAATTTGGGAATATCTAAAAACAACTATTGCAGTATTTTATTTAAAGAAAAAATTTTAGCTCTAAGTAAAAATTTATCTAGGAGTTTGAATTAAAAATTACTATATAAAAACCTCCGGAAGGGGCATGTGTCAATGACAAATGAACAGGATGCAATGACAAAAATCCAGAATTTACTTAAAATCAAAGTAAAATTTGCCAACATTGAGGAAATATTTGTGCTTCCACCCTCTAACTTGAAGGGAGTAACAGCTGAAAAGGCGGAATTGTTAGAACAATTTTTTCAGATTGATACAATAGAAGACTTAGCTACAAAAGAATTAGACGTGAAAGGAATGGAAATTCTTCTTAAAAATGGAATTTCTAAAGAGGAGTGGGAAAACTGGAAAGCTGCTGCGAAAATGATTTATGAGACTCCAGAATTTGAGCGGCAATTCAGGAAAGTCCTCGTTATAGGGTTAGATAATGCTGGTAAATCGTCCGTAATAAATATAATACAACGTGAATTAGGATTAGATACGCTTCTTAATATTAAACCAACCAGAGGCATCTTTCGAGAGCAGGTGGAGTTGCAAAGCCTAAAAATGAGCCTCTGGGATTTAAGCGGCCAAAAGACTTACCGGGAACAATTCACAGTGGAAGAAAAGAATCTCATTTTTGAGGAAGTCGATATAATTTTATTCGTAGTCGATATCCAAGCTTCGGATCGGTTCCAGGAAGTTTTTGACTATTTGAGCAATGTTATTACAGTTTTAACTAGATTTAAAGAGAGTCCGCCTACGATTATTTTGTGTCACAAGGCAGATCCAGATTTCATCGAAACCGCCGCATTTCGGGAGAATTATATCGGTTTGCGTTCCGTGGTTGACGTACAACTGGAAAATGCTAATTTAAAATATGATTATTATATTACAAGTATTTATAATTCGCTGCCAAAAGAACAAGGATTCCGTGAAAGTGTCAAAAGCACAGTCGATCAACTTAAAACCATTAGTCAAACGGCAGTCCCAAGTAATATTCTAAACATTATGGCAAACGTGTTTGATTTGGTCGTGAAGTTAAGTAGCATTATTGAGGACCGGATGAATCAGTTAGAAATTCAATATGTAAATTTAGAGAGTTATATCCAATCCGAATTTATTGGAGGCGTTAAAACTATCGAAGCAATCGAGGCGCGGCTAGAATATCCGGAATTAAAAGCGAAAGAAGTAATAGTAGATGAGCTCCAGAAGATAATGACTAGGAAAAAACGAAAAAAGCGAAGAACCGCAACTTTAAAGAAAAAATCAGAATAATTCCTTTCTTTTATTGAGGTCCGTTTGTGCTCTTAGACTTTGTGGTCATCATACCGACCTATAATGAAGAAAAAACGATTTCAAAAACCCTTCAACTTATAAGAAACCAAAAAACACGAGCAACTTTCGAAATCGCAGTGGTGGACGGGGGAAGCACCGATCGAACTGTTCAAATCGCAAAAAAATATGCGAAAGTTTTCAGATCACCTCGGAAAGGGAAAGCATATCAATTAAATTATGCAGCTGCCCAAATAAATTCAAAATATCTAATTTTCCTAGATGCAGATACTCATATTCCGAATAACTATATAGATCGGATTCAGAGTGCATTTAAGAAAGATCCTGAATTATGGGCATGCAGCGGACATATTTTTTATACGGGAGTAGAATTGAAATCGTATTATTTTTTAATTCTCGCTCAAGCAATGTTTGACTTTTCCGAATTTGCTTTTTTTCATGTCATTTGGTTTCTGCTTCAACGGTTACCAAATGCACGTTTTAAATTATTACATAAATATTATTTTTTTAATTTAGCAATGTTTATTTATTATACATTTCGTCAATTGTTTGGGTCTCCTGAATTCTCAGGATCTAATATCTGCGTACGGCGAACAATTTTTGAAGAAATTGGTGGATTTCGACAACCCCCTAGGTTAGGGGTGGACTGGCTCTTCTGTCATGTACTTCGCCATCATATTAGAAAAAAAGGGCACGGGAAAATGAAATTAATTCATTCACTCATTGTTGAAACAAATGCCAGACATTTATCATTAAAACGAGCATTCGAACGGATTAAAGTATCTCAGGGTAAATGAAAAAAAAGGTAGGAAATTAAAAAAAATCCGAAAGTAGTCGTCCCAATTTAGTTTTGGATTTTTGTTGCGATGGATAGCCAGAGATATAGACCATAATAATCCACGTAATGATTAATCCCATAAATGCCGTCAGATGGGGCACATAATTATCGCCTACCACTAGAACCATTGGTAGGATAAATGCCACTTCGAGAAAAGCGGGAATAGTCCATTTAATTTTATATTTTTGATAAAAACAGATCGCTAAAAGCCCTATTGCTACGCCGACATGAAGTAATAAGTTTCCCATTAACCCGAAAATTGCGTATAACCAGACATCCACATAGACATCAACCATCGTTACAGCAACGCCTGCTACCATCAAGAGCGTGATTTCCCTAATTTGTTCCGGATCTAATTGCCATTTCTTCTTCATTAATGCATATGCAATGACAGTTACACCTACCGATAGCCCAAGAGCCCACGGCCAACTGGTCATCCGATTCCGAGATATAGGATAGGTAGTTTCTAAGAGTTGAACTTGGACGTAGGGCGAACCGCCTTTCAAAATAAAGAGCATCCCGCAAGTAGAATCATAAATTCCTTGGGCTATAACTACCGAATTGCTTTGATTGTAAAACGTTACCTGAAATGCGTATTGCGCCCCATGTAAGCCGGCTTCCAAGGGCCATAAGACTAATTTTCGATCGATAATCGCGGTATAATTAGCGCCCCTAACTCCAATCAACCCGACGGGATCTGTTACATTGAAGCTCCTGCCAACAATAACCCCGAAAGATGTCCCAGAAATTAATGGGTTTGGAACATGGAGCCAAAAGATCGTATAATAATCGGTATTGTTATAAAGACCTTCAGGGGTTATTGAGAGATATTCAGCAGAATCTATTGTTACTGATACATTGGTCCACGTAGGATTTAATTCGGTAACAGTAAGGGTGATAGTCTTGTTATTAGAAAGACCATCATTGTATTGAAAGAGTGCCGAATTCTGTTCTGCAAAAAAGAGGGGGTCCTTCGGATTAATATCAAGCGTAACCGCTATCTGATTTACGAGAGATGCGCCAGCAATTGCCAGAGTAATAGATAATATAATTAGTAACCGATGTTTGGTTTTTAACATAGATTAATTTTGGATGGATTGAATATCTATTTTTTTAGCTTGTTTGGTTAATAATTAAAGCGTGAAATAGATGTGAGATATATTTCATTATTTAGTATTAAAGGAATAAGATTATTGAAATCATAATAATAGTCATTGGATTTTTGAAGAATTTGAAGTAGTGATTTGTTGGTATCAAACTGGTCTTTATTTACTTCTGAATTTAAGCAGATGGGTGTTATAATAGGGGCTAATAGAAATAGCGCGAAAATTTCTAATGAATAATTGAAAAAATGCTCCAGATACGGTTTCATAATCGAAAAAATCTTGTCTATATGGGGACTAGGTTTTTCATATTTCACAAGTAAAAAGGTAGTATTTGGGATAGCTGCATCCAATTTATAATACTTAAATTGGGGGATCTCCTGATTTTTTATGATTTTTTTATAAAGACCCCCTATTTCCATGTTTGAAACTTGTTTCTCGCCGATTCTTACTAAGCTAGATTTATACTCAGTGTCACCATTTATAATTAATATTTCCGGAATATTTTCAATTTCGACTTTTTTAAAAATTCGATTCAACTTTATGAAATTTAAAAGTCTTGTCCTTAGAAGTTCTTCCATTGCTTGATTAGTTGGATGCAGTAGCCCATAGATAAGATTGCGTCTTAGAAATAGTTCTAAATTATCGATTATTTCATTCTCTTCGAGAATCAACCCTAGAATGCCTTCTTTGCGTGTTTTCCGTGCTTTATGTCCCGTGAAACAGGATACAATTCGATAGTGATTATATTTTAGTTCCATTAAACTGGAGGCTTCAAAACCAGCATGGGACATATATAATTTGGAAACGAATTCCTGGGAAATGTCGAGGGGAATTTTATAGTAAAAACATTTAATTTCAGGTCCTTTTATCTCATTATGAACCAATAAAAATATTCCTCGGGGCATAATTTTCTCACCAATCACCATACCATAATTTGTTAATTTGCTCGGAAACCTCTTTATAAAGGACTTCAATCTGTCCTAATCTTTCAGGCGATAAAGAAGGATTTGTCATGATAATTATGAGCATTAATTCAGGAGTTACATCAGTTAAGAGTACATGCGCATCCATTGTTTTAAGACTGAATTCTTTTAGATTTTGTAAATGCATGCCCTGTGTGACTTTATCAATAGTTACCATTAAAAGACATACCATACCTATAGTCACTTCTTCGTCAGAGAGCTCTAAGGTGGAACCACATGCGAGCCCTGTTGTTTTCTCAAGCAGTAAGACATCTCGGATTTCTTGTTGATTTTTCAGTTGTTTCAATAAAGAATTAATATACGTGGATTTGGGGGAAATTTCACAAATTATATCGCTCCATGCTCGAAATAGCGATTCATCGAAAATTGAGGTGGCATAGCAAGTTATTTTATGATCGATTTGTTGAGAAAATCGATTTTTCAAATGGTGAAACAACACATCTTTATCGTGGATCACATCAATTTTGTGAAAAAAAAGGAAAATTTTTGCTTTGGGATTGAATGCTAAAAGCTGATTCACTGCCCATTGAAACTCATTTCTGGCAGCTTCGTAGCGTGCGCTATCCAAGACATCAACCACATATAAGAGGATAGAAGCTTGTTGGAAAATGTTAGTTTTAAGGGCTCCATGATACTCATCTAAATATTGTTGCTGCCCGCCTAAGTCCCAAATCATGGGTTTAATTCTCGAGCCCACTTGATAATTTCTATATGCTATGCCCTTGGTGGCAGCAGAATTCATTAACTCCCAAGGCTTTTTCCCCTCAAATACTCGTTCGTAAATACAGGTTTTTCCTGCATTAGAGAGTCCCATTAAAATTATTTTCTTCATTTCATCAGAGGGCTTCTTTTCAAATTCATCAAGCATTTCCGAGAGTGTGCTTTCAGTGAATGTCACATCGGATGAAGGAGATACATTCTTTAGTTCCTCATTCACAATCCATGCAATTCGATTAGAGGGAATATTCAATTGATTCTCTAAAAGTAAATTTTGGATATTAGTTTTTATCTCTGCTTCAGTTAAGCTGGACTTTTCCATTACCAAACGCGTTCGATAGAGCATTTTCAAATTATACTTCATATCTCGAGAGTTTGTAAGTTCAAACTCATATAGAGTGCCAGGAATTTTTTTCATACTTGTTTATCTCCTCCTGACTTCTTAATTCTTAATTCCATACATCGGGTTTTTTTATTTTTGTATTCTTCTTCATTTTCTTTTTCTTCTAGATTTCCTAATTGCACTAGTTGAACTGAGATTTCTTCACATTTTTCGTAGAATCTGGATGCTGATGCTAAAAGCCCCTTTTGTTCCATAGAGATCGCTCGCTTTTCTAGATTGTCCCGTTTTGACTTTAAATCTTGCACTGCATAAATCTGTAATTCCTTGTAAATATTGAATGCCTGCCCTAGAGGACATTCAGTGTCCTGTATTTGTGTCGGGGTTTCTGAAGTTTCTTGATTGATTACTGTTTCCTCGGTTACGACCTCAGCTCCTTTTCCTATATCGATTGGCCTATCTTGAAGTTGATTTAACTCTTCCTGGTATAGTTCTACGCCAACTACATCGTTTAATTTTCGGGATATCTCAATTATCTCATTATAAAGATTCAAAATACCTGAGAGATTATTCTTTGATTTTTCATATTCAATAATCTCCAGTTTTTCGTCGCGCTTATCGATTAAATATTTTAATTCTTCAGCTTTCTTAGAAAAAATCTGCGATTCAGCTTGATAGCCATATCTCAAAAAAGTTTCTGCTGCTTGATTAAAATGATTTACTACTTCTAGATAAGCACCTTCGACAAGCATTTCCTCGCCTAAGGCTTGAATTTCTTTAATTTGACTTTCTAAGTCACCAGTATCGAATGTTTGATCAACTGCCTCCTCAGGTTTTTCTTGAAAATTCAATTCATTTTTCGTAGAGGATTGCGACTTTGAAATTTGGTTAATATGAGAAAGAATAACTTTGAGGAGAATTCTTTTTCGCTTTAGCGTAATATCGTGGCTTTTACGCTTTGATAAAACCACAACTGTCCCAAGTCCGCCCCCTGCAATGGCCAGACCGATTGGTATCAAGAAAAGAAGATGATTTGTGTTTTTCTCAATGACAGTGAAACTTCCGCGAGTAACACTACTTGTCTGATTGACGGCATCGATTTGATATAGAAAGAAATAGTACTTATCCGCAGTCAATTCCTTATCTAATTCAAAAAAAGTCGAATTTATAGTGACATCTAAAACGGATCCAGGCGTGGCGAAAGGATTTTCCTCGGTATCAATAATTAATCGGTAATATGCAATACCAGAGGGATCACTCCCTTCCCACCAGCTGAATGCCAAAATACCACTCACTTCACCAACGGGAGCAAGCGAAATAATTGGTGGAGGAGGAGGGGTAGTATCCTGAACCGTGAGGGAATTATTTTTGAGAGAATTCCAATTCTGACTATTATCTTCAATATATATCGCATATTCGAATACTTTTAATGTATTCGGCATCCACGTATATTGCCATATCTTGCCATTGATATTAGTCATCGAATGATTATTGTTTTCATATTCGAGTAAAACTTGCGGGATCCCGGCGAGGTCAGTAGCTTCTATTCGAATTGTTAACGGGGAACCGAGTTCTAAAGGATTAGAACTCTCGTATAAATTAGAAAACGAAGGAGGGATTGTATCTACAACAGATACTATATTAGAAGTTGAATTCCAATTATCATTTTTATCTTGAATGTATATAATATAAGGATAAGCGCCTATATGAATTGGTATCCACGCTTCA
>Ga0307375_10005086_pt1 | contig 12416 bp, 8 predicted proteins | sample TR1MG_FD_202531 | JGI IMG/M metagenome (GOLD analysis project Ga0307375, IMG submission 202531) | Soil microbial communities from Risofladan, Vaasa, Finland - TR-1 | ecosystem: Environmental > Terrestrial > Soil > Coastal area > Acid sulfate soil | place: Finland: Risofladan, Vaasa | collected... | reverse complement strand
AGGAGGAGTACATGAATGCTCTCACCGAGTTCATCACCGCCGCCATCCCGAGAATCACAAAGTTCTACGACAATCTGAGACAGGCAGTGAATGTCCCGAACGCAGCAGCGGACGCAGCCAACGAATTGCCATTCGAAGTGCCTGAGATCGTTCATCAGAATGGATTGGGAGCAACGTGGAACTTCCTTTGGACCGAAAGGGAGAAGATCAAGAAGTGGGCTGATGCAGAGGACAGCAACCCATTGGATCACTCTCAGAGAATGGATCTCGTCAACATCCTGGACGAATGTGCAGCAGCATACCCAGGAGCACCGAAGAAGTTCAAGACCATCGGAACTGGAGAACTCCCCGAGGGCGCATCAGCGAAGAAGAAGAAGAAGCAGAAGAAGGGAGCCAAGTGAGGCTGTTCTCCTCTCCTCACCCCGCCCCATGGCATCAATCAACAACTGACAGTCTCTCCCAATCGATGGCGCTTGAGAGGCCAATCTCTCCTCTCTCTCTCTCTCTCTCTCTCTCTCTCTCCTGGCCAATCTCTCCTCTCCTCCACCATCACCGCTAGGACATCACCATCAGTACAGCTTTCAATGTATCCACTCTGACTTCTTCCTTCCAGACTCTGCTTCCTTCCCATTTCCGTGGTGGAAATTCTGTCTTTTGAAGCAGTGCAAGTCTTGAGTAGAGACTCGAGAATTGCATGGATTCCGAATCCATGGTATCGCTCTGGTGGGCTTCAAAACCAGGTTGTATGTGTAAAGTCCAAATAGGATGCCTGTCGGTTGAACCTATTTCTGAGGTCTACGAGGAGGCATGTCGATCATGTTGCACTTGCTCCTGTTGGAGAGAAGAGTTGGAGAGGGGCAGGGGAGTTTCCGTTTGGTATCTATTCGTTCAACTTTCCATCTCCTCTCGGTCGATTCCTCATTGCACTCTTGGCTCACTTCGGTGCTTCTCTGCTTCAATTGGTGAATTTGGATTCTAGTCTGTGTGTATTATGTCTGAATGGAGGAGGTAGAATCTAGTATTGACCCCGACAAAGTTCTGCTCGGCTCCTTGGTGCGTTTTGCCCCCTTCGCCTTGCATCATTCTCCTGTTACCCATCCCTATTCTCTCCTCCAATATGCTAATGTGTCCTTTCTACCCCTCTATTAGGTCTTTGATGATGAAGCAGGCGAAGATGCGTCGAATCGCAAAAGAGTTCGTCCTGAGGACTCCATTGATGCCTTTGGCGAGGAAGTATCCGATGATCTAGTACCTAGTGCTAAGCATGCTAAGCTTTCGGAGGGCGAAGTGCCAAGTGGTTCCATTGACAAGTCCGAATCGCGAAGTGTTCCCTCGCCTGTTCTGAATGCCTTGGATGACATCTTCGATGCTGGTGATGAGGACGACTATGATCACTCGTCCGATAAAGCTCGTCGTTTGCAGTATCTAACTTCAACGGGCTCCAAAATCCGCAAGAATTCGAGCGCGGCCGAAAGATCCTCCTTTTCCGACGTGGTTGACTCTCGTTCAGCTTCTCGTCCCTCTTCTTCTGCTTCTTATGGTCTCTCCTCCATCTCTTCTCAGTATAAGTCCCCGAGCAAGGGTGGTTCAAGGTCGAAAATGGAGCAACAAGAGTTCGTGAAGGATTCCGTGCAAAGCAAGATTGTGCGCGAGACTGCGCCCCAGATCAAGCCCAAGATCAGCAAAACACTGGATTTCAACAACTTCGTTCAGAAGATTGCCGATCGCCAAACGCAAATCAAGCTGCCTACAGCGGAACAAGTTGGATTGGCCTCCATCCTCGACTCCGCGGAAGAAGCGGCCGAAACATTTGAAGAACACAGTGTAAGTGATGAGGAAGAAGAGGATGAAGTATCAATCGAAGTCGAAGAAGACGACGAGGAGAGTGGCGAAAAGGTGATGGTAATCGTTACGGCTTCCAAGCCCCACATGCCTCCACCTGCACCCAAAAATACGATGCCAAAGGCTGCTCGAAGATCAAAGAGCGTGTTAATGGACGAAGAGGACGATCGCGAGACCACCGAAACACGTGAAATTTTAGCGCCTCCCAAACAGTCTTCTACTGCCTCTAAATCGATGGTATCTCTTGATGATTTTGAATTAGACGAGGAGGAGAATGATAATACGGCCCATACGAGTGCACCGAAGCCGCCAGAAGTGACACAGACGATTGAGGATCTGGACCGTCCTCGCATATCCTCTCAAACCTCTGTGGAAGAGAGTTCCCAAACCTCTGTCACCGAATCTTCTTTGAAATTGGAATACCCTCCTGAATCGATCAAGATAACCCCTGGAGGCATGAAACTCAAAACTCCTACCGCTGCCGGGTCCAAACCCTCCCTTCTCTCCGATTGGCTGACTGGAAAGTCTCCTACTCCATCATCTACATCAACTTCTTCGATCAAGTCTGGATCTAAAACTTCAACGAAGGATGGTACTTCGACATCTTCCCTCCTGTCCTCCCCTTCTTCTTCTCTCGCCTCTCTTGCAGCTGTTAGTAAGTCAAACACCAAATTCAATTCGAAGACATCTGCGACAATGAGAAGTTCGTCTTTGCTGCTCTCTGGAGAGCTGTTCGATGAGAATGCGAATTCCGGTGCCCTTGATCCCTCCGCTGCTGCCGTTTCGACCTCCAATCAGAAGAAGCGCTTGGTAAAAGGCATGGCTGCAAAGCAATTATTCGACGATGAAGCCGAGAATGGCCTGGGATCTGATGCCGAAGAGGTCGAAGTTCAAGAGCGCGTACAGGCTTCCTCTGACGAGGATGAAGGAGGTTCTTCGCAGGATGAGTATGAAGCCGAAGATGTAGAGTCTGAAAAGCATAGTGTCGAAGGAGTTGAAGGAGATGGAGAGGCGCACACTGGTGACAATTCCAAGTCTCGATTTTCAACCGATATTTTTGAGACTGATGACCGTTCCGTGATTAGATCTGTTCAAATGCAACAAGAGATGGAGAGAGAGGCGGCTGAGATGCGAGAGATGGAGGAAATGGCGTTGCGTCGCGATCGTCGTGCTAGGCGCATTGCTCACGAGCTTCACGCCGAGGCGAACATGCTTGTGGAAGATCGTAAGATGGAGGAGCGTTTGGAGGCCAGAAGAGCCCATCGAAGGAGGCCTGATGACTCTGTTTCGAAAGTTGGTGAGTTTTCCGAATCCGAGCGAAATCTCACCAAAAGTTCGGAGAAGTTGGTTTCTTCCAGTGTTCCCGTGACATCAGTTGAGAAGGAGTGGTTTATGGATGATTCAGATGAAGAAGATGACGTCAAAGGTAGCTCCGCCAAAGATTCTGATGTGGCTGTTGGCGGGAGTGTTGGAAAATTTGATCTTGAGTCTCGGCGTCGTTTTGAGGCTCTTGAGGAGCAACAGCAGAGGATTCGTTTGGCATCGAGTTCCCAATTCTTGCTTCAAGATGAAGATAGTCAATCTATACTGCAGGTGATCGAGAGAGCGAACACGCAACATTCTCAACCTAGTATTGGCAACAGTGGATCCTATGGTAGTCCTGGTAGTAATTCTATGGGCGTTGTGATGATTGATGAGAGTTCTATGTTCTTTGGCAGTGGTGGCGGTGAGAATAGCCAAGATTCGCTGGGCGGTTGGTTTGATCGCACCTCTGTCTCCTTCTCTGCCTCCAGCAAGGAGCACCTTTCAAAGCTGAAGAGTCACTACAAAGGCAATTCTACTCAACTTACCTCCTCCTCATTGCTCTTCCAACGTTCGCAGGACGGATTCGAAAACAGTCAGGACTCCTTCCCTCTCCCTTCTACAACTTCCCCGTTGCATAGTTCTACTAATTCCGCTACAAAGACTACGAACGGCAGTGCTGGAAGTGTAGGCGGCGCAAACCGAGGCGCAAAGAAGACTGCCAAAGCGACCACCTCTTCGGCTCCACCTGCAGCAATGCCATCCATGAAGAGATCCAAGTCATCATCAAATACGCTCTCTGTAAAGAATTTTAGTCAAGGCAAGAAGTGAGTTGGCCCAATTGCGTGTAGAATGAAGAAACCAATGTGACCGAACTTGTCCGAAACGCATCGGGGCATTCCTTCTCACAGGCATGCAACGATTTTGAACAGCAGCCAGCTCGATCCCCTGAACGTGTTTAGAACTCTAGATCGGGGTTTTGAATTGCTTAGGCCATTTTGTACATTTGTGCAAATAAGTATGAGAGTGAGTGTGTCCGTGATTTGCATGTGTGCGCGTCTGCTGCTTCAGTGTTTGTCCTTCTTCTTCTTGTCCTCCTCCTTCTTCCTCTTGTCCTCCTCTTCCTTCTTCTTCTTCTCCTCCTTCTTTCTCCTCTCCTCCTCCTCCTTGGCTCGCTTGTCGTCCTCCTTTGCCTTCTTCGCGGCGGCCTTCGGATCCTGGAAGTTTCCAGAGTTGGGCCTGGAACCAGTTCCTCCAGTGGCAGTGGATACCGCAGACAGCTCCTTTGGCCTCTCCGGTGGCGGAGTCATGGCGTCGACGTACTCCTGAATGCCGAACACGAGGTTGTGCGTGGTTTGAATGCCCTCGAGGAGTTGTTCGAAGAGACCGATGTTCTCGTTGAAGAAGCCTGCCAATGCGACCACTGCGTTTCCAATGGATTCCTGTTGCGGAGTTGAGTTATCTCCAGCAGCAGCAGCAACAACATCGATGAGGAGAGGAGAATGCGTTCTCGACCAGTTTCCGATCTTCTCCAGGAATGAGTCCGTCCAAGCCGCCTGTGACATGGGCACGTTGTCTAAGAACACGTTGCTTGAATTGGCATAGTTCCTCACGACATCAGCGATGATTTGGAGCGAGCGAGAGGCCTCCTTTCTAGGTTTGACTTGGAACAGATTTGGCGCTGCTCCAGCGGGATTCTCGATGAACGGTACAAGGTAGTTGATGATAAGGAATTGTCCAACATCTTGAGTAGTGTTGAGAGAGAGGGTATTGGCAAACAACCAGAGCGGTCTTGGACCAGAGGGGAGAGCATTGACGAAGGAAAGAAGGATGGTGTTCGCCAGCCTCTTGACGGAGAGCAGCATGTCCTCCCTATTGTATTTCGCCTTGATAGAAGGATCGGTGACTTTGGAAGCATCGGTTTCGATGAAGGTGTTCTGAGAGATGAGAGGCGAGAGAATCTCGTTCAAAACGTTTCCAAGCCATTCGCCACAAGTGTTGAGAGAGAAGGATGTGAAGGCATGTTTCGTGAAGCTCGAATGAAGGAAGTCATATGCAGATGTAGTAGGCTCGTTGGTGATCAAAGCACGGGAGAGAACGCCAATGTAATCGCCAAAGCTCGCGAGCGTCGCCACGTTCTCTGCAACGCTCTTCTTCACCGTTGCCTGGTCGGAAGATACATGCGGGATGGCAATAAGCACCTTGGAGAGCAAATCGTTGTTGTCAAATAACACAGAAGAGAGGTTGTCAAGCAAATCGGTTTTTGCGCCAATTTGAGCGCCTACAGAGCCACCACCAGGCGCAGCAGCCGAGTTGGCATTGGATATGTGTTGAAGAATCGTCTTGAGTCTTGAAGCGAGTGGTGCCACGACCTCACACATCCAGAGTTTGTCGGCAGCGCTGTCCTTTTCCGATTGCATCTTGATCTTCTCCCTTCTCGTGAACACTGATCTCGAGATGTCCACCAAGTACGGTGCGTTTCCGTCGATTTCGACAGGGTACGTTCTGAGCTTCTGGAAGAAGTTGTGTACGCGTTGTGCGTTCCTGCTGAGGAATGCGTTCATGTCCTGCAAGTATGGTTCTTTGAACTCCACACCGTTGGCGAGGTTCTGCAGGATCTTTCCGACGAGTAGTAGCGTGCGTCTAGCTTCAGGATTCTCGATGGGAGAGAGCTTGTAGGACTCAGGGGCTGCGATCGCAGGACAGATGAAACGAAGGAACATGAATCCGGATACGACAAGTTGTTCGAAGTCCTCGTTCGCGAATTTGACTGCGCTGTGCGAGTAGATGCATTTGCAGAGGCGGAGGAACTCAGGCGGCACCCAGGAATACGAGTCCAGGATTTGGTCCAAAAAGCGTTGCGTCAGCTCCTCCAGCTTGGTGAAGTTCGCCTTCATGTCCATCGTCGGATTCGAGCGATTCGGGTCGACTTCGAAGATGTAGTTATTCGCAGCGACCTCAGCAATCAGGCCACCCAAGATCTTCTGGATGTAATCGAAACCTCTGCCCTTCACGAAAGATCTCAACACACGAGAGCTCAACTCCTCGCCACGGAACAGCGTATTCACAGACTTACAGCGAGACACCTCAGTAGCAATCAGATGCTCCAACACGGGCAACAGAGTATCTTGAGAGGAGTAAAGGTTGATGAGATACGCGGCCACGGAATCCGCATCGTTTCCTCCAGCAAGTGCCTTGCCAAGCACGTCCACAAAGATCATCTCGGGATCAGTCAAGAGAGAGGCAAGCGCAACTCGTTGATTTTCGGGAGTAAGCCAGAATTTGGCCTTAGAGAACGGGATGATGGTAGAATCATCTTCCTCCGGAGGCGGAGGAATGTCATCGTCCATCGTAGAATTCGGCATCATCAAGTTATGAGAAGCAGGAGAAGCAGAAGAGAGGGGATTCAGACCTGACAAGAGAGGAGAGGATGAGGTGAAAGAGGGAGAGGAGCCTCCAGCTAGATAGGGCGAAACTCTGTTCGGGATTGCAGACGTAGCCTGTTGAAGTTGATGTTGTTGCTGCTGATGATGATGGTGAACTTGTTGCGTTTGATGATGATGAGGAGGCTGAGCACCTGGACGCTGAGGCATTGGAGCTGCAGTTTGAGGAGGCAACGAAGGAGGAGGAGGCTTTGCAGGCATTTGCAACAGAGGAGGAGGAATTGCTGATGCACCCATGGCTGAAGTCAATACAGAAGGTCTTAGAGTGAGGTTTCTTGGACGTGCGGGCGCGAACTCCACTTGCGCCTTCAACTTCACCACCTCTTCTCTCAACGCTCTAATCGTCTCCGATGCATCTCCAGATGATCCCTCTGGGGCGGGTGAGGAAGGATGACTCAAACTACCACCGGACGCCTTGATCGCACGAAGTTGAGTCGCCAAATGAATCGCCTTTCCTCGAACATCTTCAAGTTCCTTCGTCTTCTCTTCAACTGCACGATACATCACTTGCAGAGACGCATTCAGCTTCTTAATCACAGCATCCTTGGCCTTGATCTCATCCAAACCAGTCGCGAGCGTCAACTTCTTCTTCGTCTCGTTCAACTCGGCACCCATCTCACGCCACGCCGTCTCAGTCTTCAACTCAGTTCGACGAGCTTCAACCAAATGAGTTATCAGCCAACGAGGACAACGCAACATATCAGTCTTGGCAACATCGGGACTAGCTGGCTGGGGCATCTCCAGCGTCCTGTCACTCGCAAACATGTACGAAGCGTCGCTCGTATACAGCCATCTCTTGAAGTTTGCGATCAAATCCGTTGCATCCAGACGACTAAAACACACGCGTGAACAGAGGGGTAGAACGACATCCAAAAACCACCATTTTCCGGAACAACGAGAGCACATGTCCATACACACATCATCGAACAAAACGTAGAGACGCACAAGGAGAACCATTGTTTGGAGTCAGCATGGGAAAGAGCACAAAAGGAAAAGACAACGGAGGTTTCGGGTGGCTGGACCAAGTTCGTCTCTTGGCACTGTCAGAAGTTGGCCAAACGTCTGGACTTTCACGGCAACTATGATCGAGGGAGAGATAAAGTCGATGTTTGCTGATGTGGCATACGTACGCCTGTTTCATCTCGAGATGCGTGGGCGCGGTTGTCTCGTTGTTGTTTCCAACCCTCGCAGCCGCCAACACATCCTCAATACCAGTTACTGCGGCATTGACTTCACTCAGGCTCCCAAGCAATTCGACAGAGTGGGTGATGTAGGGCCTTCTCGCAGCTGCAGCGTTGAAAAAGCGGAAGTCAGGTTTCGAAATCGCCAAACGGAGTGCCAAATCGCGATTTTCGACATACCAGCCACCGCGATCGTCGATCAATCCCATTAAAAACGATAGAGGACATGTGTTAGCATGCGAAATTCTGGTGGAGTAACATGTCGACGCAGGTGTTGGGGAGGAATTCGTGAAAACGGTAACACACATACACCGACACACAATACGAAAAGGCGCGTGGAGGGCCTAAACAAGAGGGCCCACGCCCGGATGGAGTGTCCCAAATGGTTATCCTTGGTGAGGGGAATGTCAAGAGCAGGGAGAGGAGCGGACGTACATTGAGTGTAGGCCTTGAATTGCTGAGTTTTCGCAACGGCGGCCTTGCAGGCCTCAACAACGCTCTGTTGCACGTCCTCGTCAACGATCAGAGCGTTCTCCTTCTTCGCCATACCAATGACTCGAATCACAGCTTCAGTAATTCCCTTTTCTTGAGCGATAAACTCCTGTTCGCCCTCTGTAAGGAGCGCATTTGGGTTCATCATTGTAGTCGTGGGATTGCAAAACTTCGGGGGCGTGGCGCTCAACTACTAGGCAGACAGCGCTGAAGTGCAACGTGGGGATAGATGGATAGGGGGACCGACGAGAGAATGGTGGCGGGAAGGAAGATGGGACAAGAGAACCTGGAGCGGAAGAGCGCGTCGATGGGACTGTCGAAAGGTTGGCGCTTGACCACCAACTCACTGCTCAACCCCGCCATTCTCTCTTCTCTCTCTCCCTCCCTCAGAGGCGAACAAACCATCCCCCCCAGCTGCTGTTTGCCTGCTCCTTGCTCACTTACTCTGAGGTACTCATCGGCACACTTGCCCTCAATTGTGACCTACAACATGGTCGAAGACTCAGAGTTCGTGGAGTTGAACGTTGGTGGTCAGAAGTTCGTCAGCTCGCGGACCACGTTGCTCATGAAAGGCTCCGTTCAGCCCTCGTCCTTCTTCACTGCGCTTCTTAGTGGTACGTCTTCTCTCTCTTTCGTGTGGTTCTGGGTATCGAAACCGTTTTTGAGCCCGTTGTGAGATCGGCAGCAGAGATCCGCGGAAGCCTTCATCTGACCGAACCTCTTCCCCCAAAAAAAGGCCAATTCAACAGCCCAAAGGACAAAGAAGGCGCATTCCTCATTGACCGCAGCCCAGACAAGTTCAGAGTCGTATTGGAATACCTTCGTACTGGTGTTTTGGACATTCCTAAGGGCATAACGATGTGCGTTTTCCGTTCTTCGTGTCGCTCACATTGCCTCTCCAACCAACTCCTAATGTAACTTGTTTTAGAGATCAATTGATTCTTGAAGGAGACTTCTACTGTTTGGACACATTAGTGTCGGCTTTGAAAGAGAGACAAGAGGAGGATGCGTTGCCCAAGATCCGTAGCAGTCCTAGTCCGTTTTCCACGTCCGTGCGTTTCGATGGTTGCTATCTTGGCACGAGAGAGGATGGATTGAAGATCTGTATTGCGTTTCTCGATAAGGATCGGTTCGTGATGTCGAAATACTTCTACTTCCAGGACGAGAAGGGACGTTGGCCGCAGAACTTCTCAAACCCCGAGGAATCCGTGATCACGTTCATCAACAGCTTCCCCATCCCTCAATTATGGTCACTGGCTGGCGTTTCTGCTGTTTCACAGGGAACAGTGGACGAAGCACTCGCATCACTCGCGACAGAGACGGTGTTGAGAGGCAAATACTCTCAAGACGACAAGGGCAGGCTCGCCCTCACCATTGCCTCCCAATCTACGCTCCTTGCATTCACATCACACAACGAATCACTAGTCATCCTAGATCTAAGACTTCGCTCACACTACTGTTCCATCAATCTTCACTTCAAGCAGTGGTGAAGTCGCGAGGCCCAATGAGGACTTGCCATCGATCACATGTTGTAAATACAGCTCAATCGCATCGAGAACGCGTATTACGCACGATCGAGAAATGTCATGTGCATAGGGGACATAATATCAAGGATACAGAACAGAATCGCCTGATTTCGCTTCGCAGTCGTCTCTGGACTCGCGTATCCTATGCTCTCCTCCATTGGACACAAATTATTCCTCTCTCGCCCCTATTGTGCGCGATTCATGACAGGATCTAGAACTTCAAGTCACACCAACAACGTTCTTGACGCCCCAAGCTTTGCAACTTTCCGTTCCTCCGTTCTGCTTCCTTCTCCCTCAAGTTCTCCTCACTTCTACTCCACCACATCTGCAAAGAAACGTATGTCTCTCTTTGCCCACAAAGTGCACACTTCAGAGGGATTTGAACGGAGCTAAAGGCTCTTTTTGCAAAACCTGACCCCAAACGACGTTTTGTCCTCTTTCTCTCCTTCCTCTCTAGCGTATGCCTCGACGATCCGAAACTTGGGTATCATAGCCCACGTAGATGCTGGCAAGACGACTACTTCTGAGCGTATGCTATACTATTCTGGAGAAAGTCAACTTCTTGGCGACGTGGACAAGGGCGATACTGTTCTGGACTACCTTAAGATCGAGCGTGAGCGCGGCATCACTATTAATGCAGCTGCTATTACCTTCCATTGGAGGAATCACAGTATTAACCTTATCGATACCCCTGGTCGTACGTAGCGCATCCTTTTCCATCCGCCGCCCTTTCCTCCCTCTCTGACTATTCCTCTGCTCTCTCTCAGACGTCGACTTCACTGCTGAAGTTGAGCGTAGTGTTCGTGTTTTGGATGGAGCAGTGACGATTCTCGATGGTGTGGCTGGAGTCCAGGCGCAGACCGAAACAGTTTGGTCTCAAGCTGAGCGTTACCATGTTCCACGTGTGGTGTTCATTAACAAAATGGATCGCGATGGTGCTTCAGTGAGCGACACTATGGACTCTATCCGCACTCGATTGCGTGTGACGCCGCTGTTGACGCAACTTCCTATTGGCCACTTCCGACTCTTCTCTGGCGTTGTTGACCTGATTTCTATGGAGGAATTGTATTGGGATGCAGAAACATTGGGAGTTAAGTACAAACGTCAACCCCTCGATACTGAGTCGAACCTGTATAAAATGGCTTTGGAATCTCGCTCAGAATTGTGTGAACAGTTAGCCGAGCTGGACGATACCCTCATGGAGTATGTGATTAACAACTCAATTTCACCAATGGAGGTTTCAATAGACCTAATCCAGGCTGCCATTAGACGTGTAACGCTCGCGAACAAAGCGGTTCCCGTGTTGCTCGGCTCCAGCCTCAAGAACATTGGCGTTCAGCCTGTAATGGACGCTGTCATAGACTATCTACCGTCTCCACTGGAAAGAGAGGCACCACTGGCGTACAAGTCGCTATTGGCAATCGAGGAGGACACAACTTCTTCCACTGCTTCCTCCTCGTCTTCAACCGCCTCTATCACATCAACTTCTTCTCATCATTCTGAATCACTCAAGGCACCTATCAAATTGGAATGCGATCCGAAGAAACCTCTGGTGGCACAAGCGTTCAAAGTCGTTCACGAGGCTCGTTCGAACTCCCTGGTTGTTTATGTGCGTGTGTACTCCGGCACGCTGACAAGTGGCATGCGTTTGACGAATACTACCAAGCTGTTGGAGGAGAGGTCGTTGCGAATCACACGTGTGCGAGCAGATCGGTATGAAGATTTGAAGGAGCTCACAGCCGGTGATATCGGTGCAGTGACTGGTTTGAAGAATACTAGTACAGGAGATACGTTGGTTGCGCAGAAGGATCCGTTGAATTTGGTGGTGAAGGGTATGAAGATCCCAGAACCGGTGTTTTTCATGTCGATTCTTGCGGACTCCGTTACGGACGAGGATCATCTTAGACAGTCCTTGAACGTGTTACAATTGGAAGATCCTTCGTTTAAGTGGTCGATAAATAAGGATACAGGACAGTGGCTGTTGTGTGGAATGGGAGAGCTGCATCTGGAGATTTTGAAAGATCGTCTCGTTAACTACTACAAGGTCAAGGCTTCGACTGGCGATATCCAAATCGCGTACAAATCTTCATTGAAAGACGAAATCACTGATCAATGGGTGAAGACGTATGGTGTTGGAGGCAAGCAGGAGGAGGTCAACTTTAAGATCGAATTGGAACCGCTTTCCGAGGGATCGCAGAACGAGTTTGAGGTCGCAGAGGGCGTGGTGATAGGCCTATCTAACTACAAGAAGGTGAAGAACGAATTGGTCCAAGCGGTGACAGAGGGAGTGCAGGATATGTTCAGATCCGGAGTCCCAGCAGGATTCCCTCTGGTCGGTACAAAAGTGACTCTCTTGGAACTCAACTACAACCCATCGACTTCGTCTCACACCTACAAGCTGGCACTCATGGAAGCTATCTTTACTTGCGCAAGACAGGTTGGAATACAGATCATGGAGCCGGTGATGCACATTGAATTGGTGGTGAACGACGAGTACGCAGGAGGTGTTCTCTCGGACCTCACATCGAAGAGGAATGCAGTGATTGAACAAGTAGAGCACGGAGGAGAAGGAAAGAAGCTCATCATAGGAGACGTGCCGTTGAAGGATCTGATGGGCTACTCGACTGAAC
>Ga0307375_10005085_pt1 | contig 12418 bp, 9 predicted proteins | sample TR1MG_FD_202531 | JGI IMG/M metagenome (GOLD analysis project Ga0307375, IMG submission 202531) | Soil microbial communities from Risofladan, Vaasa, Finland - TR-1 | ecosystem: Environmental > Terrestrial > Soil > Coastal area > Acid sulfate soil | place: Finland: Risofladan, Vaasa | collected... | reverse complement strand
CCGCGTGAGGCTGGGCAGGTAATGGCGGTTGCCGGAGAAGGCGAAGTCGCGGAGGCCGGTTCCGGAGTGGCAGCAGTCGAGGATGACGGTGAGGAGCGCCCCCTGGGGGACGCCGGCGCACGCGGCGGCGAGGTCGTCGTCGGTGAGCGGGTGATCCCAGTCGAGGTCGTACGGGCAGAGGATCTCGTCGAGACGGTCGGTCGTCTCGTCGCCGTTTCTGTCGGGCACCTGGGAGCCGTGGCCCGAGTAGTGGAAGACGAGGGAGTCGCCCGGAGAGGCCCCCGCGGTGAGCCAGGCGAGCCCGTCGAGGATCGCCTTCGTGGTGGCGTGGGCGTCGGTCAGGATGCGCAGGTTCCCGTCGCCGGGGAAGCCGTACCGGCTTTGCAGCGTATCCGCCATCTGGCGGACGTCGTTCACACACCCCTTCAGTTCGTTGCCCGGATCCGGGTACCGGTTGATGCCGACCAGCAGCGCTTTTCTCATCGTCGCTTCCTCCTTGGGAACCCCGGAGCCGGGGTCGTTGAGGGGAGGAGGGAGCAAGGGGCGGGCCGAGGGCGCGCGCGGGATGCGCGGGTTGGAGTGGCTGCGCGGCGGAACCGGAAAACGTCCGTGCGGGAAGGAGTTGCGGAAGGAATACCGGACGGAGAGGCCGTCCGGAGACCGGAGGGGCGCGCGGCGACGGGACGGTTATCGAACCTTGTGTCCGGGAACCGGTCGGCTGGCAGTACTCAGGAACGCTCCCGCCGCGCCTGCTCGTACCACGCGATCGTCTTGCCCAGGCCTTCCTCGAACGGCGTGCGGGCGACGAAGCCGAACTTCTCCTTCGCCCGGGAGGTGTCGAGGCACCGCCGCGGCTGGCCGTCGGGCTTTGTGAGGTCTCGGACGATCTTCCCCCGGTAACCAGTCATGTCGCAGACCATCGCGACCAGGTCGTTGATGGGGACCTCCCGCCCGGCGCCGATGTTCACGGGGGCCGGCTCGTCGTACCGCTCGGCCGCGAGCGCGATCGCCTCCGCGGCGTCGTCAACGTAGAGGAACTCCCTGGACACCGGCGTCCCCTCGTAGTAGCCGCTCCCCCACACAACGACCTCGGGCGCGCCGGATTCGCGGGCGTCGACGAACTTCTTGATCAGGGCGGGGATGACGTGCGACTTCTCGGGCTCGAAGAAATGATCCCGGGGACCGAACAGGTTGACGGGGAGCAGGTAGATCACGTTGAAGCCGTACTCCTCGCGGTACGCCTGCCCCATCACCATCATCGCCTTCTTGGCGATGCCGTACGGCGCGTTCGTCGGCTCGGGATACCCGGCCCAGAGGTCGTCTTCGCGGAACGGGATGCGCGGCGGCTGGAACGGGTAGGCGCAGACGGTGCCGATCTGGACGAATTTCTTCACGCCGGCCTTCCGGGACTCCTCCATCAGGTGGATCCCCATCGCGGCGTTGTCGTAGAAAAGGGCCCCCGGGTGCGTCCGGTTCCAGCCGATCCCGCCCGCGTTGGCCGCGAGGTGGATGACGAGGTCCTGCCCCGCGACGGCCTCCGCGCAATCCGCCGGGCGGCGCAGGTCGAAGCGTGGATACTCGGGAACGGCGACGTCTTCCTGCCGCGCGCCCCGCTCGACGAGGATCCGGATCAGTGGCCCGCCGAGAAACCCGGCGCCGCCGGTGACCAGGATCCTCTTTCCCTCGAACCCGCTCATTCCCTAGAGTTTCGAGCCGACGGGGAGGCCCTTGGCGGCGAGGATCCTGCGGCTCTCGCCGGGGGACGGGAGGCCCGCGTCCTCCAGGTCCGCGTCGACCATGATCCGCACAAGCTCCTTGAACGTGACCTTCGGCTCCCAGCCGAGCAGCCTCTTCGCCTTCGAGAAGTCGGCGATCAGGTCCCCCACCTCGGTGGGTCGGAAATATTTCGGGTCGATCTTCACGTACTCCTTCCAGTCGAGGCCCGCGTAGGCGAACGCCTCCTCGAGGAACTCCTTCACCGAGTTCGACTGGCCGGTGCCGACGACGAAATCGTCCCCCCGGTCGAACTGCAGGATGCGCCACATCGCCTGGACGTATTCGTAGGCGAACCCCCAGTCGCGCCGGGCGTCGAGGTTGCCGAGGAACAGCTCCTTCTGCGTCCCCGCCTTGATGCTTGCGATCGCGCGGGTGATCTTGCGGGTGACGAACGTCTCGCCGCGCCGCGGGGATTCGTGGTTGAAGAGGATCCCGTTGCTGGCGAACATGTTGTACGCTTCCCGGTAGTTGACCGCCATCCAGTAGGAGTAGACCTTGGCCGCGCCGTACGGGGAGCGGGGATAGAAGGGCGTCTTCTCGCCCTGCGGCGGCGGGGAGGCGCCGAACATCTCGCTGGAGGAGGCCTGGTAGTAGCGGGCCTTGCCGCCCGCCCGGCGCAGCGACTCGAGGATGCGGGTGGTGCCGAGGCCGGTGACGTCGCCGGTGTATTCGGGGATGTCGAAGGAAACGCGCACGTGGCTTTGCGCACCCAAGTGGTAGATTTCGTCGGGCTGGACGTTGTAGATGAGGTTGGTGAGCTGACCGCCGTCCGACAGGTCGCCGTAGTGCAGGAACATCCGGGCGCCCGCGGCGTGCGGGTCGACGTAGATGTGGTCGAGTCGGCCGGTGTTGAAGGTGGAGGCGCGGCGGATGATGCCGTGGACCTCGTACCCCTTCGAGAGCAGGAACTCGGCGAGGTAGGATCCGTCCTGGCCGGTGACGCCGGTGATCAGTGCCTTGGGCATGCGGGTGTCCCCTGGCGCGCGATGTGCGCGGATCTTGCGCGGTCAGGAAAATGTATCCCGAATCAGGAGGAACTTCAATGACGGACCCGGTCGCGCTCCTCTCCGAATACGTGCGGCTCGACACGACGAACCCGCCGGGGGATTGCCGGGCGGCGGCGGATCTGCTGTGCGGGACCCTGCAGCGGAGCGGATTGTCGCCGGTCACGTTCGGGGCGAAGCCGGAGAAGCCGAACATCCTGTGCCACGTCGGGGGGACCGGGGAGCCTGGGCTCGTCCTCATCCACCATATGGACGTGGTGCCGGCAAGGGCGGAAGAGTGGAGCGTGCCGCCGTTTTCGGCGAAGGTTCTGGACGGTTTCATGTACGGTCGCGGGACGCTGGACACGAAGGGTCTGGGGGCCGCCCACTGGTGCGCCGCGCTGCGCGCCGCGAAGGCCGGGATCCTGCGGAGGAAGCTGTTCCTCGTGGCCAACGCGGACGAGGAGGTCGGCGGGGGCGAGGGGGCGGAATATTTCGTGCGGAACCTGCCGTTCCCGATCGGCGCGGCGTACGGGATGAACGAGGGCGGCGTCGGGGTGACCGACATCTTCGGCGGCGGAGGGAAATTCTTCCTGCTGAACATGTGGGAGAAGGGCCCCGTGTGGATGAAGCTCTCCGCCGCGGGGAGGGCGGGGCACGGCAGCCGACCGTCGGCGAAGGACGCCCCGGCGCGGCTGGCGCGGGCGATGGCGCGGGTGGCCGAGCACCGCGACCCGGCGCGGCTTACAGAGCCGGTCCGGGACATGCTGCGGGTGCTGCGCGCGAAGGGATTCTCGGACCTCGACGTGGACGCGTTGCGCGGGGGGGAGGAGGAGGAGGCCAGGCTCGAAGCGCTCGCGCGGAAATTCCCCGAAATCGACCCGCTGCTGCGGAACACGTTCGCCGTGACGACGCTCGCGGCAGGGTTCAAGCCGAACGTGATCCCGTCCTCGGCGGAGGGGACGATCGACGCGCGGATCGTTCCGGGGGAGGAACCCGAGGGGGTGGCGGCCCGGGTGCGGGCCCTGGTCGCGGACCTCGACGTGTCGGTCGAGATCCTCTTCGCGGAGAAGCCGAACGGGTCGCCGATGGGGCCGCTCTACGGGGCGATGGAGGCGGCGGTCCTCGCCGTGCACCCCGACGCGGTCGTCGTGCCGTACATGTCCACCGGCTTCACCGACTCGCGCTTCTTCCGGTCGATCGGCATCCCGACGTACGGGCTGATGCCGGCGCTGCTGCCGCGCGCGGAGCACGGGAAGATCCACGGCGTCGACGAGCGGATCCCCCTGGCCGGGATCGCGGAGATGACGCAAATAATCTACAAGCTCATCGAGCGGTGGAACGGGTAAGCGCCGACAGGAGCGGTCGAGCCCGCAGCGCGCGTCAGAAGTCGACCGTGTCGCCGTTCCCCGGGTAGAGGACGCTCTTGCTTCCATGGCGCGCCGTGCCCCCGACGACGGGCATGCCGCGCTCCCGCATCTTCCGGGCCGCGATTTCCCCCGTGCAATGGTTGCAGGCAAGCTTCCGGACGTGGAACGCCTCCATCTTGTCGAGCACCTCCTCCTGCGGGGGGCCCCACTCCTCGAACGGGGCGATGTGCAGGCCGCCGTACACGCCGTGGAAGGCGGGGAACTCCTTGAAGTGCTCCTTCGCGTATTCGAGCAGCCCGAGCACCCCGGGGTGGCAGCAGCCGGTGACGGTGACGATCCCCTTCCCCTCGATGTTCACGTAGAGGACCTGCTCCCCGCGGATCTTGAGGAAGATCGGCTGGTCGAAGGTGACGGAGGCGCACCCGGGGAAGAGCAGGTGCGGGCCGGGCGCCATCTCGACGACCTCGCCCCTGTGGCCGGACGATGCCAGCAGCTCCTTGCTGCGGGCGGAGAATCCGGCGGGGATCACGACCTTCACGTCGGGGCGGTACTTCGCGACGGCGGGCATCCCCCAGAAATGGTCCACGTGTTCGTGGGTGATGTAGACGAAGTCGATCTTCCCGTCGGCGAGGAGCCGGTCGACCCCCTCGCGGCGGAAGACGTTGTCCATGTACTCGACGTCCCAGCCCACGTCCATCAGGATCGTCCTGGGGACCCCCTCGGCATCGACCATCGACAGGAGGGCGGAGACGCCGGCGGCGTTCCCCGGGGTCCACTTCACGTCGAACTGGTCGGCGGCCTGCAGCCCGCCCGCTTCCCGGACGTCCAGCCGCATCCGCGCGTTGTCGTGCCACGACAGCTCGGAGAGGCACTTCACGGAAAGGGACCTGACCGTCCCCAACGCCATCTTCCCCATCGCCACCCCCCCTCGCGGTGCTGCCTTACATATTACTAAAAAGAGGATCAGGGTGAAGAGGGAGAAGAGCGGAAACTAGATGACCGTGATCCGCGGGATCGGGAGGTCACCCGCCTCGAGCGTCCGGCCGATCCGCCACGCGCCCTCGCCCGCGGCGCGCAGGGCGTCGCAGAGCGCCTCGGCCGAAGCCTCGGGGACGAACATCAGGAGCCCGCCGGAGGTCTGCGGGTCGGAGAGGAGAAACGCCTCCTCCGCCGGCAGCATGGGCGGGAGGCGGACGCGTCCGAGCTGGTGCGTTATGTTCTGGTGCGTCCCCCCGGGGATCGGGTGCCCGCCGAACGTCGCGTGGATCCATTCCGATCCCGGAAACCGCCTCCTGCCGGTCAGGGCGTCGACGCGCTTCCTCCGCATGAGGTCCCGCACCCCGTCGAAGACCGGGACGTCCGCAAGGCGGACCTCGGCGGCGATTCCGCTCCCCTCGAGCACCTCCAGCAGGTGCCCGATCAACCCGAACCCGGTCACGTCGGTGGCCGTGGAGATCCCGACCTCGCGCCCCGCTTTCGAAGCATTCGCGTTCAGCCGGGCCATCGAGGCGATCACCGCCTCTTCCGTCCCTTTCGGGCAGATCCCCCACTTGATCGCCGAGGTGGCGATGCCGGTCCCCAGGGGCTTCGTCAGGACGATCGCGTCGCCGGGCTTCGCCCCGCGGTTGTGCCACATCCGGTCGGGGTGGACCCGGCCGGTGACCGAGAGGCCGAACTTCGGCTCCTTGTCCTTGACCGTGTGCCCCCCGATGATGCAGATCCCGGCCTCCTTCGCCTTGTCGGCGGCGCCGGCCATCACGTCCGCGAGGTACGGCAGGACCTTCGGGTCTTCCGGGAAGGCGGCGATGGCGAGGGCGAAGAGCGGCTCCCCCCCCATCGCGTACACGTCGCTCAGGGAGTTGGCGGCCGCGATCGAACCGTACAGGTACGGGTCGTCGACGATCGGCGTGAAGAAGTCGAGGGTGCCGATGAGGGCCTCTTCGGACGAAAGACGGAACACCCCCGCGTCGTCGGCGTGGGAGGTGCCCACGAGCACACGTGGATCGTCGGGCGGCGGCAAGGCGGACAGCACGCGGGCAAGGACCCCCTGCCCCAGTTTGGACGCTCAACCGGCGCAGGACGACAGGTGGGTCAGGAAGATCTTCTCCCGATCGCTCACACCTTCCCCATCCCTCCGGGGACCGGCTTACGCCGCGGAACGGATGGGGACCTGGATCTCGGTCAGCATGTCGTCCTGGGTTCCCCCCGAGTGCGGCTCCGGCGCCACGAAGAAGACCTCTCGTGCCTCCCCCGCGGCTTCGTACCGGTTCTCCCGGAGCCAGTCTAGCACCTTTTCATAGGTGCACTGGATCCACTCGTAGGGGCCCCGGTGGACGAAGGAGGCGACCTCCGCGCCGGGCAGGTCGACGATCTCGGCGCCGGGGATCTCCACCCCGGGGTTTTGGTTCAGGGGGAAGAGGACGTGGTATTCGGACCGGAAGGCGTCGGGGATCCGGACCTCCCCGTGGCGCACCCCGATGGCCGGCTGGCGGAACATCAGGCGACCCGCCAGCGCCTTGTCGTAGAGCCGCCCGAAGGCGGTGTCGACGTCCCACAGCGACATGTCGCCGCGCATGCCGATCGCCTGGACGGGGGGGACGGCCTTGATCTCCTGGAAGGGGCTCATGTCGGTTTCTCCTCTCGAGTGCCATCACGCTTTCCTGTTTAGATGCCCCATCCCCACGGCCCGGATTCCCCCCCCGGATCGATTTCCTGGCGCGCCTCCGATCCCCCGGCGATTCACGTCCTGCGCCCCTCCGATGCCGCTCCGGCAGGACGCCCCGATCGATCGCCGGCCCGATCCGGCAGGCGAATCGGTAAACGACAATAAAACCGCGTTTACAATTCCCTTGACACCGGTTTTTCGTTTGGGGTAGAAGATAGGGAAATCTCATTTTACAGGATAAAACTGCTTCTCCCCGAAAGGAGGTGGGCACGGGACGCATCAACCACGATTGAGGGGACTGAGTTCGCAGGATTCAATGAGGGATCATATCAAGAAGGAGGGGAATGATGGCCGAGAAGGTGAATCGTTGGAAGTTCGTCTACGCCGCAATAGTAATGCAGTTGTGCCTGGGGGCGTTGTACTCCTGGTCGGTGTTCCGGCCGGTTCTGGAAAAAACGAACAATTGGGACGCGAAGATCTCGGTCGCCCCGTTCCGCTACTCCCTGCTCTTCTTCACCGTCGCGATGATCATCGCGGGGTTCTGGCAGGACAAGAAGGGGCCGAAACTCGTCGGCTCGGTCGGTGGCCTCCTGCTGGCCGCAGGCTGCCTCCTCTCGGCCGTCACGTGGCAGAGCGAGATGGGCCTTAAAATCTCCTACGGCATCATCGGGGGCCTCGGCGTCGGATTCGCCTACGTCACCCCGATCGCCACCTGCGTGAAGTGGTTCCCCGACAAGCGCGGGACGATCGTCGGCCTCGCGGTCCTCGGCTTCGGAGCGGGCTCGATGATCTTCGCGCCGGTCATCTCGGCCCTCCTCGGTGACGATCCGACGATGTGGGCGACCACCGTTCCCCGGACCTTCGGCATCCTCGGCGTGACGTTCCTGATCTGCGTCATCGGCGCCGCCCGGGTCTTCGAAACCCCGCCCGCCGGCTACAAGCCGGAAGGGTGGAATCCTCCCGCCGCGGCCACCAGCGCCTCCGGTGTTGTGCAGAAGGCGGAGTTCACAACGGCCGAGATGGTCAAGACGTGGCAGTTCTACTGCCTCTGGCTCATCTACTTCCTCGGCACCAGCGTGGGTATCGTCGCCCTCGGCCAGGCAGTGCCGCTGATGAAGAGCATGGCGGCGACCACCGCCGTCATGTCCGCGGCCGCGGCCCTCGGGTTGATGAGCGCGTTCAACGGGGTCGGCCGCCTCGCGTTCGGCGCGCTCTCCGACAAGATCGGGCGGAAACCGACGACGGTCATCATGTTCGTGTTGTACATGATCTCCTGCCTCTTCCTGCTCCGGAACACCAGCAACTTCGTGCAGGCCCTTGCCGGCGTGTGCATGGTCGGCTTCTCGTACGGCGGCTACCTGGCGATGATGCCGTCGTTCACCGCCGACTACTACGGCGCCAAGAACGTGGGCGCCAACTACGGCACCGTCTTCACGGCGTGGGGAATCTGCGGGTTCATCGTCCCGGCGTACTTCGCCGGCATCGTCGCCGCGGCGAAGGCGGCGGGAAACGTGGCCGCCGGGTACAACCAGACCTACTTCTCCCTGGCGGGCTTCTGCGTCGTCGGGATCATCCTGGTGCTCGTCATAACGAAACCGACCCGCGACGCGTAGTCGAGCGTCTTCCGGGAGGAACAACCGCTTCATCAAGGCCGCCGGGGGGAAACCCCCGGCGGCTTTTTTCTTTCCCGGGAAATCAGCCGGCGATTCCCGCCGCGAGGACCACCCCCAGCAGCAGGATGGCGCCGAGGAGCGCGACGATGGCGTAATGGTGGAACTGCCCGCTCTGCATCTGCCGCATCCGCTCCCCCATGCCCGCGACGGCCGCCCCGAAGCCGTCGAAGACCCGGTCGATGACTCCTTCCTCTATGCACACCGACAGCCACTTCCCGAGGCCTTCCAAACCCGCGCTGAAGCCTTCGAAAGCACGATCGATGATTTCGACGTCGACCGACTCCGAAAGCCATTTCGCGATCCCCAGCACGGGGCGGACAATGACCGCCTGATAGACCTCGTCCACGTATCCGCGGTTCAGCACAACGACATAGAGCATCGCACTCCATCGATCCCACAGGCCGGGCGCCGCAGGCGCACGCCTTCGCAAGGCCGCATGAAGGAATCCGAACACCGCGGCCGAAAGCGTCACGCCCATGGCCGTCATGATCGCGAGAGACAGCGTCCCTTCCGCGGCGGCGACCGTAGCGCCGCGCGACGGGGAGGGGAGCACCGAAGCCATGAAGCGCTCGAACCAGGCCCATCCGGCGAGGGGAGACCAGACGGCGCAAAGCGTCACCACCGCCACGGTCCCCGCGACATATCCGAATGCCCTCGGCGTCAGGAGACGAAGCGGCGTGGCGTCCGGCCCGGATCGGCGCTCTGCGGCCCTTACCAGACGAAGCAGGTACACCACCGTCATCAGCGCCGCGACCCAGGTCAGCGCCCAGAATACCGGATGCCCGTGTTCCGAGGGGGACGCCAGTTGAAAAAGCCCTTTCCCGGTCGCGATCAGAACCAGGGGGGGCATCGACGCCAGGGCGACCGCCGAACCCCAGAGGAGCCAGAAGCGCGCGGGAAACCAGCCGGCGGAGCGAACGGGTGCCGGGGAATCGTGCCGGGCGGCCACCTCCTCGATCGCGGTTCCCGCGGTCAGGAACAGCAGGGACTTGAACGCGGCGTGGGCCACCATGTGGAAGATCGCCAGCCCGTAGGCCCCAAGGCCGCAGGCCAGCATCATGTACCCCAGCTGGCACATCGTGGAATACGCCAGGACCCGCTTGATGTCGGCCTGCACCATGGAAACGGCGGCACCGAACACCGCTGAAGACGCACCTACGACGACAAGGACATTCCGCGTAACCGGCGCCTGGTCGAACAGGGGGGCGAAGCGGGCGATGAGGAACACGCCGGCGGTCACCATCGTCGCCGCGTGGATCAGGGCGGAGACGGGCGTCGGCGCCTCCATCGCGTTGGGCAGCCACACGTGGAAGGGAAGCTGGGCCGATTTGGCGAACGCCCCGCAGAGGAACAGCATGGTGATGAGGGTCAGCGTGTTCACCGACCCGTACCGACCGAAGAGCGCGACGGTGTCGCCCGCATGCCGACCCGCCTCGCGCATGATCGCGAGGGAGTCGAGCGTCCCGAACGTCGTCCACGCGAGCAGGATTCCCAGCAGGAACCCCATGTCGCCGACCCGGTTCACCCAGAACGCCTTCACCGCGGCGTCGCACGCCGGCTTCCGCTCGTACGTGAACCCGATCAGGAGGTAGGAGCACAGTCCCACCGCTTCCCAGAACACGAACATCATCAGGAGGTTGTCGCTCATCACCAGCATCAGCATCGAGCCGGTGAACAGCGACACGCACGCGAAGAACCTTGCGTACCCGTCGTCTCCTCGCATGTAGCGCACGCTGTATGCCTGGACCAGGCCCGCGACTGCCGTAACCATCACGAGCATGACGACGGTCAGGCGGTCGACCAACAGGCCGATCCGCACGGAAAACGACCCGGCGTCGATCCACTCGTACAGCGGCGCCCGCACCGGCCCCGAGGAGACCACGTGGACGAGGACCGCGACGGAAAGCGCGAACGCGCCGCATACGGCGGGAAGCGCCACGAAGTGGCTGCGGCCTTTCAGCCACGGGCCGCCGAGCACGATCGCAACGGAGGCGACCAGCGGAAGGAGTGGGATCGCGATGACCGTAATCATCGCCCGCCCGGAGCCGCCCCGGACACGCGGATTCCCTGACGTCCCTGCGATTTCCAATCGAGGTAGCGGGCCAGCACGGTTTCGTCCGAAGGGCGATCCCCGAGCGCCGCCTGCCGCTTCGTTTCGATCCTGGCCACGACCGCCGTAACCGAGGCGGTCATCTTCCGGAGAAACGTCTGCGGATAAAATCCGATCCAGAAGACGAACACCAGGAAAGGCAGCATGCAGGCCGCCTCCCGCGCGCTCAGGTCCGGCAGGCTCCGGTTCTTCTCGTTCGTGACCGGGCCGAACATCACCCGCTGGAACATCCAGAGCATGTAGACCGCCGACAGCACAACGCCCAGGACGGCGAGCAGCGCGACTCCCGGTGACACCCGGAATATTCCCATCAGGATGAGAAACTCTCCGACGAAGTTGTTGAGCCCGGGGAGGCCGAGAGAAGAAAGCGTTATGATCAGGAAGACGATGGCGAACACCGGCTGGATTTTGAAAAGCCCCCCGTATTCCGAGATCAGGCGGGTATGCCGCCTTTCGTAGAGGATTCCGACGAGGAGAAAGAGGGCCCCGGTCGAGATGCCGTGGTTGACCATCTGGAGGATCCCGCCCTCGATCCCCTGAACGTTGAAGGCGAAAAGGCCGAGCATCACGAATCCGAGGTGGGAAACGGAGGAGTAGGCGACCAATTTCTTCATGTCCTTCTGGACCGTCGCCACGAGCGCCCCGTAGATGATCCCGATGACGGCAAGAACCACAATAACAGGCATCAGGTCCGAAGCGGCCACCGGAAAAAGAGGCATCGCGAACCGGAGGAACCCGTAGGTCCCCATCTTGAGCAACAACGCGGCGAGGATCACGGAGCCCGAAGTCGGGGCGTCCACGTGCGCATCGGGGAGCCACGTGTGGAACGGGAACATCGGGACCTTGACGGCGAACGCGAGCGCGAAGGCGGCGAACAGCCAGTACTGCAGTTTCACCGGGATGGTGAGATCGTACATGCTGAGCAGGCTCGTCGTTTTGATCCCTGTGACATCGTAATGGTGGAAATAGAGGGCGATGATGGCCACGAGCATCAGCACGGAGCCGGCGAACGTGTAGAGGAAGAACTTGATCGCGGAGTAGACGCAACGGTCGCTCCCCCACACGCCGATGAGAAGGTACATCGGGACGAGCACCAGTTCCCAGAAAACGTAGAAGAGGAAGAGGTCCATCGCGAGGAAGACCCCCACCATACCGACCTCGATGAGCAGCAGGAAGATCATGAACTCCTTCACGTGGCTGTTGACCGCCCTGTAGCTGGAGAGGATCGTAATCGGCAGGAGGAACGTGGTCAGCATCACCAGCCACAGGGAGATCCCGTCCACGCCCACGTGGTACTCGATCCCGTAGCCGGGAATCCAGGATGCCCGCTCGACGAACTGCATCGACGCGGTTGCGTCGTCGAACCGGAAGACGATGGACAGCGAGAGGAGGAATTCCGCGAGAGCCACCAGGAAAGCCGCGTTCCGGATCAGGCGGAGGTTTCCCTTCGGCAGGAAAACGAGAAGCAGGACGCCGGCAAGCGGGAAGAAGATCACCACGGTCAACAGGTTCGACGACAGGAATGCGGGAACCGTCATGACGATGCGCTCCGCCAGGTTTCGCTCATTGCCGGCATAGTACCCGCTACCGCCCCTTTTCGCAAAGGCCCCCCGGCACGGACGCGACTCAGCAGGCCGCGCCGGCCCCGGAAGGCTCCCAGCTGCCCCCCTCCCGATAGCGGAGGAACGAACCGGTCCGCGGGTCGAGCGCGACCAGGTTGACCCACCCGTTGTCGAACAGGTGCTGAAGGACGTGGTGGCGCCTGATGATCTCCACGATCCGGTCCGGCGGCGCCTCGATCACCGCCAACAGGCGCAAGGGATCGTGGTAACGCGCCTCCC
>Ga0307375_10005084_pt1 | contig 12421 bp, 12 predicted proteins | sample TR1MG_FD_202531 | JGI IMG/M metagenome (GOLD analysis project Ga0307375, IMG submission 202531) | Soil microbial communities from Risofladan, Vaasa, Finland - TR-1 | ecosystem: Environmental > Terrestrial > Soil > Coastal area > Acid sulfate soil | place: Finland: Risofladan, Vaasa | collected... | reverse complement strand
CGCCACCGGGCCCGAAAGCGTGACTGCCGCGCTGGGTCTCGATGTGGATACCGTCCTCAGCGAGTTCTGACGCGGTGCCGAGCGCCGAGCGCCCGAATCGCTGACGCACCTCGTCGACCGCGTCACGCAGCGCTTCACTCCCGGTCTGGCGCTCACGTGAGAGGATCGCCGCGCGTTCGCGCGCATCGCTCGAGGTTCCCTCGAGGCTGAAGCTCAACTGAACCTGGTTCTTGTCGCGCTCGAGGAAGGACGACGCGTGGATGCCCAGCAGTCGCACGGCCTGGTGGAGTTCCACCGATTGCAGCAAAGCCCCGGCGATCGCGGTGATCGACACCTCGTCGTCGATGCCGAACGAGAGCGTCTGGGAGCGCGAAATGCTCGTGAGGTCGTCAAAACGCACGACCACCGTGATGGTGCGAGCCACGCGCGACTCTTCACGCAGCGCTCGCGCCACCACCGCCGCCTGGCCCTTACTCATCTCGAGCACCTGGGCGATCCCCTCGAGGGACTTCGCGAACGTCTGATCACGTCCGACCGACTTCAGCGCGCGGTCCGCGACCACTTCGCGCAGGTCCTCTCCCTTCGCGTAGGCGCAGAGCGACGCGGCCATTGCGGCACCGACGTGCTGTGCGAGCGTCTCTTCGTCAACGCGCGCGAGGTCGCGCACCCATTGCAGCCCCAACTTCTCCAACTTCGCCGCGGTCGCCGGACCCACTCCCCACAGCGCGCGCACCGGCAGCTCCTCGAGCCACTTCGCCTCGATCTGCGGGCTCACCCACACCACGCCCGCCCCGGGCACCAGCTGCCCGCCCACCACCCGGGGTTTGGACTGCTTGGAGGCGAGTTTCGCGAACAGCTTGTTGCGACCAAGCCCCACCCCGCAGAGCAGTTCCAACTCGTTCGAGATCCTCGAGCGCAGTTCCTGGGCCGCCGCCATGGGGCGAACGCCCAGTCGTCGCAGGCTTCGCAGGTCGCAGAAGACCTCGTCGAGGCCGATCGGTTCGAAATCCGGCGTCAGGTCGCGCACCACGTCGTGGAACTTTCGCGAGTACGCCTCGTACCGGTCGAAGCGACCCGGCAGGATGATGAGCTCGGGACAAACCCTTCGCGCCACCACGCTCGGCATAGCACTTCGAACCCCGAAACGACGGGCCTCGTAACTGGCGCTCGCGATGACACCTCGCTCGGCGCCACCGCCGACGCAGACTGGCTTTCCCTTGAGCGAAGGGTCGTCCAGTATCTCGACCGAGGCGAAAAACGCGTCGAGATCGATATGCAGGATCGGTGCCTCGTCGAGCCCCGGATCGTCAGAAGGTGAGTTCAACACTGCGAAAGGCCTCGCCGAAACTGAGGCCGATGGGACGGCCCGCCTGTTCCGCGCGGCCGTAGACGACGTCGCGAATCGCCTCGGAGTCCCCCGCCATCTGCGAGGAGTGCGCCAGCACGGCCTTCACCTTCGTATCGATGGTGCGCGAGACGTCGATCACCACGTCGGGCTCGTGCGTGCCGCTGAGCAGGAGCTGGTGGACCTGGTGCGCCTCGCCCTTCTCAGGGAAGTAGAGCGGCATCGCCGCCGCGGGGGCGACCGCGTCGAGCAGCGCCCAGCCGGTCTCGCGGTGGTCGCGGTGATTGACGTAGACCCCACCGAAGAACGTCGCCGTGGGATCGGGGCCCACCACCACATCAGGTCGGTGCTGGCGAATGAGCCCGACGAGTGTGGCGCGCAGCGATTCGTCGTTGGTGACGCTGCCGTCCACGTGATTCAGACAGTCGACGGTGGTGACCCCCAGCAGATCGGCCGCCAATTGCAGTTCCTGGTGGCGGACCTCGCGCAACGAGCGAACATCGACCTGGGGCACATGGGAGCCCTTCGCGCCGTCGCACACGACGACCAGGTGCACCGCGCATCCCTCACTCGCCCACTGGGCCAGTACGCCCCCCGCCGCCACGTCCGCATCATCGGGGTGCGCGTAGATGGCCATGGCCGAACTCGGCTGTAGTCGCAACACGCGCATGTCAGCTACGCAGTTTGGGTGCGGTCGTCTTCACGAGCATGCCGATCTCGCGCGCGAAGTCCTCGGTGTCCTCAAAACCTTTGTAGACCGAGGCGAAGCGCACGTAGGCGACGTCGTCGACGTCACGCAAGGCGTCGAGTGTGGCGACACCGACCTCTTCGCTCGTGACGTCTCGATTCAGAAGTCGCATGCTCTCGTCCACCAACAGCGCGATCTCCTGGAGTGTCGCTTCGTCGACCGGGCGGTTCTTGCACGCCGAACGCGTCCCGCGCAGTATCTTCTCACGGTCGAACGGTTCACGTTCGCCAGATCGCTTCACGACAAAGAGCGTCGCCTCTTCGACCCGCTCAAAGGTGGTGTAGCGCTGGCCGCACGCCGAGCACTCCCGGCGTCGACGGATAGCGACGCCGTCCTCGGCCAGCCGGGAATCAACGACGCGATCATCATCTGCAGCACAGTAGGGACAGCGCACGTCACTCACGATACACCCAAATGCCTTGAAATTTATGGGATTAGGACGTGTTCGCCGACGACCACGACACTCGAGCCGAGTTCGTGCACGAGAGCGAGGCGCGCCTGTGATGGCGTCACTGGATTGACCATGCGAGCGATTGAACTCACCGTGTCACCTGGTTGGACCACGTACTGCACACCTGAAGCGAGAACCGAACTCGTCGCCAGATCGGTCGAGAGACCCGTGCCCGTGGTGCCGCCGAATGCGTGCCCGGGCCACGACAAGACAGCGAGCCCGCCCACCAACGCCAGCGTCACCAACGTTCTACGCCGGCGACGCAACATTCGAGCGCGCGACGCGCGACGCTGGGCCAACGAGGGGCCCGTGCGCAGTGGCGTGGGGGTCGTACTCACGATGCGCAGATACGGCGCGCGGTCGGCATCGCGGACCCATGATTCCTCGACTATCTCAACTGCAGCCATTTCCGACTCCTGACGCATATCGAACACTTGTTCGTATATTCTAAAGCGAACAGGTGTTCGATGCAAGTACTTTTGAAATCACCTCACAAACCGCCCGAGGCCCTGATTTCATCCAACTTCCTACCGACCCTGCCGAACTCTGACGATACGAAGGGCCTGTGACACGCCAGCGCCGTCCTCGCCGCTTCGAGCGTGCGTACCATGGCGATCCCGTGGTGACGGACCAGTCGAGCGCACTCCTCGCTGAGCGCCTCACAGGGGTGGTCGTTGGAGTCGGTGACCTGGCCGTCGGTCACCCAGACCACCGGTTCGCGCCCCACTCGCTGAGCGAGGGCCCAGGTCAGTGCGGGGCCATCAACACCATTTCCAATGTTGCCAACGTGCGGGGATGCGACCACGGCACCACGCGTGGCCAGCACCCAGGCATTCGCCACCCCACCCTGGTCACCAGGTCGATGGCTGTAGCCGAGCACGACCGCGTGTGGCGCTCGTGCCAGCAGTCGCTCGAGTTCCTCGACGTCGATGTCCATTGAGCCCGACTGGTCGACGATCACGACCCCGCCGCCCCTCGGACGCTTCGACACGAAGGCGCGTCGTGCGTCATCAGTGAGGAGCCGACTGGGATAGCGCATGACCGTGCCGCTCACCGAGGGCCGACGTCGATTCTGGGTACGTTCGCGAACTCGGTGCTCGAAGCCCTCGAGTGGCTCGAAGTGCAGATCAGCGAAACGTCCCGACGGTGCCCGGCGCCCTCCCGGCTCGAGGGACCGACGAAACTGTCGCAGCGCCTCAGGCCCTACCGGGGCCATCGCCATCGCGGCGGCGTCGACAATGCGCGCCACGCTGACCGTGGTCGCGTAGCCGCGCGGTACGCCCTCTCCGTCGTCGCCGGTGTCGCCGAGGTCGTGGGTCGTGACGTCATCGAGCACCCGAAGGACTCGTTTTCGAAGCGCACGCAGACCCGCCATCCACGTCGGCTGCGCCTTTCGAATGCCCGCGAGGTAGTCGCGTTCCGCGCCGGTGCCGATCACTGCGAGCAAGAAGCGCAACGTCTCGGCCCAGTCGTTCTCGCTCGCGATCCGCAGCCCCCCACTCTTCTCGGAGCCGTCCTTGAGTGACGCCGTGGCGAATCCGAGTCGAGTGAGCAGTGTGTTGACGCGCAGTTCCTCCGCGCACTCGAGTGAGCGTGGCGACACGTCGTGCAGCGCCCGATACCTCGTGTCACTGGGACTCACCCGTACGTGCATCAACTCGTGCGCCCGCACCACCCGCTCGAGGATGCCGGTACCGAGGGGAACCTCGAGGATCCGGTTGGTCAGGTCACAACTCGCTCCGCCACGGCTCGTCGAACCTTCGCGCACCTCCCAAGGCCCCTCAAGGGACCCGTCCTCGCGCGCGCTCACCAGTTCGGGGAACGCGGGCACCCTCACCCGAGTGCTCGTATCCGCAGCGCGTCGAGCACCGACTCGGCCCGTTCAGTGCCAAAGACGAGCTGCGCGGCGCGCTCCGAGCCCAGGTGTGAGCGCAACCGATCGAAGGCGTAGAAACTGCGCAGTGAGAGTCGGCGCGGCGCGTCAGCGAGCGAACCCACCAGTGCCGCGTGGCGCAGATCTTCGCTCAAGAGCCCGACCGCATCGGGGTGCGGCTGGTCGATACGGATGGCGACCGCGAAGCGGTCGCGTAACGCCGCGGGAATGGCACCCAGATCCTCGAGGTTCGTGGTCATCACCACCGAGAAACGAGGACCCGGGCTCACCCACGCACCGGTCTCGGGGTTGCGCCACCGCGCCGACTCGCTGGAGTCGGTCACGGCGAGCAGTGTGCTGAGTGCGTCACCCGATGCGCGGTCGACTTCGTCCACCACCAAACGTCCACCCAAGCCCGACTCGTCGTGCCACGCACGAATCGCCGGACCCTCGCGCCACTGCCAACGCCCTTCACCCGTGGGCATCCAGGTCCCCGTGATCTCTCCCGTGGTCAGGTCCTCGGTGCAGACCAAGCGCTCAGCGACGCTGTGCCCCACCCCGAAGTGAAGTGCGGCGTAGGTCTTTCCGGTGCCCGGTGGTCCGTAGAGGAGTACCCGCGTCACTCCCGCATCAATGACGTCGGCGAGATCTCTCCAGCACTGACCAACCTGCGTGTCACCCTGCAACGACATTGCGCCTCCTCGTAGGCAGCACAATGGTCGCTCGGCGAGGTGGGTTGTCCGCGAACTCTCAGCGCAGAGCGAGGGGCGTCGCACCGGTCAGCCGGCGCAACTCGTCGTACGTCGTCGCGAACACCGCGTTGGGCGTGCCGCACGCCGACCAGACCCGTTCGAATTCGGCCAACGTCTCGTCGATGAAGACGCGCAATGCACCGGGCCATCCGACGGGCGAGACGCCCCCTATCGGCTGACCGGTCGCCGCACGTACCTCGTCGGGTGTGGCCTGACGAACGTGCCCTCCGCCCGCGATCGTCGCCAGTTTCTGCGTGTCGACCCGATGAACGCCACTCTTCACCACCACGACGGGCTCGTCGTCCAGCATGAAGACGAGACAGCTCGCGATGGCGCCGACCTCGCACTCGAGGGCCTTGGCCGCGTCGGCCGACGTCTTGGTTGACGCCGCGAATTGGCGTATGGGTCCGCGCACGCCGCGCTCGAGCAGAGCCGACGCCACGCGCTGGGCGCTCGGGTGCAGTTGCTCGAGCTCGTGCGGCTGGTCAGCCATGGAACTAATCGCTTTCGACGGACTCGCCCAGGTACACCGCGCGCACGCGTTCGTCGTGCAAGAGATTGGACGCCTTGTCACCAAAGACAATCCGACCGTTCTCCATCACGTAACCGCGGTCAGCGAGACGAAGCGCCTGTGCGGCGTTCTGCTCGACGACGAAGACCGTCGTGCCCGTATCACGGATCTCACCGATGATGCGAAAGATGGTGTCGATGATCATCGGGGCGAGACCCATCGATGGCTCGTCGAGCAGCAAGAGTCGCGGACTGCCCATGAGGGCGCGCCCGATGGCCAGCATCTGCTGCTCGCCGCCGGAAAGGTTCCCGCCGAGCTGCTTGCGTCGTTCCTTCAGAATCGGGAACGTCGTGTACATGCGCTCCATGTCGTCGCTGAACGAACCCTTGCGGGTGAACGCACCCATCTCCAAGTTCTCTTCCACGGTCATCTGGGGAAAGATACGACGCCCCTCGGGGACGTGCGCGATGCCCAACTCCATGAACTGGTGCGCCTTCACCTTGGTGATGTCGCGACCCTCGAAGTGGATCGAACCCGTCGCGGGCGAATGCAATCCCGACAACATTCGAAGGGTGGTCGACTTGCCCGCGCCGTTCGCCCCGAGCAGCGTGACGATCTCGCCCTTTTCGACTTCGAAGGTGATGCCGTGCAAGGCGGTGATGGCGCCGTAGCGCACGACCGCGTCATTGACCTGCAGCATCATGCTTGCTTCTCCGTTTCGTCCGCCGTTGATCCGAGGTAGGCCTCGATCACCGCGGGGTTGGCACGGATCTCGTCGGGAGTACCCTCGGCGATCACCCCGCCGAAATTCAAGACGTACAGGCGCTCGGCGAGCGACATCACGAGCTTCATGTCGTGCTCGATCAAGAGGATCGACACACCCATCTCGTCGCGAACGCGGCGGATCAGGGTCGCGAGACCTAGTTTCTCCGCGGGATTGGTGCCGGCGGCGGGCTCGTCGAGGAGGAGGACCTGGGGGTTGGTCGCGAGACCCCGCGCGATCTCCAGTCGTCGACGGTCACCGTAGGACAGCGACGCAGCGATGGTGTTCGCCTTCTCGCGCAGTCCGACGAAGTCCATGAGCCTGATGGTGGTCGCGTCGGACTCGCGCTCGTCTTTGCGTGTACGCGGCCCTTTCAACATGGCGCCCACGACGCCGATCCCCTTGTGGGACTCCGCGCCGATCTTGACGTTCTCAAAGGCCGTGAGCGCACTGAACATCCGCGAGGCCTGAAACGTTCGAGCCACGCCCGCGGCGCTGACGCGGTGCGGCTTCTGGCCGATGACGTTCATTGGCTTCGCGTCACGCCCCATGAAGGTGATGACTCCCTCCTGGGGCTGGTAGACACCGGTCAAGGAGTTGAACAACGAGGTCTTGCCCGCACCGTTGGGTCCGATGACGGCGAGTATCTCACCGCGGTTCATCGTGAGGTTCACGTCATTGAGCGACACCACACCACCGAAGCGGAGTGTCACGTGCTCGACCGAGAAGATTGAGTCCGTGGTCATGGCGTGTCCCCCGTCAGCACTTCATCCATATGGCCTTCACCTTTCTCGGCCATACCAATCTCACGGCTACGGCGACGCGACGGTACGAGTCCCGCCGGACGAAAGATCATCATCAACACAAGTGCCGCGCCGAGATAGATGTACAGGTCCGACGACTGGTAGCCCGCGGGCGGCGAGTGCAAGAGGTACATCGACACTGACTGAATCAGGATGGCTCCGACGATGACGCCGGTGATCGATCCCATGCCGCCGAAGATGACCAGGGCGAGGATGTTGATCGAGACCGGCAACGTGAAGCTCGAGGGGTTCACGTAGAAGGTCTGACCAGCGGTCACCACGCCCGCGAAACCCGCACTCGCGGCACCGATGGCGAAGGCCATGACCTTGTACTTGAGCGGGTTGATCCCGATCGATTCGGCCGCGACCTCGTCTTCTCTGATCGCGGTCCACGCGCGACCTACGCGCGAGTGCTCGAGCAACGAGAACGCCACGATGAAGATGACCACGAACACCAGGGTCAAGTAGTAATACGGGACTGACGCGAGTCCCCAGGCATAGTCAATGAACCAGAGGTGGATCGAGAAGTGCGGGATCGCGTTGGTGCCCATGGATCCACCAGTGATGCCGTACTGGTTGTTCGCGAAGATCGTCACGATCTCACCGAAACCCAAGGTGACGATGGCGAGGTAGTCACCGCGAAGACGCAGCGTCGGCAGACCGAGCAGCACACCGAAGATCATCACGATGATGATGGCGATGGGGATGGCCCAGAAGGTGTTCAGGTGAATCCCGAACAGCGACGGGAGCGGCAATGCACCCGTGACCCAGGCGGTGGCGTACGCGCCGACGAGATAGAACGCGACGAATCCGAGGTCCAAGAGCCCGGCGAAGCCCACGACCACGTTGAGCCCGAGGGCGAGTAGTACGAACACGGCGATCTGTTCAACCATCACCGACTGCCAATAGGGATCGGTCTCGATATGAGGCAGCAAGATCGCGAACACGAGCAGTGCCAGAAGAAAGCCCGCCCGAACCGGCTTCTTCTGCCAGACCGCCCTGGGGGTCGCCAGCCCGGTGTTGAGACCGTGCCTGATCTGAGCGCCGCGAGCGTGCCAGAACGACCACACCACCGCCAGGATCACCGCCATGGCGAGAAAGACCACGAAGCGGTATGTAGGAAAGAGACCGAAGAATGACGCGCGCTCCCCGAAGGAGCCGCTGAAACCGGCGGTGGGCGTGGTCGAACTTCCGGGAGGTCCCGTCATCAATTCGATGACGGCCAGCACACCAATGCTGGAGAACAGGTGCGTGACAAAAGGTTTCTTGATGAAGTCCTTCATCACGCACTCCTTCCAAGTCGCTCGCCCAAAATACCAGTCGGACGGAACATCAAGATGAGCAGCAGGATGGCGAAAGCCACGACGTCAATAAACGCCGCCTGCACGAAGGCCACCGAGAAACTCTCGGCCACCCCGAGGATGAGCCCACCGATCACGGCACCGCGCAAGTTACCAATACCCCCCAGAACCGCGGCAGTGAAGGCCTTCAACGCGGGCGTGAAGCCCATGGTGAACACGACGCCACTGCCCATTCCAAAGAGGAAGCCCGCCGCACCGCCGAAGACGCCGCCGATGATGAACGTGAGCGCGATGGTGCGGTCGATGTTGACGCCCATGAGCGACGCCGTTTCAGCGTCCTGGGCCACGGCGCGAATACTACGGCCGAGTTTGGTCGTCGCCACGATCCTGTCGAGGCTGACGAACATGATCACACCGACGAGCAGGACAACCAAGTAATACATCTGCACCGGCGCACCGAAGATGGTGAAGACCGTATGGTTCACGTAGGGCGCGGGCATCGAAAGGTTGTAACGACCGAATTCCTTGCCCGCGAGGTTGAAGAGAAAGTAGGAGGCACCGATGGCGCTGATGAGGTAGGCGAGCTTGGGTGCGTTGCGCTTGCGCAATGGCCGGTACGCGACGCGCTCGAGGAGCAGGGCCATCATGGCGCTGGCCGCGCCACCCACCACGATGCCGAGCACCACGAGACCCACCGACGCAATGCCCGAGGGCACCGAGGAGCCTATGACTGCCTTCATCACGAAGTAGCTGGCGAACCCTCCCGCCATGAAGATCTCAGAGTGCGCGAAGTTGATGAGTCGCAGCACGCCGTAGACGAGTGTGTAGCCAATGGCGACCATGGCGTAAATGAAGCCGGTCGCGAGGCCGCCCACGAGCAGACCCCAGAACTCTAGGCGCAGCGTCGCAAAGTGAGCCGACAGATAATGGCCAAAGGCGCCCAAAGCATCCCCTTCGATAGTGCTGGTTGAAGATTGTAGGTCAGAAAGTGATGGCCGGGGGCGAATCGCCCCCGGCCATCACTTCACTCAAATTCTGCTGTTGTCAGCTGTGACCCACTGCGTTGATTGCGCCACTCTGCACCTGGCCAAAGTCCACGATCGACGAACGACTGAGGTCGCCGTTGCCCTGGAACTTAATGACACCTGTCACACCCTTGAAGGTGATCTTGTGCAGCTGCTTCACCAATGCGGGACGCAGGACCTTAATGTTCGCCGAACGCTTCATAGTCTTCAGCGCCTGAATGATCATGTTCGTCGCATCGTAGGACTGAGCCGCGTACGTCGCGCCATTGGCGCTGAAGTGCGAAATGCTCTTGTATTGCTGGGCCAACTTACCGGTCAGGTTGGCGTTGCCACCACCAGCTTCACTGAGGTAAACGTTGTTCGCCGCTGATGCAGGCGAGGTACCAGCAATCAAGGCAGTGGTCCATGAGCCGTCACCTGACATGATCATGCCCTTGTAGCCAGCGCTGTTGAGCGCGCCCAAGAGAAGACCGAAGTCACAGTAGTAACCACCGTAGAAGACTGCGTCCGCACCGCCAGCAACGATCTGCGTCGCCGCAGCCGTGTACTGCGAGGTCGAAGCCGTGCCACCGCATGAACCGGTCTCTGGGTAGGTGTAGGTCGTCACTGACGCGCCGGCCGACTTCGCCGAGCTCGCGACAACCGCCGAAAGGCCCGCACCGTAGAACGAACCGTCGTTGATAACGTCAAGCGTCTTGGCGCCCTTGGTCTTCACGAGGAAGTTCGCGTCAGCAGCACCCTGAACGTCGTCACCCGCGACAACGCGCATGAAGTTGTTGTTCGTACCGAACGCCAAAGCAGCAGCCGTGGCCGAGGGGCTCACGGTCGCAACGCCGGCGGCCGAGTAGTAGGGCTCAGCGCCCTTGGTCGCACCCGAGAACGCCGGTCCAACAACCGCCACGAGTGACTTGTTGTTCACCGCGGCCTGAGCCTGCGCTGGCGAGATGGTTCCCGAACCCTGGTCGTCGTAGTTGGCGATACGAAGCTTGAATGGAAGCTTTTTGGTCGCGTTGGCCTGGTTGATAGCCAGCTGCACGCCGAACACCATGTTCAAGCCCAACTGCTGGTTGCCACCCGAAAGCGGTCCTTCGTAACCAATGGTGTACGTCGGCTTGGCCTTGACTGCTGCACCTGAAGTTGATGCGAGACCGAATGCCGGCACCGCCATCAACAGCAGAGCACTTGACGCGACCGTAGCCACCGTCTTATTCAAACGAAGCTTCATCAGCTCGTCCTCCTCAACTGTATTCTTTATCCCCTGAAAACTTTTCGAAGGTGTCACGAAGACCTCACCGAAAGGCAACAGGGACTGTTGCGACCAATTTGGTCTGTGTGGAAGAGTAGCAGCCACTTTCAGAATTAAATCTTTGCTTTGTTACAACAGATTGACAACCTGACGCTGCGTCATTACTACGAACAGATGTTTGATTCACCATCAGGGATGTTCTATGATACGAACAACTGTTCGTTCTTGGAGGCCTGATGGCAGAAGTGTTAACCCCGATGCGTCGACAGATTCTCGAGTTCATCATTTCGTGCCAGCGCGAGCGCAATTTCCCTCCGACCATCCGCGAAATTGGTGATCACGTGGGCCTCAAGTCACCCGCCACGGTTGCCAATCACATCGAAGTGCTGAAGAACGCGGGCTTCATCGAGAAGAATCCGCAGCAGCCTCGGACCCTCACCGTCCGTCTCGACGTCGAGAACCCGATCCCCGACCAGCACATCCGTCACATCCCGTTCGTGGGTGACGTCGCGGCCGGCACCGGGGTGCTCGCCGCCGAGACGAGCCACGAATTGATGTCCATCCCCGAGCAGTTCGCGGGGCGTGGTGACAGCTTCGTGTTGCAGGTTCGAGGGGACTCAATGATCGAGGCGGGAATCCTACCCGGCGACTTCGTGGTCGTGCAGCGACAGAGCGCAGCCAACACCGGAGAAATCGTCGTGGCGGGTATCAACGACGACGAGGCCACCGTCAAGCGTTACTTCCCCCAGGGCGCGCGCACGGTGCTGAAGCCGGAGAACCGGGAACTCGAGCCCATGGAGTTCGACACCAAGGACGTGACTATCTTCGGGCGCGTGATCTCGGTACTGCGTAGCTACTGACGCTTCAGCGAAGCCACTCGCGCAGCACCGTGGCGAACTGGTCCAGTTCGCCAGCCGTCACAAATTCGTCACTGCGATGAGCCAGCAGCGGATCACCGGCACCGAAGTTCGTCGCCGCGACACCGAGTTCGCGAAACGTCGCCACGTCGGTCCAGCCGACCTTGCCGCGCGCCGGACTTCCCGTGAGCGCCACCAGTGCACGCAGCCGCTCATTGGAGAGGGCGGGGGTGCTCGACGGCGCCCAGTCGGCGACGTCGACGTTGTCCCCGTCGTCGAGCACATCACCGAAGAAATCAACCAACCAGGTCATCGCCTCCTCGCGCGAACGGTCGGGGGCCACACGATGATTGAGCGTGCAGCGCGCGAAATCGGGCACCACGTTGGGAGCGATGCCGCCCTCCACGGCGACGGCCTGCAACTGCTCGGTATAACTGACGCCGTCGATCTCGACGACGCGCGGTTCATACGAAGCGACCCGCGAGAGCAGCTCACCCAGTCGGTGCAGCGCATTGACCCCCGTGAACGGCCGCGCCGTATGGGCGCGCAGGCCGCGCAGTTCAACCACGACGCGCAGGGTCCCCTGGCACCCGGCCTCGACCACCCCACCGGTGGGCTCGGCGAGCACGGCCGCGTCGGCCTGCAAGAGGTCGGGTCGCAGTTCACCTATCTCCAGAAGACCGGACTGCGCGCGAGCGATCTCCTCGCGGGCGTAGAAGACCCACGTCACCTCGACCGGGCGTGGC
>Ga0307375_10005083_pt1 | contig 12425 bp, 12 predicted proteins | sample TR1MG_FD_202531 | JGI IMG/M metagenome (GOLD analysis project Ga0307375, IMG submission 202531) | Soil microbial communities from Risofladan, Vaasa, Finland - TR-1 | ecosystem: Environmental > Terrestrial > Soil > Coastal area > Acid sulfate soil | place: Finland: Risofladan, Vaasa | collected... | reverse complement strand
TTGCCGCAGCTGATAATGCCGAGACGGGGCCGCGGCGAATCGATGACGAGGCGATTGAGGCGGTTGGCGCGCGCATAGGCGAGCGCCGCGTAAATCTTGAATTCCTGCATGCGGTGTTCCTGCGCCAACGCCGGGTCGGGCCAGCGCAGGTGCAATCCGTCCACCGGCAGGACGAAATCTTCCGGCACGGCAATCTGTACCCGCTGCGCATCGACCTCTACCGCGGCGGAACTTTCGACCGTATCGGAGGTGGTTTTCATCGCCACCCAGCAGCCCGAGTAGCGCGATAGGGCCCAGCCGTGCAGGCCCAGGTCCAGATAATCCTGCACGCTTGCCGGCGCCAGCACGGGAATCGCGCAGGCCGAGAAAATGTGCTCGCTCTGGTGCGCTAAAGAAGAAGAGCGGGCGCCATGGTCGTCACCGGCAATCAGCAGTACGCCGCCATGCTTGGCGCTGCCGGCGTAATTGGCCTGTTTGAACACGTCGCCGCAACGGTCGACTCCCGGGCCCTTGCCGTACCACATCGCAAATATGCCGTCGCGCTTGGGCTTGGGAAACAGATGGAGCTGCTGCGTGCCCCAGATGGCGGTCGCAGCGAGGTCTTCGTTGATACCCGGATGCGAGCTGATGTTGTGCTCGCGCAGAAAGTGCCCGGCTTCGCGCAAGGCCGTGTCCAGCCCCGCCAGGGGCGAGCCGCGGTAGCCGGAGACGTAGCCCGCGGTGTCGAGGCCGGCGGCGACATCGCGCTGGTGCTGCAGCATGGGCAAGCGGGCCAGCGCCTGTACGCCGGTGAGGAAGACGCGGCCGCGATCCAGGCGATACTTGTCGTCGAGCGATACGTTCGCAAGCATGCTGCCTTCCTCCTCCTAGCGTCAGCGCGCAGGCGCGATATCTCTGGAAACTGCAATCGTGCGGACAGCGACCACACGACCCGTTGCATGCATTTACCTTAGAGCGCCTGAGCGAATCCCGGTAAAGCGGCCGACTCAGCTGAGCGCGGAGGGAGTTGTCGATGCCTTGCACTACATGACGAATCCGCCGCTGGCCAACACCAGTTCGCCGCTGATGTAATCCGATTCGGGTATGCACATCAGGTACACCGCCCCGGCCGCCTCCTCGGGAGTGCCGCCGCGGCCGAGCGGGATCATCTTGTTCATGAACTCGATGAACTCCGGCTGTATCCCCATCTTAACTTCGCGTTCGCCGATCTTCGCCACCGCCGCGCCCGAACCCACGGGCTGGGTCATGCGCGTCTGGATCAGCCCGAACGCGACGCAGTTGACGTTGACGCGGTAGCGGCCCCATTCCTTGGCCATGGTCTTGGTCATGCCGACGATGGCGGCTTTTCCGGCGGAATAGCCCATCTGGCCGGCGTTGCCGTACAAGCCCGCGATGGAGGAGATGTTCACGACTTTGCGGTTGACGCCGCGGCCTTCGTCTTTTTCCTTCTTCGCTGCGTTGCGAATGAAGTCGGAAGCGGCGCGCAGGATGCGAAACGGCGCGGTGGCGTGCACGTCGAGCATGGCATACCACTGTTCGTCGCTCATTTTCTGGATCACGCCGTCCCAGGCGTAGCCGGCATTGTTGACGATGATGTCGATGCCGCCGTACGCATCCAGCGTGGTCTTGACGATGCGTGTGCCGAAATCTGGCGCCGTCACGTCGCCGTCGCAGCTGACGGCGTCGCTGCCTAGGGCACGGACTTTGGCGATAGTCTCCTGCGTTGGTCCAGCGTCAAGATCGTTGACCACCAGTTTGGCACCCTCGCTTGCAAGCTTCAGCGCGATCGCCTGGCCGATGCCGCGGCCCGAACCGGTGACGATCGCAATCTTTCCTTCCAGTTTTTTCATCGTATTTCCTCGCAGTAAGATAAATTTTCGAATACGCTCATCCGCGCTCAGGCGATGATGCCCGCGCTTGCAAGCGCGTCGACTTCGGCTGTTGCGTACCCGGCCTCGGCCAGCACCTGGCGCGTATCGGCGCCATACCGGGGCGGGAAGGGGAGTTCGGTGCGGGCGCCTTCGACGTCGACCGCCATCGGCTGCATGTGCACCACGCGCGCGTCGGGCATCGCGGTGCGCGTCAGCTTGTCGGACAGCTGCACGAGTTCGCGCACTTGGCGGATGTCGAATATGCGGGTCGCGGGAATCGTCGCGGCGCGCAGATCGGCGAGGAGTTCCTCCATCGCGTGCCCGCTGGTGACTGCGGCCATGTCGCGGTAAATTGCCTTGCGCTCGCGCTGGCGGCCCTCGTTGGTGCTGCGCGTCGGACTGGCGACGCAGGCGAATTTGGGTATTGCGCCCAGCCGCTGCCACTGGACGTCGCTGCCGATCGCCATGTAGACGAAACCGTCCTTTGCAGGGTAGACGTTGGTCGGTATGAATTTGCGATGCTCGTTGCCTGAGCGCGTGATCTCGCTGGTCTCGCAGCCGAAGTCGATCAAGGGCAGCACGGTGATCAGCCATGACGCCGCCGCCTGCAGCATGGACACGTGGATCTGCCGGCCGCGTCCGCTCTCGTGCCGATCGAGCAGGGCCAACATCACGTTGGCGTAGACTTCGTCGCCCGCCTTGAGGTCGATGACCGGAATGCCGGTCAGCATCGGCGGTCCTTTGGGGTCGCCCGTGACTTCCATGTAGCCGGCCATCGCCTGAATCACCGGATCGTAGCCCGGCGCGTCCGGAACCTGAGGTCCCATGGCCGAAATCCCGGCCCAGATCAGATCGGGCTTGACCGTCGCGAGCGTTGCGTAATCTATGCCTAGCGCCTTGTAGCGCGAAGGCACAGTATTGCAGCAGAAGACGTCGGCGTCGAGCGTTCGAATGAGGCGCTTGAGCACCTCCTGCCCGCGCGCGTCCTTGAGGTTGAGCGCGATCGCTTCCTTGCCTACGTTCGGCGCGATGAAATAACTGCGCCGGTCGTCGTCGGCGACGCGCGCGCCGATATAGCGGTTCGGGTCGCCGGGCAGGCCTGTGCCGGCCGGCGTGGACTCAATGCGGATCACGCGCCAGCCCAGTTGCGCGAAGCGCAGCGTCGCATAGGGCAGGGACAGCGCCTGCTCCAGCGACAGGATGGTGCGGCGTTTCACACGGCTCTTCCGGGCGTTTCCAGGAACAGGTCTTCGCCGTTGCCGTGCAAGGCACGGTAGACGCTCGCAGGCGCCAACGGCGGGCCAATGACGACTCCGCACTCTACCTGCCCCTCGATGCCGAGCGGGTTCAGCACCCGGCCGAAGTCGTGCGCCGCCGCAAGCTTGCTCATTGTGACGCTTCCGGGCCGGTGTCGAGATCGTTCACCGTAACTCTTGCGCCTTTGCGCGCGAGGTTCAAGGCCAGCGCCTGCCCGATGGCGCGGCCCGAGCCGGTAACGATGTCAACTTTGTCTTGCAGTTTCTTCATTTCGTGTGCTCGCGAAGAAAAAATAAATCGAAAATGTGAGCGCGGCGACCGTCGCGGCATTGAGCAGAAAGAATGCACGGCGCGCGCTCAGCCGCCCGCGATTGGTGGTACCAGAACTACTTCGTCCTCGTCATGCACCGGAAAGTCGCGATCCGCATGGTGGTGATTGACCGAGACGAGCACGACATCAATATACTTGAACGCACGCTTGAAGCGCTCGTCCTGGGTCTGCAGCCAGTCGAGCAACATGCCCACATTCTCGACCTTGTTTGGCAGCACGATGTGTTCCGTGGCGCATCCCATGTTGTCCCGCAGCCAGGCGTGGTACCGCAGTATCATTTGCGCTCAGACTCCAATGAGCTCGCGCAAGGCGTGCTTGCCCGCCTTTCGTGGATGGCGCGGGCAACCACTTCCGGCGACATCGGCGGATTGAAGATGCGGACCCCCGTCGCGTTGAACAGCGCATTGGCGATGGCCGGCGCAATGACGATCGTCGGCAACTCCGAAATGCCCTTCGCGCCATAGGGCCCTTCGGCGCAATTGCTTTCGATGAAATGCAGATCGAGCGGCGGCATTTCCGGCGCCGTGATGAGCTTGTAATCGCGAAAACAGGGATTCCTCAGCATGCCTTTTTCGATCCGCATGTTTTCGCTCAGGGCGTAGCCGAGGCCCATGGCGATGCCGCCTTCGATCTGGCCTTCGAGTCCCATGCGGTTGATGACACGACCGACATCCTGCGCCACCGTGACCTTGTCCACCTTGATCTCGCCGGTCAGCGTGTCGACGGTAATCTCGGCGACGTGCACGGCATGGGAATACGCGGCGGAGTGGTCGGAGATGTGCTTCGCTCCTTCCGGTTCGCTCTTCGGCTCGTAGTAATCGGTAACCATCACCAGTTCCGGCTCGGCCTGAAAGTGCATCCGTCGCAGCAGGCGTTCGAGGTCGATCAACGGCGTCCCGCACTTGTCGCGCACGACGAAACCGCCCCGCAGTTCGAGGGTCTCGGCCGGTTCGTCGAGCATCTTCGCGGCGGCGTTCAGGATCTGCGCCTTTGCCTTGCGTGCGGCGCGCCGCGTTCCGTTGCCGGCGATGAAGGTGGTGCGCGAGGCGTGCACGCCGACGTCCCACGGAGCCACGTCGGAGTCGTTGTTGACGATGGTCACATGCTCCAGGGGCACGCCCAGTTCCTCGGCGACGATCAGGGTGACGACCGCGTCGATGCCCTGACCGATCTCCGACGCGCCGGTGATGACCGTGACCCGCGCGTAATCGTCCACCTTGAGGATGGTGCCGATGCCATCCGACTTGTGAATCTTGGCGCCGCCGGCGTTGTGGATGGAAGAGGCGAGGCCGATGCCTTTCTTGTAGCGGCCGGGCTTATCCCTTTGCGCCGCGTAATCCTTGCGCTTTCGGCTGTAGTCGCTGGCCTTGGCGGCGGTTTCCAGGCACTCCGCGAGCGCGCACTCGCGCAGGAAGGATTTCTGCGGCGTGACTTCGCCGGACTTCTGCGCGTTCTTGAGATGGAACTCGAGTGCATCCATGTCCACCATGTCGGCCAGCATGTCCATCTGCTGTGCGGTGGCGTAAGTGGTCTGGACGTTGCCGTAACCGCGGAAGGAGCCGGCATACGGGTTGTTCGTGTAGATCGCCTGTGCCTTGAAGTCGACCACCGGCACGCGATAGTGGCCCGAGGTGGTGCGCATCATGATGACGGGAATGGTCGGCCCCCATGAGGTGTAGGCACCGTTGTCCAGCAACACGTCGGCGGTGCGGAAGGTGAGCACGCCATCGCGGCTGCATCCGGTGCGCATATGGATGATCGCCGCCTGGCGCGTCGGCGAGGCCCTGAACTCCTCTTCGCGCGAATAGATGACCTTGACCGGTCGGCCGGTTTTCTTGGCCAGCAGCGCGGCGATCGGCTCGTAGGGGTAGACGTCGAGCTTGGAGCCGAAGGCGCCACCGATGGGCGGCTGGATGACCCTGATGTCGCCGGGATCAAGGCCCAGCGCCGGAGCAAGATCCATTTTGTAGTTGTACGGATACTGGGTCTGCGTCCAGATCGTCAGCTTGCCGTTGTGATCGAAGTCGGCGATGGCGCAGGAGGTCCCCATGCAGCAGTGCGTCACGTGGTGCGGGCGGAACACGTTGTCAACGACAAAGTCGGAGGCCGCTTCGGCCGCAGCGAGATCGCCGTGCTTGAACTCGAATGAAAGGCTCTTGTTGCCGGGAAAGTTCTCGTGGACGAGCGGCGCGCCTTCCCTGGCGCCGGATTCGGGTGTGAATACGCCGGGCAGGTCCTCGTACTCGACCTCGATCAGTTCGAGCGCGCGGCGGGCAATCTCTTCCGTTTCGGCCGCGACCGCTGCGATCTCGTCGTGCTCGCAGCGCACCTTGTCCTTGAGCGCGACATTGTCGCGCACGAAGCCGAACTTGAGGCCGGCGGCGTCCTTGCCGGTCAGCACCGCATAGACGCCGGGCTGCTTTTCTGCCGCCGAGGTGTCGATGTGGACAATCCTGGCGTGGGGCCGGCCGGCGAACAGAACCTTGCCGATCAGCATTTGCGGCAACACCATGTCGTTGATGTAGCGCGTCTTGCCGGTCGCCTTCTCGGGGGCATCGGGCTTCTTGACGCGCTGGCCGATCAAGGTCTTCCTTGCGATGGGTGAACCGATGGCGTCTCGTTTCATGGCATTGCACTCCTTAAGCGTATGCGGCCGGATGGATGGGATACCGCCCGCTCAGCAACGGCCACAGCACTTGTTCTTCTCGACCACCGCTTCCACCGCGTCCAGCACCTTGGTGTAGCCGGTGCAGCGGCAGAGATTGCCCTCGAGGCCCCGTTGCGCTTCTTCCCGCGTCAGGTTGGGATTGTTTTCGACCAGGTAGTCGGCCTGCACGATCATGCCCGGCATGCAAAAGCCGCACTGCACGGCGCCGTAATCGACGAAGGCCTGCTGCACCGGGTGAAGGCCTTCCGGCGTGCGGAGTCCCTCGATGGTCACCACCTCGCGTTCGTCACAATCGACGGCGTACATCAGGCAGCTGTTGACGGTCTTGCCGTCGATCTTGATCGTGCAGGCGCCGCACTCGCCTTCGCCGCAGGCATATTTGGTTCCGGTCATGCCGAGCTTGTCGCGCAGCATGTCCAGCGTCTTCATGGTGGCCGGCACCTTCAGGCAAACCTCGCGGCCATTGAGCTTGAAGCGGATTTCAGTTTCCACGGACGTCATTGAGCACCTCTTCAACAAATACACGAACGAGATGGCTGCGATACCACGCACTGGCACGCACGTCATCGATGGGTTTGGCATCATCCGCCGTCCCGGCGACTGCGGCGGCGATGGTTGCGGTGTCGAGCGGCTTGCCTTCGAGCGCAGCCTCCACATGGCGGGCGCGCAAGGGCGTGGGCGCGATCGACCCCATGGCGACGCGCACATCGCTGAGCCTACCGTTGGCGACACGGGCTCCGATGGCCACCGAAACAGTGGAGATTTCAAGCGCGGGGCGCGGGCCGGACTTGCGGAACTTGCCGACGAAGTCGGCCGCAGGCCGGTCGAACACGATGGCCGTGAGCAACTCTTCCGGCAGTTTGACGGTCTTGCCGGGACCCACGAAGAACCGTTCCAGGGGTATCCGCCGCATCTGCACGGCACCGTCGCGCCAGGACGCGAGTTCGACCGAAGCGTCCAGTACCAGCAGGGGCGGGATCATGTCGCCAGCCGGCGAGGCGTTGCACAGGTTGCCACCCATTGATGCCGCGTTGCGTATCTGTTCGCTGGCGAAATGCTCGGCCGCCTCGACCAGCACGGGAGCGATTTTCGCCAGCGCGGGGTTGCGGCGGATTTCGCTGATGGTCGTTACGGTACCGATGCGAACCTCGTCACCCTTGGCCTCGATGCCGTCCAGACCCGCGATGCGGCGAATGTTCAGCAGTTTCGCTTTGTATTGACGCATGCCGGATTCGGTCTGTGGTGCGAGATCCGTACCGCCGCACAATACGGTGGCATCGCCGTCCGCCATTGCCTGCAATGCCTCGTCCAAGCGGCGAGGCGCCAGATAGCTGGTTATCTCCTGCATGGACCGCTCTCGAACCTGGAGCTGGCACAAACTTGCCTGGCTCGGCAAGGCGCATCAAGCACTTGGGCACTTCCCCAGTACGTCCACGGGAAGGATGGGAAACTCAATCGCATTTGAGAGTATCTCCGCGTTTGGCGGTCATAGTCAATCATAAGAGATCCCAGTTGAACGACTCTGCTTGCATTCGAGCCTTCGAGACTGTTTGCCACCTCGAGTTGTAAAGCTCCCCGGCTCGCTGCGCACGAGATCGAAGCCGCGCCGCTCCCGGAATTCTGCGCTCACGCGATGAGCGATGACGTCGGCGTCACCGAGCTCGTGCCACAAAGTGAGCGCAGGCACCTGCTCCAGTCTGGAGGGCGGGAGGTACCGCTGGATTTCTGACATCGGCATTTCCTTCGAAGCGGACTTCAAAAACGAATCGGTTCCTTATAGCGTCCGTATACCTTTACCATTTCATGCGTGATTTCGCCGACGCTGGCGTACGCTTTCACCGCCTCGACGATGGCGGGCATGAGGTTCGCGCCGGCCTGCGCGTCCTGGCGCACGCGCGCCAGGGCTTGGTCGACCTTGGACTGGTCGCGCTCGGTGCGTACCTGCTTGAGGCGTTCGATCTGCACCCGCGCATCCTCTTCCTTGTACGGATGGAATTCGACCGGATGGTCTTCCTCGCGCTCGTTGCGGTAGCGATTGACGCCCACCTTGGGAAAGCGGCCGGACTCGATGTCGCGCTGCATGCGGTAGGCCTGCGCCGAAACGCGGGCCTGGATGATCCCTTCCGATACCAGTTTGACGATGCCGCCCTCGGCGTCCGTCTCGGCCATGATTTGTACGATCTTGTCGCGCATCTGGTTGGTCATGGTCTCGACGTAGTAGGACCCGGCCAGCGGGTCGGCGGTTTCGGTCAGCCCCATTTCCTCGATCAGGACTTGCATGGTGCGCAGCGAAATGCGCGCGGAGTATTCGGTGGGGATGGTATAGGCCTCGTCATAGGAGCACAGCGCCATGGTCTGCGCGCCGGAGAGCGCGCTGATCAGGGCATAGTAGGCGCCGCGCACGATGTTGACCTCCGGCTGCTCGAAGGTCAGCCCGCCGCCGCCGCCGCCGGCGATCATGCGCAGCCACATCGAGCCCGGTTTTTGCGCGCCGTACTCTTCCTTCATGATCTTGGCCCACAGGCTGCGGCCGGCGCGGAATTTGCAAACCTGCTCGAAGATATTGCCGAAGATATTGAAGTTGTAGGACAGCCGTCCGGCAAATTCGTCGATGGACAGGCCGCGCTTGAGCGCCTCGTCGGCATAGGCCTTTGCGATGCAGAAGGCGTAGGCCATTTCCTGCGCCGGCGTCGCGCCCGACTCGCGAATGTGATAGCCGCAGACCGAGACCGGGCTGTACCTGGGCGCGTGCGTAGCGCAGTACTCTATGGTGTCGCCAACCAGCTTGATCGAAGGCTCGACCGGATAGACCCAGGTGCCGCGGCCGATGAATTCCTTGAGGATGTCGTTCTGCGCAGTGCCGCGCAGTTGCTTCAGGTCGTAGCCGCGCTTCTCCGCCATGGCGAGGTACATGGCGATCAGGATCGCCGCTGCGCCATTGATGGTGAGCGATACGGTGATCTTGTTCAAATCGATGCCGTCGAAGGCGACTTCGAAGTCGCGCAGCGTGTCGACCGACATGCCGACGCGGCCGATCTCTCCCTCGGCCAGCGGATCATCCGAATCCAGGCCGATCTGGGTTGGCAGGTCGAAGGCGACGTTGAGTCCGGTCTGGCCGTTGGCGATAAGGTACTTGAAGCGCTGGTTGGTCTCTGCCGGATTGCCGAAGCCGGCGTACTGGCGCATGGTCCAGGGTTGCTTGCGGTACATGAGTCGGTGGATGCCGCGGGTAAAGGGATACTCCCCTGGCAGGCCGACCATGTCGTAGCCGCCGCTTTTTTCCACATCCTCCTCGGTATACAGCGGGTTGACCTCGATGCCCGATTCGTTGACTACGGGCTTGAGCTCGGGTTTTGCGCGCTCGTTCATTTCACGCCGTCCTTAACGTTCTGCCGGATATAGTCCACGATGGCATCGAGCTTGGACCCGGTGGGGAAGATGCCCTTGAAGCCCAGTTCGCGCAGCGCTGCGTGGTCCTGCTGCGGAAGGCTGCCGCCAATCAGCCAGAGCTTGTCGGCGAGGCCGTCGGCCTCGAGCAGGGGTTTAAGCTTCTGGCAAAAATGCAGGTGCGAACCGGCCATGCTGGACAGGGCGATCACGTCCACGTCCTCCTCCAGCGAGATGCGTGCCACCGCTTCGGGCGTCTGGCGCAATCCGGTATAGATCACTTCGAAGCCGGCGTCCATGAGCGCGCGCACGACGATTTTGGCCCCCTGGTCGTGCCCGTCCAGGCCGGGTTTGGCGAGCAGTACCTTGATTGGCTTCATGTGCTGGTTAACTCCTTGGCGACGATGAGTTTCAGTATCTCGCTGGTGCCGCCGCCGATCAGCAGGAAGCGCACGTCGCGCAGATAGCGCTGCACCGGATATTCCATGGCATAGCCATAGGAGGCGAGCACCCGGGCCGCCTGGTCGCAGATGCTCGCCGCCGCTTCGCTCGCGAACAGCTTGGCCATCGCGGCCTGCTTGTGGTGCGGCAAATCGGCGTCGCGCAGCCAGGCGGCGTGGTAGACCAGATGCGTGGCGGCTTCGAGTTGGGTCGCCATATCTGCGAGCTTGAGCTGGATCGCCTGGAAACGGTTGATCGGTTTGCCGAACTGCTTGCGCTCCGAGGAATAGCGCACCGCCTCGTCCAGCGCCGCGCGGCCAATGCCCAGGCCCATGGCGCCGGTGATGATGCGTATTTCCGCCAGGGTCTTGCGCAGATGTCCTTCTCCGTCGCCTTCCTCCCGGCTCAGCCGGTGGCTGTCCGGGACGAAGCAGGCATCGAACGCCACTTCCGAAGTCGGCAGCGCCCAGACTCCCATCTTGTGGATTTCACGTCCGACCGCAAGGCCCTTGAAGGAGCGCTCCACCAGGAAGATGGTGAGCTTCTTTTCCTCTCCGGCCTTGGCGAAGACGGTAAAGAAATCGGCCAGCGGGGCCGAAGTGATCCAGGTTTTTTGCCCGCTGAGCAGGTAGCCTCCGTCCACTTTTTTCGCCGTGGTGGCGATCGAATTCAGATCGGAGCCGGCGTTGGGTTCGGTCATGCAGATGGCGGCGATTTTTTCGCCCCTGAGCGCCGGCTTGAACAGGCGCTCGAGGATGTCGGCGTTGCCGAGCATGTGCAGGAACTTGGTGCCCATGAGCGATTGCATCGCGGCGGCCGCGGCGAGCGACATGGAACCGCGCGCGATTTCCGCCAGCGCGAGGCAGAACTCGGTCAGCGCCATGCCGCTGCCGCCAATGTCCTCTGGGTAACGCATGCCGAAGAAGCCCAGATCGGCCAATTCCTTGAACAAGGGCCGCGGAAACGCGTGCGCTTCGTCGATGGCGGCCGCCTGCGGCGCGACGCGCTGGTCGCAGAAGCGGGCAAAGGTGTCGCGGATCGCTTTTTGCTGCTCGGTCAGCTCGAAGTTCATGATCGCTGACCTTTCTTCGTGCTGACGCCGTACTGCTCGCGCGCCGCCTCGGCCGAGATGACGCCGTTCTTCACCTCTTCCTCGATCAGCTTGCGATCGCGCTTGCTCGGGTCGCCGTAGCCGCCGCCGCCGCTTGCGACTTGGTGGTACACGGTGCCTATGGGCACGCCGGTGATCAGGTCCTTGTTTCTGGGCACTACGGTATGCCCGTCCGGGTAGCGCAGGCGGATGAAGTTGAGCCCGCCCGAGCCGCCGCCGAACAGGCCGAAGGCCGGCTCGAAGTCGCCGTCGCCGAAGGTGACAAGCTGGGTGTCGTCAGAGCCGATTTCAAATATCGTTTCCACGCCTAGGCCGCCGCGCCACTCGCCGGCGCCGGCGGAATCGACAAGCAGTTCGTGCCTGATCAGGGTGTGCGGCGTCTGCTGCTCGAACATTTCGTAATCCTGGTCGAGCACGCCGCCGGAGGCATCGATCATGCCGATATGGTCGTAGCCGTCGGTACCGCGCATGGCGCCCGATCCGCCTTTGAGTCCCATGAAGCCGATGTCGACGTACTTTTCTTGGTTTCTCGGATCGATGCCGGTGGTGAGCGAGGCGAGCAGGTTGTTCCAGCCGGCGGTAACGCGGTCCGGCATCACCGGAGCGAGCGCGCGCTGAATGGCGTCGGCATTGGGCGGGCAAAGATGGTTGCCGAAGGTGGTGGCTTTCGGATAGGCCGCGTTGAGGATGGTCCCCTCCGGGATCACGATTTCAATCGGTTGCACCATGCCCTCGTTGTGCGGGATGTCCGGATTCACCATTTGCAGCAGCGTCAGAATGGTGGCCGAAGCGCTGGAGGTGTAGGTGCCGTTGACGAAGCCGTTGGTCTGGGCATCGGTGCGCGAGTAGTCGAACTTGATCGATTTGTCCCGCACTTCGATGTCGACGCGGATGGTGAACTTGGAGCCTTCGTGGCGGCCGTCGTAATAGACGTAGCCTTCGCCCGCATAGTTGCCATTGGGGATTTTGGCGATCTCCGCTTCCATCATTTTGCGCGTGGCGTCGAACAGCGCCTGTTTGTGCGTCGAATAGCTCTCGATGCCGTACTTGCCGAGCAGTTCGAGCAGGCGGCGCTCGCCCACGGTACAGGCGCCCATCTCGGCTTTCATGTCGTGCTGCACGATGTCCAGCCGGACATTGGCGAAAATAAGGTTCCACACGTCTTTCCTGAGCTTGCCTTTTTCGACCACCTTGACCGGCGGGATGCGCAGGGCTTCCTGCCATACCTCGATGGCATTCGGGTTGTAGCCGCCCGCGACATTGCCGCCGATGTCGGCCTGGTGGCCCTTGACCGCGGTCCAGGCGACCAGCTTGCCGTCGAGGAACACCGGCTTGAACGCGGCGACGTCGTTGTTCTGG
>Ga0307375_10005082_pt1 | contig 12426 bp, 12 predicted proteins | sample TR1MG_FD_202531 | JGI IMG/M metagenome (GOLD analysis project Ga0307375, IMG submission 202531) | Soil microbial communities from Risofladan, Vaasa, Finland - TR-1 | ecosystem: Environmental > Terrestrial > Soil > Coastal area > Acid sulfate soil | place: Finland: Risofladan, Vaasa | collected... | reverse complement strand
TCTATCAGATACAGCTATACGACAACATTCTCATCTCTGCTGGCAAAGATAGGACCATTCGATTTTGGAACCCGCGTATTCGCGACGAAGATGCAGCCTTCCGAATGCCTCACCAGTTGCAGAACACGCCTCCTGTATCTCAGACGATTGGAGTTGGTTTGGATAAACAACCGTTGAAACCAGCGCCAGACACGAACATTCGCGCTGGATCCCGTGCTCTGCAATCTGTGATTCTGGCCCATGCACACTCCGTAAGGAGGTTTGCCGTAAGCGATGGAGAGATTTTCAGTGTCAGCGGGCGTGGTCATGGGTGTTTGTGGGATGTGGAGACAAGATCTTTGTTGCGCTCTTTTGAAGTGATCGATGATGCACTCACGGTGGCTTCTATGAACAATGACGTCGTGGTTGCGAGTACAGAAGGTATACAACACTTTGACACAAGAATGCCTTGTCTCAGGCCCCAAAGAGAGTGCAGAGAAGGTAGAAGTGCTTCTCCGCTTCCGTCGCCCTCCTCCTTGACCCCTTCATCTTCTTCATCGTCTTCCACCTCATTTTCCTCCCCCTCTTCTTCCTCATCATCGACATCAGCATCCTCGTTATCATCACAATCCATGTTCTCTCCATTTAGTCATTGTGGAGGAAGACAGGTTGCTATTGACTCTACCAAGATGCTCTTCGCCGATTCGAAGGGATTCGTGCGCATTTGGGACTGGAACTTGTTCAGAGAGGTCAACCATATCAGAGTATCAAAACACAGATCAAGCTTCTATTACGACATGAATGAGGAGAGGTTGTACACTGGAGGGAACGACAAGTTCATCAAACGCTTCGACTTCAGCACGAGGCCGTCTTCACTCGTTCCTCATCAACCTGAGAAGAAGTGCTCTCTCATGTGAATGTAACCTTGCTGTATTGTATCGGTATAGTTGCGTTATCCGGAGTCAAGAGGGAGTGAAGGAAGCTATTGAAGATCGAAAGGCACTCGAATCGGCGCTCGAGGGGTCTGAAGCATCAATTTCAGTTCACAATTACTTCTTCGGTTGCGGTCTAGTGACGGTTTTATTAGAATACACGTTCCGGGTGTGAAGGAGGGAGGGAGGGACTGATTAGGAAGTCAAAGACTTCCAGGAGCCATCTCCCTTTGTGTGCTTGGCTTTGATGATGGTGATGATGATGACGGAGATTCTGGACCCATGAGTGTGACTGGCCTGGAGATGGTTGGCGGAGAGGTTTGCGTTTGTAGGTAGGATGAGTTTGGTCTGTTCTTCTTCGCTCTTGCTTCGCATTCTAGTGATCTGTTGTAGGCCTCCTTCTGGTCGAGCACTGGATACTCCTTGATGTAAGACATGATGATTGGCACCGGGGTGATGGAATACGGGATCTGTTGACTGAGCTCGAGCGTCTGAATGAACTGCGCCGTCTTTTCCATCTTCGAGAAGTTGATGAGTTGTGAGGAGGAGCTGTCCAAGAACCGCGGAATGGTTTCTTCTAGGAAGAGCAAGTCGGAGAGATGAGTGCCGAGGTAAGGCATGTAGGGAGGCACGGAGCGGTCGTATTCGTTTCGGTACGTTTTGAAGTTTGCGTCCGGAGACATCACCTTTTCCAAGCTTTCGAAGATGTTCCAGCTCGTAGCAGGTAGGCAATTCCATGTGCTCTTCAGGCGATAGATGGGAGAGCTGTGGAAGGCAGAGAGCGTCTCCATGGCGGCGTTGAAGTTGCGCAGCTCCAGGAAGTACTTGACCATCCACACGCATCGATTGAGTACCACGGATCGATCCTTTGGGTCATTCGGTGCCAGAACTTCAGAGATCATCCAGCTTGTGATGTGGTTGGAGAAGTGGATCATGTTCAAAACGTTCGGTGCGCGCTTTTCCTTGTCCTTCTTCGTCCATGCTACCTCCAGCAGCTCCACATTCTTGACTTGCTTCCACAATTCGAACTCCATGCGCGAAATTTGACGTGCGAGCTCTTCAGGGTGGAAATCGAGCATGGTGAGAGGTCTGGAGAGGGACGTCACGCTGATGGTCAAGATGGCAGGCATGAGTGGCGCCCCTGTTTCAGACGATGATGAAGATGAGGTTGGCATCGTGGAATCTCCACTTGATTCTGAAGAAGAGGCGACAGGAGTGGTGGGCGAAGCGATTGGAGTTTCGCGTCTCGATCTTCTCACAAAATCGTGTACTGTTGGTGGTTCTGGCAGTTGCATTGCATGCGTGACGTGTTCTAGGTTCTTTTGGATGATCTTAGTGAGCGTCTGACTTGCGCTCGACATGCCTCCGTCGTGCATTCGCCCGGCGAACACTTTTAGGCGTTCTATGAGTTCTGGTTCGTTCAGGTCGTTCCAAAACTTCTCAATCCAAGTTTTGAGTACGTTGTAGACGCGCAATCGAATGGATGGAAGGCGAGACGTATCGAAGAAGGACGGATCGACGTAGGGGGGCGGTGCGGTGTCCCAGCGCAGGATGAGCAACTCCAAGAGCTCTGAGGACGTGGTGAAGCACTTGTAGGTGATGAGGAAGTGGAGGATGAAGTTGGGGTCGGACATGGAATCGTGAGTGAGGCGCTGAACGAGTTTCTCCAGAGTGCCCGCGACGACCGCGCCGCTCTCTGGCGACGTGCGCAGCACAGAATCATCGTCTGGCTCCTCAAACAGGAAGCACCGAGGGTCTGAAGGCTGAGAAGAGGCCAATTGTAAGGAGCGACGACCACCGCCAGTCGGAGAAGAAGAAGGACTGTTGCCGCCTGCTGCTGCTGCTGTTGAACCACTATCACTATTACTACTCGGCGACATGACCATCATCGTTCTCCTCTTGGGGTTTGAAGAAGACCCGATTGCGAGAGAGCTGCTGCTTCCACTGGGACTAATACTGCCTCGGTTACTTCCACCGCCGCCACTCACCGTGGGAATGCTTCCAGAGCTCGCCAAACGAGTGTGTCCTGAACTTGCTGAACTTGAGCCTCCGGAACCGCCTGAACCAGAGAAACCTGAACCAGAGGAACCGCCAGCTGCGCCGCTAGTGCCACCGACCGCCTTGCGTATATCTCCAACCTTCTTACTCATGAATTTCAGCGCAGCCTTCACCTTTGAGGACTCCCACGAAAGATCTGGAGACGAGGAGCCATCTGGAGAAGAGGAGGCCACAATCGTCCGCTGTTCCTCGGAACGCGCCTGCATCTCCGACCACCGATCGACCACCTTCGTCAAGTCCGCCTGGCAAACCGCCTCATCTGCAATCTCATACGTAGCTTCAATCACAGGATTCGAACGCGTGGCAGTCAACTGAGGCCTAGTAGACTTGGAAGAAGACGAACCGCTCTCCTTGGCAGCATTCATCGCAGAATCCAACATCGGCACAGAATTAGACATAGTAGATGGACGCATCACGGAAAACTGAAGAGTTGACTTGTTGGGATCGCGAGGAGATTGGGCAGAGGATGGAGAGGATGGAGACGATGATGAAGCCGACACTGAAGACTTGATGGTGGAGAGTGAGAGAGAACTAGGGGCAGATTGTGTAGAGGGCTTCGAAGAGAGGGGCGAAGAGGAGATGGGAGAGGAAGGAGAGTAGGAGGGGCCGAAGCCATAATCCAAACCAGTTTTGTCAGATTGATCGGCGTTACTATCGCACGAATATCCAGCTGATGAACCGCCAATGCTTGAAGAACCATGTCCAGACAGACTTGACAACCCATTGGTACTGAGGGTAGAGGTGCTAGAGAGTGAAGAAGCCGGAGAGGGTTGAGCACCAGGTGCAGTCGTCAGCGATACATCCAATGCATCCAGTGCGTCCGCAAAGCCATCAAATGCGAGTAGTAACTCTTCCTCTTTCGTCAACAGCCTCGTAGGTTTCACAATCGGAGGCGGTTCGTCACCCGAAACGGAATCGTCGTCTTCTTCTTCGCCTTCTGATGCCAGTACTTGCACATACTCAGGATTCGATAGTTGAACGACATCTCTAATGGTTCCGGCGAAGTCTTTGATAGCAACATCCAAATGGCGCAAGGAATCCCAAGAAACGTTTGGCGCCTCGTTTATCACCTGTTTCATCGTCGTCATCACGTCTGACATGTGTAGTGTAGTCATTTTCGCAAGGGAGATTTGATGGTGTTGTGTTAGGAAGGATTCCATGTCGATCGATGCCGTGTGGAGGGCGATAGCGTGCTCCTGGATTTTGGTCCTCTTCTCGTCCAAATCACTCATCATGACGTAATCTTCGAGAGTTCCATCGGAGCGTTGACCAAAGTTGTTACTCTCGTATAGGAATAGCGATGCGATCTCAGAGAGTTGCAAAACGATGGCGTCGAGCGTTTCCGAGTCGATTTGGATTCCTGCGCGCTTCAGACTCTGCTTCATCGCCGTATCTGCTCTTTTTCTTGCGAGTCTTGCCTCTTTGCGCTCCTTTTTCTCAAACTCGGCCAGCAACGATTCGAATGAGGGTGCCTCGACGGTTTCTTGGCGCGCGGCGGCTTGCATCGCGCCTCCTTGTGTTGGATGAGCGATAATAGGACTACTAGGGACTAGATATGAATTGATGTTACCAGTTGAAGGAGAAGAGAAGAGCTGATTGACCTCTTCGGCGTGTTGGGGCTCGATATCGGGATAGTCTGCCGGTTCGGAACGAGGGACGATTGGAGCAGGCATTCTCATGTCTCCTTGGATGATCTTCTTGATAGACTTTGTACTAGAGATGACGCTTTCGACGAAGTTTGCCATTTCAGCAGTGATAGTGGGTAGAAACGCTAACGAAGGGCCAGGGGTGAAGCTGTCTTGCGACTCGATCCAGTCACGAATACAATCGCGCATTTGCTTGATAGACGACACTAGAAACGCCTGAATAGCATCGATTGCCAAATCCAAACTCATCAAGGACGTATCTGCATCGGGATAGGCGTCAGTCGCCTCAGCTGCCTTCGCTTGAAGCGCTCGGAAATCGCCGGTCGCGGTTTGGGCCAAGCTCACAAATTTCTCGTTGGTATTGATCCTAGGAGGCGTTCTCAGGAAGAAAACCAACGCCTGTATATCTCTATTCAAGTCCAGCACTAAGCTGTTGATATCTTCCAGGACAGACATTCTCAACGACGGACGAAGCCAAGCTCACCAAGAGAGGACGAGATTACGAACAGAGTTCAACGACGATTCACTCCTCAAGAGACGCCCAAAAGGCAAATCCAACCTCCGATACGCAAGGACAAGAGAGCACAGTATCCAAAGAGGGCCAGTACACCGGCACCCCTGATCCGCCAGCCGCGCAAAAGGGAGAGTGGAAGGGAGCCAACGCGTAACTCCCCCGGAGCGAGGCCACATCATTGCCACGCGCCCATACGTTTTGGGGAGCTATGAAAAGGAACCACACGTTCCTGGGGGGTACCTCCAACCCAGCGGCCATTTCTCTAGTTGTTCCAGGCTCAGTGTGCGCAAGAGTTCACATGTTGTCGACACGCCATTTCGCCTATTAATTTGCTGACCGGACTCCAACAGGTTGGGTGACCTCACTTCACACTGTGCATCCGAGCACAACATAGACGACATCAAGTACTCTACTGACGCGAAGGCAGGTCAGTATTGGAGAGGTAGTGGCTCCCTGGGCTGCGAATTCGAAGCGAACCGACCCCCGTGCACCCCTCCGATCGTTTTCTGCTGTTTGATTCGCCATGTCTTCCCAAAAAGGTGCGTGTTTCTCGCTATACGTGCATCCGTTCATGTGTTTGTCGCCTTTCTGGGCACCTTCTCTTCTGTTGGATGTTCTCATCTTGCGCTTCTCGTTGTGTTTCGGAGTCTTTCCGTGTTGTGCCATTCATTGGTGGTCTGTACTCTGTGATTCCCTACGATGGATATCTAACATGTGTATGTGTCCTATTGAACGGTGTTTAGCATCTGCTCCGGCTGCTGGAAGGCCGTTAACCTCGAAAGATTTGATGAAGATGATGGTTCGTGGCGAGAAGGTCGAGGTATTGAAGTATCTCCGTACTTTACCTGTAGAAGAGCGTGGTCCTATGAGGAGAAAGCTGTTGAAGGGCTTGGATGTCCTGCAAAACCGAAGGAATGGCGAAACGAGCTCGAGTTCGGAATCCGGCGAGAGCGGACTGGCAAAGCGCAGACAATCGGATTCTGCAGACGTATGTTCCCTTCATTCCCCTTCCTATGTGAAGCTTGGCTTATGAGACACAATATTGGCTTTGGTCATGGCGACAGCGGAGACCCTGAGGAGCTCAAGATCGGCACACAGCGTGCAGGGGCTCGAGGCAGTTCCCGACTTCGACGAAATTGGGCTCAGCACCGCCAGCCCGGTACCGGGCTTGCTGTTTGAGACATGTGTCCCGCGTTCCGCACACACTGCATCTCCGAGAAAGCGCGAATTCCCTCCCATTCCACCAAGTGGCACACTTCCCCTCCCCCCAAGTCCTTCTATGCCCACCAAAAATGTTCTAACCCAAACTCTTCTGCGCATGTGCCCAAAATAGGAATTGACAAGGGCCGTCTCGCCAACGCGCGGCGCTCGTTCTGGCTCAGTTTCGGCCCCACCGACCTCAGATGTGCCTCTTCAGTTGTACGTCCACCTCACACTGCTATGTTACAACACCAGATGCACTCAAGATCCCATTGCAGAGCGTTTTGCTGACCGCATCTCTTCTTTGGGCGCCGTGCGGCCCAACGCGTTGCCTCGATTATCTCTCTCTCTCTCCGAATCTCTCTCTCTCTCTCTCTCCGAATCTCTCTCTCTCTCCGAATCTCTCTTCTCCCCCTCCCAGCCAATCATCTACTGAGAGGGCCAACAACGAACTTTGGGGAAGATACAAGTGTACTGAAGTGATTGGTAAAGGAGGCTTTGGTACTGTGTTGAAAGGAACGTCAGTGGATCGAGGCGAGTATGTTGCGGTGAAGCAGATTGACAAGTTCATGATCGATGCGGTTCAGTTGCCCGGTATCAAGAAGGAGGCTGAGATTCTCAAGCGTTTGAATCATCCGAACATTGTGAAGATCTTTGCGTTTGTGGAGACACCCAATACCTTGTACTTCGTACTTGAGTATGTGGAGTGCGGTTCTCTCGCCGGTCTGTTGAAGAAGTTTGGCGTGTTTCCCGAGCAGTTGATTGCCTCTTACACTGCGCAGATTCTTCAGGGTCTCAAGTATTTGCATGGAGAAGGTATCATTCACAGAGACATCAAGGGAGACAACATCCTGATCACGAAGGACGGCATGGTGAAGTTGGCGGACTTTGGTACTGCCAAGCTTGAAGATGCAGAGAAGAAGACTCAGACTGTGGTTGGAACGCCCTATTGGATGGCTCCTGAGGTGATTGAGATGTCTGCATGCGGACCGACGTCGGACATTTGGAGCGTTGGCTGCACGGTCATCGAGCTTCTCACTGGCGCACCTCCTTACTTTGAACTCGGACCCATGTCCGCTCTCTTCAACATCGTAGAAGATCGCCACCCTCCCCTTCCTGAAAAGATGAGCGACGACCTCAGGTCGTTCCTGAAGGTGTGCTTCAAGAAGGATCCGCGACAACGTCCCACTGCCGCCGAACTTCTCGAACACAAATGGCTCAAACAGCTCGCAAGAGATACAAACGGAGACTTTGACGCGGTATCTGGAACGCTACGAATGCACAACCAACCTGGAGCCAAGAAGTCGGTCATGAGCATCTTCTCCCCTGAATCCGGCATCGATGCCTCCTCTGGACTTCCCGCCCCCTCATCATCGCATGCAGGCTCCGCAAAATCTTCTGCATCATCAGCTTCAAAGAATGCTGGAGTACCACCCATCTCTCATCTTTCTCTGTCGAAAAACGAAGCGAATGTCTCATCATCATCAACATCGAACACCAACAACATTCAATCTCCAAGAGAGCTGAAACACTCTAAGAGACCTTCAAGCGGAAGCGGTGGAAGCGGCGGTGGATCGCCGAGATCATCGGATGGATCAACAACGTCTTCAGGCAAGCCCAAAAAGCAGCAGTTGTCCTCTTCTCTTGACCCCCAACCCTCCTCGGCTTCTGATTCTTCAAGTTCCTCTAAGAAGATCTCTTCGAAACTGACACGAGCAAAGGTATCGACTGAAGAGAACCAGAAGGCCGTCACTGAGCTCCAGGCGCTTTACGACGCGCAGAAGCGAGAGAAGGAGCGGATCGCCAAGGAAAGAGCTCGTATGGAAGCACAACTTGAGCAATTGAGACGCGAAGCGCAACGCGCAGAAGCACAGATGCAAGGACTGCAACGAGTGCTAAAGAACGTGGGTTTGGATTCCAAAAACGCAAAGGACGCGACTCACATCATCAGAGACATACAAGAAGCTCTCGGCAGAGACACATACGTCAAACTCTCATACGGACATCTCACGAGACAAAACAAGTGCATCAGACCTGCTGCTCTACTGGATTGCGAAGAACAGAGACCGAGAAGCGGATCCATCTGAAAGCACTCCACAACACCAACAACACTGCATCACATGCCATCCAAAGGGTCATCGCGATTGACAACCCATTGTAGAATACCAACCATGTAACATGAGTACCTTAGAGACACTGAAAGAGCCGCAAGGCATTGCTGGGAAAGTTCTGTCGCGGAGAGTTGAGCAACTCAAGCCTGGGTTCTCGTTCCATATCGCACTCAATGTCTATGACATACTCCTTATACGTGAACATGAGGCGTGTTCGGCTGAGACATGGATGTGACAACGACCTGGTTCGTAGAGGGCAGAAAACTCAGTTGAGTTTCGCGAAGGAACGGATCCTCATATGGCCATGCACGTACACACGCCCAGGACGTTTCCATTTTCTGGGAATCTGGCGAAATTTCGCGTCGAACTTGCCCCAAGTTCAGCGCATGGCCCTGTTTCTGTGACTCCAGTCGTTCGTGGGTACGAGTTGGTTTCATTCTCTCACTCGATACTTCTCTTGTGTTGCTGTCTCATCCTTGGGTGTTCGAATTGTCCTCTTTGAGTGCTGGAATTGCGTCGACTTTGCCGAGGCTGACACTTCTCCTTCTTTCTCTGCCCAACTCCATGATTGATGCCATTTCAGGTATCTGGTGAGAATCACACAGGTTCTTTATACATTGCCTCATCCTCTGTTCATCGATTCGACTCAACTGCTCCCTAGAAGAGGCTCTGCTTTCCATCTTGACTCTGCAACGCCTCATTCCACCCCTTTCTTCCTCTAATATGGACTATCATTGGACTATCGAAGCTTATTCTAAAGTAGCTTTCCATGCTTGCAAATATCTGACTCATCCGTTGACTGGGTTGCTGCTGGGATACGTTTCCGACAAGTCCATTCAAATTGTGGACGCCATTCCGTTGTTCCACTCTGCAATCACGTCTTCTGCTATGGAGATTGCTCTGTTACAAGTGGATGACTATGCTACCAAGAGAGAGCTCAAGCTGGTGGGCGTGTACACTGCTTCGTCCTTCACTTCGAAACCGTCTTCAGAATCTGTCGTGAATGTCGCTGTCTCCAAAGTTGCTTCGAAATTGAAACAGTTCGTCAATGATGCATTCGTATTTGTGGTACGTTAGCTCACACTTCACATCAGTACAGCTACAGAGCGTTTTCTGCCTCTTATTCTCATTCACTCACTCACACTTCGCCTTACTTGACTCTCCCTGCCATTGATAGATCAAAGACTCCATTACACAATCATGTGAAGCAGTGCCAGCCGGAACAGTATACGGCACAGGCAATGGCGACTCTTGGAATGTCGCGTGCCAACAATCCATCGACAACCCCGAATCCATACGCGCACTCCTCTCAGGATTGTTCAAAGCACAAGTATATCGCAACCTCAATGATTTTGACGACTACATGTCTGACCCATCCTACGACTGGACCAATAGCGGCCTGTTCAAAAAGGATCACCAAGACTAGTGGATGCGGTGCACTATTCTCCCTTTTAAAATGTAATTCTTCAATTTGAGCGAATCTATGAAGCGATACTCGGATATGCAAGACGAATATGGGAGTCCAGGGGTGTGAATGGGTGAGGAACATTTCGATCAGTCCCACTTCGAGATGATACATAGCGCTGGGATAGTCAGCCTAAATACACAACATGTTCCTTATCAAAGGTATTGATAGGGTTCTGGTCGCGTTCCGTATTCATGGGATGTAACGAAGCCGAGTTGTCCGAAACACATCAGGCATTTCTTCTTAAATCCCACCAGAGATCTACAATGGCTTCAATGGTGCGACATCGTATTCGAAGGTGAAGAGTGAATCATACATGTTACAACTGCCGTCCGTCCTTGTGTCTCGTATTCTCGCTCTCTTCATTCCTGCCGCTTCTTCTTGGTTATTAGTTGATCTTCCTGCTGTATGTGCATTCCTGTATGTTGTTGTTGTTGTTGTTGTTGTTGTTGTTGTTGTTGTTGTTGTTGTTCGTTGTGTATGGCAATGACATCCTCCTCCACCGTGTCTCTGTCTCTATCAGGTGATAAGCAGATTGCGAGTAGTGCGAAGAATGTGGGTAGCCAGTATAGACTCCATTTGTAAGTTTGTCTTGCGGTGCTGTTGGATTGCTCTGTGTAGAATTTGTATGCGTAGTATATCCATGGGATGGACGGTAGTGCGCCGATGATGGCGAATATGGGTGTGGCGAGTCCTGTGTAAGCGGCGAATGGTGCGAGGAGTAGAGAGGCGGAGGTGTATGCGAAGGTGTGTGTGGGTACGCGGTGCGGCGCGACGTTGCAGAGCATTCTGTATCCCGCCGCTCCGTAGTCGAATCTGAGTGGCCAGGAGAGTGCGTGGAAGTGCGGCATCTGCCATAGTGCCATGACGAAGAAGGCGACCCAGGCGCCGGCCTCGAGGCCACCGGTCTGAGCGGCCCAACCGATGAGCGGCGGAATGGCGCCGACGACCGCGCCGACGGTCGTGTTGAGTGGGTGCACGCGTTTCATCGGCGTGTACACCATCGTGTAGAGAATGATGTTGGCAAACGCGAGCGATGCGGAAATGGGATTCACAAGCGTACCGAGGATGATTGTGCCGAGTGCGCCGGTCGTCACGCCGAACGCGAGCGCGTGACGCATCGACAAGTGTCCCGCCGGCAACGGTCTGTTTCTCGTGCGCTTCATCATAGAATCGTACTCCACCTCCAAATACTGATTGATGCTATTCGCACTCGCCACCGTGAAGGAAGTACCGAGCACAGCGGAGGCAAACATCGCCAGATCAAACGCGCCCGGAGCCAACAGATAACCAAAGATCGTACTCAACACTACCATTGCACCCAAACGGACTTTGCTCAAACGCAGGTACAAGACCAACAGAGACGGAGGCGCAGACGATGGAGGCTCTGTCAACGTCTTCAACTTCTCCACACTCTCTCCGGACACATTCGCCTCACGCACACTCGCAGTGGGGATGGAAGAGGAAGACGGGGGAGGAGAATCGCCAGAACGGGACGAGGACTGACAATACGAACGAAGAACAAGGAGAGAACGAAGGCGAGACGAAGGGGAATCGACAAAACATGTATCGCGCAACAACGAACGACCCAGAGACGCTCTAACCTTAGAAGAGATAGTACGTGAAGAGGCGGACAAGGCAAGCTGGGGACGAGGACGAAGCGAAGAGGAGGGAGCACGGGGGGGGGCCATTGGTCGTCGCAACTGCTCATACCCACTCATCGAGGCACACCCATCACGAACCGGAGAGATAACGCGAGAAGACAAGACAAATCGAGGAGCAGAGGAGAGAAATGGGGAAATACCAATGCGAGGAGCAACATTGCACGAGGAACGGCCAAAACAAGCGGAACGAGGGGAAACGCCTCCAACTGCTTTTAACAGCAACGAACGCCGACCAAGGGCACACGTTCGCCACGCATCCATGGACGAACTACAGAAATAACCGGAAAACCAGTCAGCAACATGGGTCACAACAAGAGGGGGAGACACACAATTTGAGGACGTGATCCCACACACAATGCAAACGGAGCAACATGAAAGAAGGGAGAAAGGAGAAGATGGAAGGGGACACAAGAGCAAGGAACCCATCAAAGTAGGGAAACGAAACGCACTTGAGACAGGAGAACGTGACGAACGATACAAGTCCTCTATCGGCACTATAGGGTAAAAGAGAGCATAGAAACGCTCAGAAACAGAGACGATACTATCGCACCAATATCACCAGAGGAGGCAGAGTGGACTGAGTTCAATGAGCCATGAAAAGCGGGAAGGAAACCAACTTTGCGGATTTTCGCCAGATTGGGGTACTACGACAGGAAATTTCATGTATTCGGGACCTCCCACCCGATCGAGTCTTGGTGAAGAAGGAGTGATCGGTAAAAGAGATTTCAAACGATCCAAATGAACATGTTGCAGCATGTTTTGGGAATGTCCAGTCGACTGATCGGTTCAGTGGGTGAACAGACCGGTGAGGAACTGGGCCGAGACCTCCTCTCGCCTGATGATCACAAGCGTACACA
>Ga0307375_10005081_pt1 | contig 12427 bp, 13 predicted proteins | sample TR1MG_FD_202531 | JGI IMG/M metagenome (GOLD analysis project Ga0307375, IMG submission 202531) | Soil microbial communities from Risofladan, Vaasa, Finland - TR-1 | ecosystem: Environmental > Terrestrial > Soil > Coastal area > Acid sulfate soil | place: Finland: Risofladan, Vaasa | collected... | reverse complement strand
GTGATCGAGTTCCACAGCGACGAGATCGAGAAGCTCCAGCGCCGCATGGCCGAGGAACTCGGCTTCGAACTGGTGGACCATCGCCTCGAACTTTATGGCGTGCGCAGATCACCCAAGCCGCAAAGCGGCAACTGAGGCACCAGCCGCATGCAGTCGCTGCGCGCAGCCGCACTTCTGTTCGTCTTTGTGGTCGTGACGTTGTGCCTGATTCCCTATCAGGCGCTGTTGCTGCGCTTCAATCTCCCCGGGCGGAAAACCTTTCCGCAGCACTACCACCGCTTCCTGTGCCGGCTGTTCGGCATCAGACTCTCCGTCACCGGCAGGCCGGTCGCGGGCGAGGGCGTGCTGATGGTGGCCAATCACACCTCGTGGCTCGATATCCTGGTGCTCTCGGCGGTGGCCAGGGTGTCGTTCGTCGCCAAGGCCGAGGTGCAGAGCTGGCCCTTCTTCTCCACCCTGGCGCGGCTGCAGGAAACCGTGTTCGTCGATCGTGTGCGCCGTAGCCAGACTGGCGAGGCCCGCAACAACATCCGTGAGCGGCTCGAGGCCGGCGATGCGCTGGTGCTGTTCCCCGAGGGCACCTCCAGCGACGGCAACCAGGTCCAGCCCTTCAAGAGCGCGCTGATGGGCGCGGCGGAGGCGCAGGTGGGCACCGGCGCAGGCGGCGAGGTCCGCCACGTGCCCGTGCAGCCGGTCTCGGTCGCCTATGTCGGCGTCCACGGCATGCCCATGGGCCGCGAGTTTCGCCCGCTCTATGCCTGGTATGGCGATATGGAGCTGGTGCCCCACCTCTGGGAGGCGCTGCAGACCGGCCCCATCGAGGTGGTGGTCGAGTTCCACCGGCCGGTCACCGTTGATTCGGCGGGCGGGCGCAAGGCCTTGGCAGTGCTGAGCGAATCCGTCATCCGGCGGGCCCAGGCCCGCGCCCTGTCCGGGTTGGCCCCGGCAGCGGAGACGGGTGCCGAAGCCGCCACGGAGGCCGAGGACCTTGCCGAAGCCGCGGCCTGACCGCTTCAATGACCGCTTCAGGGTTTGCACGGGGGGTAGCATCGCTCCTATAACCCGGCCCCTCTGTTGTTTCGCGTCCGAAGGACCATGAAGAAGCTCTTCATCAAGACCTATGGCTGCCAGATGAACGTCTATGATTCCGCCCGCATGGCGGATCTGCTGGCGCCGCTCGGCTATGCCCCGGCCGAAGCGCCGGATGGCGCGGACATGGTGATCCTCAACACCTGCCACATCCGCGAGAAGGCGGCCGAGAAGGTCTATTCCGAGTTGGGGCGCCTCAGCCGCCTCAAGGCGGAAAGGGCCGAAACCGGCGGGCGCATGGTGATCGCGGTGGCCGGCTGCGTGGCCCAGGCCGAGGGCGAGGAGATCGTGGCCCGCCAGCCGGCGGTGGATATCGTGGTCGGCCCGCAATCCTATCACCGCCTGCCGGAGATGATCGCGAAGGTTGCACGCGGGCTCGGCCATGCGCTCGAAACCGAGTTCCCGGCCGAGGACAAGTTCGACGCCTTACCGGATGAAAGCGCGGCCCCCGGCCCCGCCGCCTTCCTCACCGTGCAGGAAGGTTGCGACAAGTTCTGCACCTTCTGCGTGGTGCCCTATACGCGCGGCGCGGAGTTCTCGCGCCCGGTGGCGCAGGTGCTGGCCGAAGCGCGCCGTCTGGCGTCGCAGGGCGTGCGCGAGATCACGCTGCTGGGCCAGAACGTCAATGCCTATGCGGGCGAAGGGCCGGGCGGCAAGGACTGGTCGCTGGCAAGGCTCATCCGCGAGCTGGCGGAGATCGACGGGCTGGCGCGCCTGCGCTTCACAACCTCGCACCCGCGCGACATGCAGGACGATTTGATCGCCGCGCATGGCGAGGTACCGCAACTCATGCCCTATCTGCATCTGCCGATCCAGTCGGGCTCGGACAGCATCCTCGAAGCCATGAACCGCGGCCACAAGGCGGATGCCTATCTGCGCCTTGTCGAGCGCATCCGCGCCGCGCGGCCGGATCTGGCGCTGTCGTCCGATTTCATCGTCGGCTTTCCGGGCGAGAGCGATGCCGATTTCCGCGCCACCATGAAGCTGGTGGAAGCGGTGAAATACGCGCAGGCGTTCTCGTTCAAATACAGCCCGCGGCCGGGCACGCCCGCCTCCACCGCCGCGCGCCAGGTGCCCGAGGATGTGAAGTCCGCGCGGCTTCTCGAATTGCAGACGCTGCTGGCCGCGCAGCAAGGCGCGTTCAACGCCGGCTGCGGCGGGCGCGTGATGGATGTGCTGTTCGAAAAGCCCGGCCGCAAAGCCGGGCAGGCAGTCGGCCGCAGCCCCTATCTGCAGCCCGTGCATGTCGAGGACGCGGCCGGTCTGATCGGTGAAATCCGTTCGGTGCGCATCGCCGAGGTGCTGCCCAATTCGCTGCGCGGCGAATGGCTGCGCGAAGATGCCCGCGTCAGCGAGGCCGCCGCGTGAGCCCGGCCAAACCTTCGCGCAAGGGCGCGGTTTCGGTGCGCAAGATCGCGAACGAGCATGTGACGCTGGAGTTTCCCGACAATGCGATTCTCGCCGGGCTCTGCGGCGCGCATCAGAAGAATCTCATGCGCATCGAACAGAAGCTCTCCGTGCGCGCGGCCATGCGCGGCAACCTGGTCTCGGTCGAGGGCCCGCTCGACGCGCGCGAACAGGCCTCGGCGGTTCTGCGCGCGCTCTATGCGCGCATCGAGGCGGGCGAGCATGTCGATATCGCCGAAGTCGATGCCGAAATCCGCTTCGCCACGCATGAGCGGCCGGGCCTGCCGGGCGGCGATTTCGGTGTGCCATCGCTGAAAACGGCGTCCTCGCGCATCGTGCGGGCGCGCTCGCCGGCGCAGTCCGCCTATCTCGATCTGATGCGCACGCATCCGCTGGTCTTTGGCGTCGGTCCCGCAGGAACCGGCAAGACCTATCTGGCCGCCGCGTTCGGCGCGCATCTGCTCTATGAGCGGCGGATCGAGCGGTTGATCCTCTCGCGTCCCGCGCTCGAAGCGGGCGAGCGCCTCGGCTTCCTGCCGGGCGACATCCGCGAGAAGATCGATCCCTACCTGCGCCCGCTCTACGATGCCTTGTTCGACGTCATGGGCGATCAGTGCCTCAAGCTGATGGAAACCGGCGTGATCGAGGTGGCGCCGCTCGCCTTCATGCGCGGGCGCACGCTCAGCCGCGCCTTCGTGATTCTCGATGAGGCGCAGAATTGCAGCTCGGCGCAGATGCGCATGTTCCTGACGCGCCTGGGCGAGGATTCGCGCATGGTGGTGGCCGGCGATTCGACCCAGAGCGATCTGCCCGGCGGCCGCGCCGAAGGATTGGTCGAAGCGCTCGAAACCTTGTCCGGCGTCGAAGGCGTGGCGGTGGCCCGCTTCGCCGACAAGGACGTGGTGCGTCATCCGCTCGTCACCCGCATCGTGCGCGCCTATGGCGAAAAGCCGAAGGCCGGCGCGCGGAAGGGCGAAGGATGACGGCCGGTCGCATCGAGATCGTCGCCGAAGCGCCGGCCTGGCGCGAGGCGGCGCGCGAACTGGCGCCGCTGTTTCGCAAGGCCGCGCGGCTCGCCCTGAAGCGCAGCGGCAAGGTTGAGGCCGGTTCGCTGACAATCCTCTTGGCCGACGATGCCACGCTGGGGCGCCTCAACCGGCAGTTCCGCGGCAAGAACAAGCCGACCAACGTGCTGTCGTTCCCGGCGGCGGAAGGTGCCGCGGGTTATCTGGGCGATATCGCCATCGCCGACGGGGTGACGGCGCGCGAGGCGGGCGAGGCGGGAAAGGCCTTCTCGGATCATGCCGTGCATCTTGCGGTGCATGGCGTTTTGCATCTTCTGGGTTACGATCATCAAACCGCAGCCGAGGCGAAGATCATGGAGCCGCTCGAAACCGCCATTCTCTCCGAACTGGGCATTGCCGATCCCTATGCCGCGCGGCCGGCCAGGGCGCCGGCCAAGGCGAAGCGGGCCTAAGGCGCCGATGTCCGATTCCGACCCGTCCCAAAAGAGCAACGGTGCGGAGGCGCCGCGGGCGACGTCGTTCCTGAAGCGCCTGTCGATGGCGCTGCGCGGCGACAGCGGCGCCAAGTCGATCCGCGAGAGCCTCGAAGAGGTGATCGAGGAAAGCGAGCGCAGTTCCGATGCGGCGCTGCTGCCGCAGGAACGCATGATGCTCGCCAACCTGCTGCGCTTCGGCGAGCTTCGGGTGGACGACGTGATGGTGCCGCGCGCCGATATCGTGGCGGTGGACGAATCGACCTCGCTCTGCGATCTCGTCAGCTTCTTCCGCGAGGCGCAGCATTCGCGCCTGCCGCTCTATCGCGAGACGCTGGACGATCCCACCGGCCTCATCCACATCAAGGACGTGCTCTCGCTGGTGGAGATCGGGCCGGACGGCCTTCTGCGCTGGCCCGATGCGCCGATCACAAAGATCAAGCGCGAGCTGCTGTTCGTGCCGCCCTCGATGCCGGCGCGTGAGTTGCTCGTGAAGATGCAGTCCACGCACATGCATCTGGCGCTGGTGATCGACGAGTATGGCGGCACCGATGGCCTAGTCTCTATCGAAGACCTGGTGGAGGAGATCGTCGGCGATATCGACGACGAGCACGACGCCGAGGAAGCCCCGCAGTTGCGTGCGCTGCCGAACGGCGCCTACGAAGCCGATGCGCGCCTCGACCTCGAGGATTTCAAGGAGCAGACCGGCATCGCGCTGGCCCCCGCCGACCCGGACGAGGAAGTCGATACGCTGGGCGGCCTCGTGGTGTCGCTGCTCGGCCGCCTGCCCCAGCGCGGCGAGATCGTGCCCTGCCCCAGGGGCTATGAATTCGAGGTGCTGGAGGCCGATCCGCGCCGCGTCAAGCGCCTGCGCATCCGCCCGTCCGCGCCGCAAACGGAAACAGCCCGCTAGATGGCGACCGCTCTCGAACCGCTGGCGCATGGTTTCGCCAAAGCTGCGGATTTCGTGCGCGCGCTTTCGGGCTGGCGACGCTTTGTCTTCGCCGTTGTCATCGGCCTGCTGTCCGCGCTGGCCTTCGCGCCGTTCGGAGTCTTTCCGTTCCTGCTGATCGCGTTTGCGGTGCTGGTGCTTCTGATCGACGGCGCGCAGACGCGGCCAAGGCCCATCCGCAATGCCGCCTTCGCCGGCTGGGCCTTCGGCTTTGGCCATTTTCTCGCCGGGCTCTACTGGGTGGCCTATGCCTTCACGGTCGATCCCACGGCGCATGAATGGCAGATTCCCTTCGTGCTCACGCTGTTTCCGGGCGGCCTTGCGCTTTTTCCGATGGCGGCATCTGCGGTGGCGGCGGCGCTGTGGCGCAAGGGCTTCGCGCGCATCTTCATTTTCACCATCGCCTACGCGATCGCCGAATGGCTGCGCGGCCACATCCTCACCGGCTTTCCCTGGAACCTTCCGGCCTATGGCTGGGGCGCTTCGCTCGCGGTGCTGCAAAGCACCAGCGCGATCGGCGCCTACGGGCTTTCATTAATGACCATCCTGTTCGGCGCCTCGCTGGCGATGCTGGGCGATCGCGAGCGGCGAGCCTGGCTGACGCCCGCGGCGATGACCGTTCTGTTCGCCGTCATATGGGCGGGCGGCGCGCTGCGCCTGGCGGCAGCGCCGACGCAATACGTCCCCGGCGCGCATTTGCGCCTGGTCCAGCCCGACGTGCCGCAGGACGAGAAATACCAGCCGCGCTATCTGCTTCGGAACTGGAACCGCCTGCTCGATCTCTCGCGCGCCGATCATGGGCCGGCGCCCAATGTCATCATCTGGCCGGAGGCGGCGCCGCCCTTCCTGCTCACCCGTTCGCCCGAGGCGCTGGGCGAGATCGCCAGCCTCACCGCAGGCAAGGCCGTGTTGATGACGGGCGCGGTGCGCGTGGCCGTGGGCGATGCGGGCAAGCGCCACTTCTACAACAGCTTCTACATCTTCGGGCATGAGGGCCGGATCGTCGGCGTTTACGACAAGTTCCACCTCGTGCCCTTCGGCGAATATCTGCCGCTGGCGGGACTGCTGGAGCGGCTCAGGATCTCCAAGCTGGTGGACAGCCCCGGCAGCTTCACCCCCGGCGACGGGCCGCATACCTATGCCCTGCCGGGCCTGCCTGCCGTCGGGCCGCTGATCTGCTACGAGGTGATCTTCCCCGGCGCGGTGGTGGGCGCGCTGCGGCCGGGCTGGCTGGCGAACGTCACCGATGATTCGTGGTTCGGCCCGCCCGGCTCGACCGGGCCGCATCAACACCTGCTGACGGCCCGCGTGCGGGCCATCGAAGAGGGCCTGCCGATTGCCCGCGCAGCGAATACAGGCATCTCGGCCGTCATCGATCCATTTGGCCGGATCGTTGCCCGCCTGGGTTCCGGAAAAATGGGTACGGTGGATGCCGGTCTTCCGCTCGCTCTGGCTTCGACTTTCTATTCCCGCTTTGGAGACGTGGGCTTTCTCGTTTTGCTCTTTGCTTGTGCTGGCATCGCTTACATTGGAACTCGTCCAGCAAAGCGGCCTGCGTGAAGAAACCCTTTTCGGCGCCGCAAAATGTGGCTAAGTTCCTCACGCCAAAGGAAATTTGTGCCAGCGCCCGTGCCAAAAAAACAAGCAAATCCCATTGACGCCCAGGTCGGAAATCGCGTTCGCCTGCGCCGCATGCTGATCGGCATGAGCCAGGAGAAACTGGGGGATCTTCTCGGCCTGACCTTTCAGCAGGTCCAGAAATACGAAAAGGGCGTCAACCGGATCGGCGCCGGCCGCCTGTTCCACGTCGCCCAAATTCTCGGTGTGCCGATCGATTATTTTTACGAAGGCGTCATCGAGCAGTCGCCACACCAGGCCCCCGGCTTTGCCGAGGAACCTGCCCGCCCGCCGGTGATGGATTTTCTGGCCAGCGGCGAAGGGCTTCAGCTCAGCCTGGCCTTCATGAAGATCAAGGACGCCAAGGTCCGCAAACGCGTGCTCGATCTGGTGCGCAGCCTGGCGGAGGGCGACGAGGACGGCAGCAAGGACAAAGCGGGCTGATCCGCCTCAACCTTTGCGCGAAGCCTTCTCTTCCAGGCCGGAGCGGTGCGTCCGCGCTTCGAGCGCGGTGTAGACATCCGCGGGTGTCAGCCCCGCCGCCGCCCACAGCACCAGCAGGTGATAAAGCAGGTCCGCCGATTCGGCGGTGAGCGCGGCATTGTCCTGCGCCACGGCGGCCAGCGCGGTTTCCACGCCCTCTTCGCCCAGCTTCTTGGCGATCTTGAGCTTGCCCTGGGAGAACAGCTTGGCAGTGTAGGACGTCGCGGGATCGGCGTCCTTGCGCGAGGCGATAGTGGCGTAGAGGCGGTCGATGGGGTGCGGCTCGGTCATCGTCCCAATCTAATCCTCAATGCGCGGAACTAGAAACCGAAATTGCGGCGCAAAGCCGTTTCGCCCATAGGCGAGAAGAGAACGGCACGGCCTTCCGCTTCGCGCCGTGCCCAGCGCAACTCGTAGAATCGCGAAAGCAGGGCCGCACCAAGCGCACCGGCCAGATGCGAGCGCCGTTCGCTCCAGTCGAGACATGTCCGGCACAGCGGGCGCGTGCCGCGTGCGAGCATAGCGGTATCGATCCCGAAATCGGCCATGAAAGCCTGTCCCCTACGCGTGAGGCGCAGCTTGCCCGCCTCGATGGCAAGGCGGCGGTCGGCGACGAGCGCGTCGAACAACCTCACGCCCAGATCGCCCGCCAGATGGTCGTAGCAGACCCGCGCATGGCGCAGCGCCGGTTCCTTCGGGCCGGTGCGCGTGCGACGGCTCTTGGCGGCGATGCCCATCAGCGCTTCCAGCGCTTCGGCCACACCGCTGCCGGCCAGCCGGTAATAGCAGTGCCGGCCCTGCCTTTCCTGTGCGACGAGACCGGCTTCGCTCAGCTTCGAGAGATGCGAACTCGCGGTCTGCTTGGTGACGCCGGCTTCGAGCGCAAGCTCGCTTGCGGTCAGCGCCGCGCCGCCCATCAGCGCCGTCAGCATATTGGCGCGGCCGGGATCGCCGATCAGGGCCGCCACGCGCGCGATGTCCGGGCCATATTTCATGGTTCGATGCTAATCGAACTATCGCATGCGCTCAAGATGCTATGGAATTGGCGTCCGACAGGAGGCGTCCATGATCACCTGCTTCATCCGCTACGAGATCGAACCGGCGGGCCGCACCGCATTCGAGCGTTATGCCCGTGTCTGGAACGAAGCGATACCGCGCTGCGGTGGCGGTCTCATCGGCTATTACGCGCCGCACGAAGGCTCGGCCACCACGGCCTACGGCCTTTACGACATCGAGAACCTGGCGGCCTATGAGGGCTACCGTGCGCGGCTTTCTGCCGATCCGCTAGGCCGGGAGAATTTCGAATTCGCGATGCGCGAAAAATTCATCCGTCGCGAAGACCGCATTTTTCTGAAGCGGATTCCATGATCGCGGTGATCTTCGAGGTCGAGCCGCAACCCGGAAAGCGCGAAGATTATCTCGTCATCGCGGCCGCGTTGCACCGGCTGCTCGAGGAGATCGACGGGTACATCTCCATAGAGCGCTTCCAGAGTCTTGCGGACGAGAACCGGATTCTCTCGCTGTCGTTCTGGCGCGACGAGGATTCGCTTCGACGCTGGCGCAATCTGGAAGCCCATCGTGCCGCGCAAGAAAGAGGCCGCGCAGAAATCTTCCGCGATTATCGCCTGCGCATCGCCCATGTCGCTCGGGATTATGGGTTTTCGGATCGCGCTCAAGCGCCGGCGGACTCCCGGGCTGCGCACGGTTAGTTTGCCTGGCTGTCCAAGAGCCGCCGCGCGATCACCTGCGCCTGGATTTCCGCTGCGCCCTCGAAGATGTTGAGGATGCGTGCGTCGCAGAGCACGCGGCTGACCGGATATTCCAGCGCGAAGCCGTTGCCGCCGTGGATCTGCAACGCGTTGTCGGCATTGGCCCAGGCCACGCGCGCGGCCAGGAGCTTGGCCATCCCGGCTTCAAGGTCGCAGCGCCGGCCCTCGTCCTTCTCGCGAGCGGCGAAATAGGCGATCTGGCGCGCCACCGCGATCTCCACCGCCATCATGGCCAGCTTGTCGCGCACCCGCGGGAAGGCGAAGATCGGCTTGCCGAACTGCTGGCGTTCCAGCGCGTATTTGAGCCCGAGGTCGAGCGCGCACATGGCCACGCCCACGGCGCGCGCCGCCGTCTGGATGCGCGCGGATTCGAAGGTCTGCATGAGCTGCTTGAAGCCCTGGCCTTCCTCGCTGCCCAGAAGATTGGCGGCGGGTACTTCGAAACCGTCGAAGCCGATCTCGTATTCCTTCATGCCGCGATAGCCGAGCACCTTGATCTCACCGCCGCTCATGCCCTTGGCCGGGAAAGGTTCGGCATCGCTGCCGCGCGGCTTTTCGGCCAACAGCATCGAAAGGCCGCGATAATCTTTTGTGGTCGGATCGGTGCGCACCAGAAGCGTCATCACGTCGGCGCGGGCGGCATGGGTGATCCAGGTCTTGTTGCCGTGGATCTTGTAAACGTCGCCCTCTTTCACCGCGCGCGTGCGCAGCGAGCCGAGGTCGGAGCCGGTGTTCGGTTCGGTGAAAACGGCGGTGGGCAGCTTCTCGCCGCTGGCGATCAGGGGCAGCCAGTGCGCGCGCTGCTCGGCCGTGGCGCCGCAGAGGATGAGTTCGGCCGCAATCTCCGACCGCGTGCCGAGCGATCCAACGCCGATATAGCCGCGCGAAAGTTCTTCGGAGACGACGCACATCGCCATCTTGGAAAGACCGGCGCCGCCATATTCCTCCGGAATGGTGAGGCCGAACACGCCCAGCGCGCTCATCTCCTCGATCACGGAAAGCGGGATCAGTTCGTCCTTCAGATGCCAGTCATGGGCGAAGGGCGCCACTTTCTCCTGCGCGAAGCGGAAGAACTGCTCGCGCACCATGGCCATGGTGTCGTCCAGGCCCGGATCGCCGAAATACATGGCGCCCTGATGCCTGGCGAGATAATCGCCGATCGCCGCCTTCACTTCCGGCCGCGTGCCCATGGCGATCAGTTCGCGCACGGCATCGCTGTGAAAGCCCGCGACGTCGTCTTCGTCAAGGCCGAGCGCGGCGGGGCGCACGATCTCGTTCTGGCTCATGGGAATGCCGCCGGCGATCTGGGCAAGGTATTCGCCGAAGGTCGCTTCGAGAATCAGGTGCTCGATCTCGCCGAAGCGCTTCTCGCGCTCCAGCTCGCGGCCCCAGCGCAGCATCTGGCGCAAGGCTTCGACGTACGTGGCGAGCCAGGCAAGGCCGTGGACGGAGGCCTGATGACTCTCGATGACGGCGGCGGAAATCTTGCCGCCCGCGCTCACGCGCGCGCGCATGGACGATCTGGCCGCGGCGAACATGCCTTCGGCGGCGAACACGGCCTCCTCGCAGCGCGCAAGCAGATGGGGGATTGTCGTGGTCATGATCAGGCCTGCGAGGCTTCCACCACGTCTTCGAAGGTGCGAAGGCCGGGGCGCTGGGCATTGACCAGCACGGCCATGTTGCCGGGCAGGTGTTCGTTCTTCCACATCTTGGTGTGCGCGCGCGGAATGTCCTTCCACGGAAACACTTCGCTCATGCACGGATCGAGGCGGCGCTCCACCATCAGCCTGTTGGCCTGGGCGGCCTGATAGAGATTGGCGAAATGCGAACCCTGGATGCGTTTCTGGCGCATCCAGACATAGCGCGCATCGAAGGTGATGTTGTAGCCGCTGGTGCCGGCGCAGAACACCACCATGCCGCCGCGCTTCACCACCAGGCACGAGACGGGGAAGGTCGCCTCGCCCGGATGCTCGAACACCATGTCGACATCGTTGCCCTTGCCGGTGATCTCCCAGATGGCCTTGCCGAATTTGCGCGCTTCCTTGGTCCAGGAATCGTATTCGGGGGTGCCGACCGTGGGCATCTGGCCCCAGCACTTGAAATCCTTGCGGTTGATGACGCCCTTGGCGCCCAAGGACAGCACGAATTCGCGTTTGCTCTCGTCGCTGATCACGCCGATGGCGTTGGCGCCGGAGACCGCGCAAAGCTGCACGGCGAAAGAGCCGAGGCCGCCCGACGCGCCCCACACCAGCACGTTGTGCCCGGGGCGCAGGATGTGCGGGCGGTGGCCGAAGAACATGCGGTAGGTGGTGGCCAGCGTCAGTGTGTAGCAGGCGCTTTCTTCCCAGGAGAGGTGCTTGGGCCGCTCCATCAACTGGCGGTCCTGCACGCGCGCGAACTGGGCGAAGGAGCCGTCCGGCGTCTCGTAACCCCAGATGCGCTGGCTGGGCGAGAACATGGGGTCGCCGCCATTGCATTCCTCGTCGTCGCCGTCGTCCTGATTGCAGTGGACGACCACTTCGTCGCCCACTTTCCAGCGGGTTACCTTCGCGCCCACGGCCCAGACGATGCCCGCCGCGTCGGATCCGGCGATGTGATAGGGGTTCTTGTGTCCGTCGAGCACCGAGACCGGCGTGCCCAGCGCCGCCCACACGCCGTTGTAGTTCACACCCGCCGCCATCACGAGAATCAACACGTCGTGGGAGTCCAACTGCCAGGTCGGCACCACTTCCATCTGCATCGCGGTTTCGGGCGGCCCGTGCCGCTCCTTGCGCACCGCCCAGGCGTACATGTTCTTCGGAACATGGCCGAGGGGCGGAATCTCGCCGATCTCGTAAAGATCCTTGTAGACCTCAAGCGACGGTGCTGCTTCGGCCGGTGCCATGTCATCCCCTTTCGCGCCCCGGTTCGGTTGCGGGACGTCGCGACGTTCTTGTGACGGGTGAGGATTCGTCAGATCGTTGGCTGGAGGCAAGCAAATTTTTGCAGTGCAACAGATAAAATAGTAATTAGTTGATCGAATTGCCGTATATATAGCAATATAATTTCAATAATTGATCCAAGGTCCGATATCCCAGACCCGCTTCCGGCACAGCGATGCGGCCAGAATCCAGCCCTTCCCAGCTACCGGTTATCCGGCTTCCGGACAAAGCCCTTGCGCGGCTTGAAGCCGGATTTGCGCTTCTCCTTGCCGTTGGCCTTGGCTGCGATCTCTTTCAGCTTCACGCCCTGCAGCCGCGAGAGCGAGGCCCCCATCGCGCCCTTCTCCGGATCGGCGAAGGCGCGGCCGTATTTTTCGACGCGGTTCTCGACCGAGCCGAGAAATTCGCCCTCCCAATCCGAGAGCGCGACACCCGCCTTTTCGGCCGCGCGGCGGGTGCGATCGAGCGCCTTCAGCGCGGCGCGCTGGGCCCTAATTCTCTGTTGGGCCTTCTGCTGGTCGATGGGTTTCAGCGTGGGCGTCCCCGAAAGCCCAGGAATTCTGACATTTTCCGCCGGCGGCGCGAAAGCCCATTCGTCCATGTTGCACCGCAGCGCGTCCGGCGCTTTGATGGGACCAGCAAAAGATCGGGGGTGGAACGGCCATGACAGAGAACACGAACCGGGAAAGAC
>Ga0307375_10005080_pt1 | contig 12429 bp, 8 predicted proteins | sample TR1MG_FD_202531 | JGI IMG/M metagenome (GOLD analysis project Ga0307375, IMG submission 202531) | Soil microbial communities from Risofladan, Vaasa, Finland - TR-1 | ecosystem: Environmental > Terrestrial > Soil > Coastal area > Acid sulfate soil | place: Finland: Risofladan, Vaasa | collected... | reverse complement strand
GTTGAGCTGAGACACTTCGTCAATGGTTTGGAAATGAGACGTGATCATCGGTTTGAGACTCTATACTATCTTCTCTGCGTCACCGAAGCCGCATTAGATGCCTGGCAACGCATGGACGAGGTGATCAGCGAGTACGGAAAGACTTCGCTCTCCTCTTCTGCTGAGCTTCTGAACCCGACCCTCGTCAATGCACAATCTCCGCACGTGATGCTAAACTCAAAGCGCGCGATGCTCCTGGAGCAGCGCTCTTCATGCTTCCTCAACTTGAAACTGCTCACTCGCAGGGCTCTCGATCTCCTCGGTCACGCCTCTGGCACTGGTGTCTTCTTCTCGCCTGGATACCACTTTTTGAGCGCCAAACTCATTCTCCTCTCCAGCAACCAATCAGCATCGCTCCCAAGAGTCGAAAAGGAGCTCTCCATTAGTCTCTCATCGTGCTGGCAACTGGGTCGCTGGTCGAAGGACTCGCTCGAGCAGTCCATCGAAGATCTTCACCACGAACTCATGCGTCCTCTCATTCAAGTGGAAGATGAGACCAACACTAACGATGCTGATTTGGACGAGCCTCCCACTGCTCGTACCTGCTCTTAGACTACAAACTTCGGCCACATGCTCCTTCTAGCTCTCTAGCGTCTCTTCTCCTTCTCTCTCTCTCTCTCTTCTTTTTCTCTTTTGCAACCCCTCATGGAATACGGTGTTCACTCTCATCAATGTAATGCGTAATTGTATAATTTGAAGCCCCCTATTTTACCTCGCCATGCGTCATGATCCGACCCAGTCTCTCAGCACCATTCACTCTTGCCTATCACCCTTCTTTCGAGGACATTTACAAAGAATGTCACATATGTTGTATCTATATTACAAATCCGTGGGTAGCAGCCCATTCCTGGAGACAGGGAGCGTTCAAAACCGATTGGAAAGTGATCCCAGTTCGACCGTCAAACTTGCTTGTAACCTCCGCTTCTGTGTCCGTGAACCCTTGTCCCAACAGGTGTTGCACAATTTGATCTGCCAACAGCTGGTCGATGTCCTCGTGAATGATTGCCAAGTCTGCAAACGTGTCCACAACCTGCTGGACTTCGAGGGTTCCGTCCTCGTCTCCAATCACCTCAAAGACGGTCCTCAGTGTTTCCAAGAAGTTCTTAAGTCCTCCGTTTTCTGAAATCGAACACGCGTAGAGGAAGACCAAGTTGCAGGTGAGCTCTTCGAACTTGGTTTCGACGAAACGGCACATCGTGTCACTCCACGTTTCACACGAACTGCACACTGCTTTGACCACCTCCAATTGTTGCACCTGCTCCACATCTATATCAAAGAGCTATCACAAAGGTAAGTGATCAGAGTACACGAGATACAGAAGCACATCTGTCACAACGGAAGTCCTTTCCGCGCCGAACGGCTCAATCCATACCTTCTCATAAAGCTGTCTCAAATTCTCGACGGAATATGTACCAATCGCTTGAACACAAGCAAGAGGGTTAGGTCAGAATGGTATTCCAGAAGGATGAAAGGCAAGGGAAGGCGCCAGAGTCGTCCGGGCGCGTTCAAACGGGTAGTCGCACCTTCAATCTGTGTTTTTGGCGTTAGAATCGCCGGGGTTGGTGTGGTTTCGATGTATTTTGACGAGTCTAGTGCGTTAAAGTAACTATAAGGGGGTTAATAGTCTAGTAAGAGGAGTCACGTGGCGGAAATGGAAGAGTAACGGACGCTCGGGCAAAGTCGACGAGATTGTGAGGTTGGTTGAGAAGTGCAGCACGTGTAAAGTCCTTCATCAGCTGAGAAATTTGATGTTCGTCTACATTTCGAAACGACATGATAGGCAGAGGCAGATGGGAGAAGACCAAGAGGGTCAATGAGAAGCTGGAGGTTGCCGCGGTGCTTGGAGCAGAGATGAGGGTGTAGTGGCCATACCAGTCCACCTTATGAAGCCTTACAGGACTCTTTCATCACTCGTTGTTTGTTGGTGTTAGCCACTCAAAGCATGGATTGAAGAGATGTCTAATAAGCGCAAAAAGACTGAGAACCGGCTGACGGAACCCGAACCTATTCAAGATCTCCTTTTTGAGTGTGCGTAAGTCCCGATCTGTGTTCCATAGACCGCATCCTTGTCTCAGTTGCTAACTTCACGCATTCTCCATCGCTGTCCTTCTCTCACGCGTCTAGGTACATGGGAAGAGGGCCGCGTTGTCCTACAAGCCACGGAGTCCTCCGCCTGCACTCTCTTGGTTGCTCATGGATATGGAAAGGGTACACTATCTCGAAATGCTCCGAATTTTAGGAAGAGGCAGCAAGAAGGTATCATTGGAGCTTCAACATCCGACCCATTTGCGACACCTTCAAGAATCCTCACTCCCTCCTCTTCTCCAACTTCAATCGCCGGCGTAACTCGCAGTTTGGATCAACTCTCCATTGTAGAACCTGAAATGGTCGAACAATTCCAACTTTGCTTTGAAGAGGCACTCTATTTGGTGGAAGAAGTCCGCGCCATCCAAATTCGATCTTCAGACCACCCTCTTCCCTTCAATGTGTGTGAACTCTTCCATTTGTTTGACAGCCGTCAAAAAGGCTTTCAGTGCCGCTATTTCTGTATGTATCTCCTCTTCCATCAATGAACGAAGATTGCATGTGAACGACTTTCCTGACGCAACTTCTCCACATCCCTTTCCAGTATACAAACATTATAGGCGGCTGGGTTGGGTGGTGAAACTTGGCACTAAGGTAGGTGTAGATCTGTTGCTGTATCCTGAGGGAGGTCCAGTACTTGAACACGCGCAGTACGGCGTGAGCATTCGCGTTCTCTCTTCCTCTCCGTCCACCAACTACTACGAGCCTTCTTGGGGCGTCGCGACCCGAGTTCTCGAAACCGTCGCCAAGTATCTGTTAGTTGCACTGGCTACCCCCCCTAGCAATGAAGTGGAACAGCAGGAATTGGACTCATACACTCCAACCGCGTTCCGTGGTTGGAAGCTGGACGAATTGGTTCTAAGTCGATGGCAATCAACGTCAACAACCAAAAGCTCCTTGACATAGCAATATCATGGCAAGAAAGGCATGTTTCCCCCAATGTAAAGCTTTCGATTGTCGATCGCGAGGATTCAGAATTGCGTTCAGTGTGGGTCTCATGTGTTCACTATGATATCTGTACAAGTGCGAGGGTGATGTATTGCGTTACTTCTTCTTGTTGTTCGAGAGTTGGCGCCATCCGAGCCATCCACCGATTCCAACGATGGCAACGGCAGCGAGAGCCACAGCACCAACGACGATCTTAGAAGGTCCACTTGATTCTTGCTGAGCTCCCTTTGACTTGGTAGGAGTGCCGTCTCTGACAGATTTGGGACCAGTGGAGGGCGAGGAAGCGGCGGCGGGCTTCTTGGCGCCAGTGCTCTGTTTCAACTGCTTCTTGTCGCTACCTGCAGCTTGAGGTACTCCCAAAGGAGGTGTGGTGGGCCTTTCGAGAGTCTCTGAAACGTTTAGTTTGATGGCGGCGGCAGCAGGAGTGGAAGGCAGTTGAGGAGCGGGCTCGTTCGGATCGGCCACTTCGAAACTCACGGAGGCGCTCAACACAAGATGGCGATCCTTGGCCTCTGGATGTTCGTCTCCTGACTTCTTTCCATCGTGAAACAGTTGTCCAATATGCGCAGAGCACTTCGCACAGTGAATGTCATTGCCTCCAAAGTCATCTTGTACCAGTTTGATGCTCTCAGGCGTTGCGGACTTTCGGAAAGCCGGCCACTTTCCAACTGAGCGGAACTTGTCTGCAGACCTACGCAAACCAGAGGCAGCACACGTGGGAATCGAAAAAGGAAGGACATCAGTCAGCAGACGTTCTAAAGACGAGCAGAACGGATGAGAGTTCAGTCACAACTTTCACACGGGTGATGCTACAGTCAGGGGCTCTTGTCAAGTGCTACGAATGGCTCACATACGAGTAAAGAACAGCATTGCAGCCAGTACAACGGTAAGATCCCTTGCGGAACTCGTTGGCCAGTGGTTCCTCAGCCATAGTGCTGTCCAACAGAGATTGGCCAATTCCAAGGGTAAAAGGGTGAGAATCAGCAATTTCATCGGGGAAGAGGTTTAAAAGGATCATTTGGAACACGTGGGCAACATCATTCATGAGACGACAGGCCGTACTTCGGGAGAGGACTGGAGAAGAGCCGAGCGGCTTGCGGATGGGCCTGACCCGTTTCTCTCCACTCTCTCGCTCTGTTCGTCCAGCTGAGCCAGTGATTGTCGCCCAGTGTCTTCTGTGTTGATTCCAAGAAGATGGCTCTCCGCCCCTCCGCTCTCCCTACCAAGGGTCTTTTCCGTACCCAGAAGGTATGTGCTTGCAAACGCATTGTCTTCTTTGTGGTGGAGGTTTTTGGTGCTCGTCCTGTTCGTTGCCACGTTTCTCTGTCTGACCATTTGATACTGTGTCATTACCCATGTTTTTCGTTTGTCTGTGCTTGTAGCGAGGATATTGCATCCAAGCGACTGTCCAAAAGATCGCGCTTGGTACGCAAACTGCGATTGATGGTCACACACGTACATACGGCTCTTTGCTGGAGTAGAATGGGTCTTGTTCGATTGAGTGCTGACTGACGTGTGATGTGTGATATTCTAGATCCTACTCGTCCCATTGGAAACGTGTCCTTCCTGTTCTCCAAGCAAGGAAAGCGCTTGCGTCAGCTGCAAAAGGAGATCTCGCTCCGCGCTTTGGCCGATGGCACCTTGAGCATGCACGCTGTTCTCCCTAATGGAGGTGCCGCTGGTTTGGCTAACCTCGAGACTGCGCAGAAGATTGTGGCCTCGCCTACCCTCCTCGCGCAGTTCAAGAAGGACGCCGAGTTGAACAAGAAGGCCTTGGTTTCCGCCGTCGCCTGGTTGAAGGACCTCCGCAGCCCCAAAGAGGCCGAAACTGTTGCTGCCAAGGTGCGTACCATCCTTTCCATTCACATGATATCCCCATCTCTAGCCTCCTGACGTCTCCACACAGGCATCGAAACTGACTTTTCCCTCTCTTTCCTGCTCTTGCTCTTGCTTCATGCGCCCCTCTGAAAATGATGCCTTTTGTGGTGTTGTGCGTTATTGATTCTGGAACACGTGCCGTATGGAACAGCTTGATGCCGATACGCAGGCGCTTCTCGCCCGCGAGGTTGCATTCAGCGAGATTGTGCCCCTCAGGGATGCCCTTGGTTTGAGCTTGTCCTTGTCACAGAAGGCTACTGTTGCCGATTGGTATTTGGCCTATGCTGCTGCTGCTAAGCTTCGTGAGACTCACAAGACGTACTCGACTTTGGCTTCGCTCTCTCTATCTGTTGAGTCGGAGAAGACTCTGGCTGCCGCCGCCGTTGATCGTGTGCATCGTCAGATGGTTGCAGATGCGCGCAAGTATGTGTCTGGTAAGGCCGATCTGATGTCTGCGCCCCTGAAGTTCGTTTCCGGACCCGAGTTCTCCGTCCGCTCCTACAGCTCCTCCTCGGTGAGCAGTGCCATCTCTGCTGCGTCCCGTGCGATTGACGATGCTGCTTCCGTCCCCGTGAGCCAGTATACCATCCAGGATATCTTTGGAGGCCTGATGAGAGCACGCAATGAGCTGCGCGAGGTGGCTGCCACGCTGCGCGCCGAGGCCGACGCACGTCTGATTGTCGCCGAGGAGAACCTTCTCAACGACGCCTGGAACACCCTCCTCTCCTCCAAGGGAAATAAGGCCGATATCGAGACTGCCGCCAACTTCATCCAAGCGCTCAACGCGAAGGCGAACGGAAGCGTCGCCGAGTGGGACGCCGTCATCGCCGAGGCCCTCCCCGAGGAGCACAAGGCCATCGAAGCTGCCCTGTCCAAACTTACCAAGGCCGTAAGCGCCATCCCCCGCGATGTCTTCGACGCCGAGCTCAAGCGCCGCAACGCCCTCCTCGACCACTTCGATCTCCCCAAGTTCGACCAGGCCCTCCACGCTTAAACTACAACTACTGCAACCACACGAACAACTTCAACGATCTACACCCACTATAACGCACGACAACGACGATATGGTTGCTTCATCCTCACGAACATAATCCAGCCCCCCCCCCCCTCCTCACTCAAAGGCTACTTCTCGACATGCAACATCCAGATCGCAACTGAATAATCAGAATGTAAAGGCCCTTCGAATTGTATCAACACCAAACCAACTTGAAAAGGGGGCTTGCATTGCCCGGCCCGGGGTAGGGAGGGAGGGCTTGCACGACCGTCTTAATTATGCACTTCATCCATCAGACGCGTTTCAGTGGTGGTATTGAAGGGGTAACGCGGGTGGACAAAGTCCGGCTGGTTCGTCTTCCGTTCCGTGCGAGACTACAGAGTCCCTCACTTCCTTCTCTCCCTCCGTGCCCAAGTCATCGACCTCGCTGACCTGCTTCTGTTCCCCGATTCTCTGTTTCATTCACCCTTTGGCTGCTTACGTTCCGTCTGAATCACTTAGAAGTCTCCCCGTCGCTGGATTTTAAAATGAGCTCGCTACTAGCCCTACCGGAGGATGCATTGGAGGTTATTTGTCAATATGTGGATGCTGCCGATATAGTGCAGCTATTGTGGATCGGCAACAAGACTTTTGGCGCTAAGGTCGCTCGTTCGGCGCAGTTTGTGAGCTGCCAACTCAAAGGCTGCTCTCTCTTCCCTTTTCCCCTGTTCCGTCTGCCCAGCCTTCGTCATCTTCGGGTGCACATTGCCGATAATTACTATCCTCACTACCCTCTCCGTACATTTGGCGCATGTGCTCTTCCATCAGATCCCATCGAAACCCTGGAGACGTTAGACTACCGTTTTGCCCAGTCCTCTGCTGTGTTGAGTGCTGCATCGGTCCCTTTGGCTCTTCTCTTCCCCAAAATTGCTGTATTGAAACTCCAAGGATGCTTAGAGAGGCTCATCGCACCCCAACTGGCACTTCTCCCGGCAACGTTGCGCGTGTTCGTCTGCCACCCAGCCGCGGAGCCTTGGCCGCAGAGCGACACCACTGCTTCGGCGATCACATGTGCTGACTTCCGCAACCTCCCCACTGGCCTCGAGGTGTTCGAGATGAGCCACTGTCTCTATCGTACATCTGTCATGGATTGGTCGCAAGTGCATTGGCCAAACTCGCTTCGAAAGTTGGTTCTCTCCTCCGTCCAAGACGAAAGCCTCCTGCACCATCTTCCTCCTCAAATTGAGCACCTCGACTTGTTCTTTGAAGATATACCCGAAGATGTGGAAATGCCGGTATCTGAGCTCCCCAAGACGCTGAAATGGCTGGATGTGTTTGGCATAAATGGAGCGCTCATCATGATCCCCGATACGCCTCTCCCTCCCCTGATGCAGAGCTGGAACGTGCAAACTGCTTGGGAAGATTTGACCGATCTCACGCCATTCCTGCCACCGACGTTGACATTCGTCGCACCCAAACCCGACGACTACCAACTTCGTCCTCACTTCTACCTACCTCTTCCTCTTCGTGCTCTCACCTTCTGGAGACATCCCGGAGATCAAGAGATAGCAATCGAAGAGTTTCCGACGACCGTCGAAGAATTGACGATGACGATCGTGCATCCTGAGCAGATAGAACGCATCACGAAGAGGAACAAGCGCCTGATCCGCCTTCATATTCTGAGTAAAACGCCCTTCCTTCCCCTCGAATCATGGAAATCACTCGCTACCCAACTCGTTGCGCTCACCGTGGAGCTCTCACGGTTCCAGGACTTGGAGCACTTCCAACTGTTTGAAGCTGGGCCTCTGACTCGCCTCACCCTCGCGCAAACTGATATTGTACCTCCAGAACGCTTCGACTTTGGCTTATATCTTCCCACCGGCTTGAAGACTCTCCAAATCACGTGCTTTCCCGGAGCGACCGTATCGCACATGGGCAGAACGATCCGCCAACTTTCACCACGCCTGAACAAGCTCAGGAAGCTCACTATCCGGACCCAATCTCGCAATCAAAAGGAACTGACTTACTCAATAGAGACGCTCGATTACGTGCCCCTCATACCAAAATCCGTTACAGATCTCGGGCTAACGGTACATCCAATGACAAGACTCGATCCGCAACTGATGCAAGATTGGCCCCCGAAACTACGCAAACTCCAACTCAGTGCACTGTCTCTCGGCATTTCACTCTCTCCTCAACACTTGGCACACCTTCCTTCGTCATTGGAGATGCTCACTGTCACTCAGATCACAGGATTTGACGACGAGGAACTTTGGAAGCTTCTCCCTACCAACATCCTCTACCTGCGCGTCCTCCCGCATGGCCCAAACTACGCCAAGAACGAAGCTGTCTACGGAAACGCACCTCGATGGGAAGATTGTTGGTTCAAACATCTCTAGGGAGGAGTCGATGCAATCTCACCACCCTTCAACTTGCCCCTTTCCTTGTTTCCCCACCAAATATACTTGCAGCGACTCATATGATTCGTTTCACATTGGCCATCATGGGAGAGGAACCTAGCTCGCCTCTGGAGAGAGATACGCGTGCAATACAGTCCGTTGGTTGAAATCGTTGAGGATGTTCAAGAAGAGATGCCCTGATGTGTTTCGGACATCGCGGTGCGATCGATGAAAGCCCCATATACGGCAGGATGTACTTCCTTCCTGAACTGTAGCTCCGACAGCGCCCCAGAAGATGGAACCCGCCATGAAGTGTGGTGGAATCAGAGCAACAGCCCCAACGATTCATACAGTCCCGTTTGGCCACTTCACCGAAACGCATGTTTCCAATGCCTCGCAGTTGGATACTACTAGCTCTTTTTGTGGGGTTGGTTGCGCTTTTCTTCCTGATAACGCCGAGTGAAGCAGCTAATGACGAGGCCAAGATCAAGACATTCTTTCAGAAGGGTGGTAGTCATACTAACAACTGGGCAGTGCTCGTACGTGCAGCTTTCAATCAATTGTATCGTTGGTATTGAGTTTAGCCATGTGGTTCCCCCAGGAGGTAGTAGAGATGGGCTAACTGACTGTCTGACGATCCGGCATCCTTGTCCGCCATGCGCAGGTTTCCACAAGTCGATTTTGGTTCAACTATCGTCATAGCGCCAATGTGCTTAGTTTATATCGGTATGCTCAAGCTGTAATTCATGTTTTGGTATCTCCTATGAGCCAAACGTCCGTCTGTTCGATGTTCTGACTCTGTATCCTGCGTTTTGCCCGTTCTTGAACCTCTACTGCCCATTAGCACTGTGAAGCGATTAGGATTGACAGACGATAACATCATCTTGATGTTAGCAGACGATTTTGCGTGTGACTCGCGTAACAGTATGGCAGGAACTGTGTTCAATCATCCAGACCGAAAGATCAACTTGTATGGTGACAAGGTGGAAGTGGACTATCGTGGTTATGACGTAACAGTGGAGAACTTCATTCGTTTGTTGACGGGAAGGCATGATCCCTCTGTTCCTCGTTCAAAGCGCTTGATGAGTGATTCAGGCTCGAACATCCTGGTGTTCATGACTGGTCATGGTGGCGATCAGTTCATCAAGTTCCAGGACTTTGAAGAGATCTCTAGTGGTGATTTGGCGGATGCGTTTGGGCAAATGCGTATCAAGAACAGGTACAACGAGATCCTCTTCATGGCCGACACTTGCCAGGCAACCACTCTCTACGAACGCATCTACTCTCGCGACTTCCTCGCCATTGGTTCTGCCAAGAGAGGAGAGAACTCTCTTTCACTTCACGCCGACGAGTTGATTGGAGTGAGCGTCATCGATCGATTCACGCACGCCACGCTGGAGTTCTTTGAGAAGGTTCAAGCCGACAGCAATGCTACCATACACGACCTATTTTACAAATACAATCCCAGAATGCTTGGCAGCAACGTGGACTGGCGCACAGACCTGTACGGAAGGGACTTACGCAAGGTGTATCTCACCGAGTTCTTCGGCTCAGAAGCCCCCATCGACATCATCTCCGAACCATATCCTTTCGTGTAATGTAATCTAGTAAGTTCATTAAGGCGACCGTTTCCATATGGTATGAATCCTGCAGCATAGAGAGACGCAAGGGAGAGGTTTCAGGCAGCCGAACGGACTAGCTCTCCTGATGAGTGTTGCTCTCACACCATCCCAGCACCTTCAAAAAAGAGCAGAGGTATGTACTTCTGATCGTTCTCACCGATGTTCTCTTCTGTGTTTACCTCATTTGAGAGACACAACTCGTGTTTGAAGTGGATGGCGTCCCTCCTCAACCCTACAGACTCGCCACATCGTCGCCTGTTCTCCTGCCCTGGCTACCTCTCATCTATAGTTGATATTTACTGAAGGCTTGCCACTACAGATCTGGGCACACAAGTCTCTTGATCCGTCCTTCCATGGATGTGCCGAAACGCGATGGAGAACTGAAGAAACGCTCCAAATCTCGAAGGTACGCTTTTCGGCCCTGATGCCGCTCCAATCTCCTCCTAATCATCCTTTTGCAATTCTAACCGTACTTAGCTACCTCCTTTTCCCATAGTCAACTCGTCTTAACGCCATCTGAAACGCCACAGCCGAAGGAGACTACGCCGTCTCGCGCCCGTCGTGGAAAACACCGTTATGCGAATAGCACTGGCCGTAGTATTGATTGGGAGGATATAATTCGCGGCGAGAGTACAGATCCGACCCTTTTCAAGGCCGGTAGTGTAGAAGATGGAGCAGAACCGTCTGCGCAACGATTGCTTCGTTTTGGTCTCGATTTGGACGCTATTCGTTCCCCAAACTCTCATCGCTCCCCTGTTTCGAAGACCGGTGACATCATTTTACCGAAATCCATACTGAAAAAGCGAATTGGATCGTCTACAGACAGTGCTAGTGCGATTTCTGCCGAGCCATCAACGATTGCCGATTCTACGCCTACTTCTGCACAGGATGATCTGGAAGCTTCGGATGATAGTGACAGTAGTATTGTAATTCATGAAGAGGAGCAGAAGTTGCATGATGAGGAAGAAGTGTCGAGAAATGGAGGAGTTGGTGCTCTGCCCGCTTCTGCGCTTCACCTCGACCTTAGTCAGATCCGTAGTTCTGATGAAGACCATTCTGTGGATGCCAATGCTAATGGAGAGCCGAAATTGAGAGCTCATGCCTTGAAACCACGCGTTGCAGCGGTGCACGCGCATCAACTTCGCGCGTATCGAAAAGCTACTGGTTCCTGCTTCTTGAATCCAATTATGGGTGAAAATCCGAGTGCCTTCGTGATGACTACGATTGAGGCAATGTATTTTACTGGCAATACGTTGTGTTCGCAGAGGATGATGATGCGTTACACGGGCAGACCTGCGCCTCAGCCTTTGCTCCATCCCTGGCCTTTGCCACTGAAGAGTTCGCTCTCTTCTGAAGATTGGGATTTGGACGATTTGGACGAGGAATTTGACGAGGCACTGGATGTTGGAGACCCTCAAGAGGGTACGAATGCTGCTGGTTCTCCTTCTCCCACTTCTATGACGACCAATACGACGACAACACACTCGCCGTATCGCCTCGGAGGTCCCATCAGCCCTAGGAGAAACTCCTCCAACAGCAATAGCCACAGCAATAACTACGGTCATCGTCCCCAAATGCTTCCTCCGTCTCCAACCACCTCAAGCGATCACATCGACCAACTTCAACATCACAGCGGGAGCGTTTCATCTCCAGGTGCCCTTTCCCCGCGCAGTAGTAGTGGTGGCAACAGTAACGGCATCGCCAAGGGTTCGCCTACCTCTCCGACCGGCAGTGCCAAGCACAAGCACTTTCTTCAACTACCTCATCATCAATCTCATCACCATCATCATCATCATCAACAACAACAACAACCGCAGCAACAGCAATCGAAAGGGCAGACGAGTGGAGAGATGGAGCACGAGGCGAACAATAACAAGCTCTCCTCCTCCTCAACTACCACCGGCTCGCCTCTCAAGTCCAGTGGCGACGTGTCCAAGCAACGCTCCTCTGGTCTGCCCACTACCGGCCTCCTCTCTGGAATCATCAGCAAAATACGTCGCAATGCAGCTGGAACACCTTCTCCTCCTACTACCACTGCCGCTACGGGTGCTAATGCAGCGACAAACGCGGCGCTGGCTCACTCGATCTCTACCCCCACTTCACCCTCACATTACGCAGCAGCAGTCGGAGGATCGCCCACTCATCATCAGCCTCATCATCAGCAACAACACACTCCCTCGCACCTCCCCTCCACCTCTTCTCCTTCTCCCTCCACTCCTGGCTCTCCACCACAGCTGAATCACTCTCAACTACAACAACAGCAACAGCAACAGCAAGGTTCTCTCACCAATTCCCAGGAATCGATGCTCGCTGTCGTGAGAAAGAAGTTCAGACCTTGGGACAAGCTTCGACGACTTCGTACTTCCGATAACAACATCCCTCCTCCCGAAGATGCGCGCATTCACCCCATTGAAGAAGAACCCGATGCCCATTCGCGTATGGCTGGCGTTTCGACAGCTGCGGATGGTTCGCTCCCGATTGGCAA
>Ga0307375_10005079_pt1 | contig 12429 bp, 10 predicted proteins | sample TR1MG_FD_202531 | JGI IMG/M metagenome (GOLD analysis project Ga0307375, IMG submission 202531) | Soil microbial communities from Risofladan, Vaasa, Finland - TR-1 | ecosystem: Environmental > Terrestrial > Soil > Coastal area > Acid sulfate soil | place: Finland: Risofladan, Vaasa | collected... | reverse complement strand
TAACGCAATTTCATGGGGATCCTCCGGTGGCTTGGGCTTCCGCGGCGCGAAGAAATCCACCCCCTTCGCGGCGCAGTCCGTCACGGAGCAGGCAGTAACGAAGGCCCTGACTGTGGGACTTCGAGAAGTGCACGTGTACGTCAAGGGTCCTGGAGTTGGTCGTGAATCGGCCATTCGCCAGCTTGGAGCCTTGGGGCTCAAGATCAAGAGCATCAGTGACGTAACGCCCATTCCGCACAACGGCTGCCGCCCCCCAAAAGCGCGCAGGATGTAAGGTAGGGGGAGAAAAAGAATGGCACGTTATATTGGTCCTCGGTGCAGGCTGTGCCGAACCGAGAACAAGAGACTTTTCCTCAAGGGCGACAAGTGCAAGAGCGACAAGTGCCCGGTAAACAGAAAGCGCATGGCGCCTGGCAAGGATCCAAAGACCAGACAAAAGAAGCAATCTGATTACGCTGTGCAGTTGCGCGAGAAGCAGAAGCTCAAGAGGTCATATGGCTTGCTCGAGAAGCAGTTCAAGCTGACCTTCGAGAAGGCGCTTCGCATGCCCGGCAAGACCGGTGAGAACCTGTTTGCGTTGCTTGAGTGCAGGCTGGACAGCGTGGTGTATAGACTGCGTTTCGCTACGAGTCGTTCACAGGCTCGGCAGGTTGTTCTGCATGGCCATGTGCTGGTCAACGGCAAGCGCGTCAATGTGCCGTCGTATCAGGTGAAGCCAGGTGATACCATATCGATTCATCAGACCTACAAGACGAACAAGGTTCTGCTCGCCGCGCTCTCTGAACATCAGAAGAGCGGCGTGATGCCTTGGCTTTCTCTCGATGTAGAGAAATTCGAAGGCAAATTCAACCTTGTACCGCAGCGCCAGGACATCGTCGATATGGCCGATATCCGCGAACAGCTCGTGGTTGAGCTCTATTCGAAGTAAGGAGTGGACATGGCGCGAAAGAACCTGCTCAAGGGATTTAAAAGGCCGAAAGGCATAACGTATGAGCAGAGCGAAAGCTCTACCGATTACGGAAAGTTCATAGCATATCCCTTCGAGCCCGGGTACGGTACCACTATCGGCAACACCCTGCGCCGTATACTCCTGTCATCGATCCAGGGCTACGCCATCACCGCGGTTCGCATTACTCGCCATGAGGCGGATGGTGCGCAACATGTGGTGTCGTCAGAGTTCGAGACGATACCGGGTGTGTCAGAGGATACGATAGAGCTTCTCAATAATCTGAAACAGCTTCGTTTGCAGCTTCCTAACGACGAGGAGCAGATGACGCTGTTGTACGAATTCGCGGGCCCGGCCGAGATAAAGGGCGCCGATCTTGCGAAAGAGAAGTCGCTTAAGGTATTTAACCCCGGTACGCATCTGATGAGCATCATGGACGGGGTCAAGCTTGATGTTGAGCTTCAGATTGATCTTGGACGCGGGTATGTCCCCAGTGAGGTCAACGAGAAGTACATTGAGGTCGTTGGAACGATTCCGATGGATGCGATATTCTCGCCGGTCAGCAAGGCGCGGTATAGCGTTGAGCCGACCCGCGTTGGACATCGCTCCGACTATGACAAACTGATTCTTGAGGTCTGGACCGACGGAACGCTGAAGCCGGAAGATGCGTTGGCGGAAGCCGCGAAGATAGCCAAGGATCACTTCAGCATATTTGTCAATTTTGATGAAGGCGAGCCTGGCCTCGATGAAGAGAGCGATGAGCTTGATGAGCGAATCAAGGCGATTCTGACGACGCCGGTCGAAGAGCTGGAATTGTCGGTTCGGTCATCGAATTGCCTGAAGAACGCCAGCATCAAGACCATTGGTGACCTGACACGCAAGACAGAGGATGACATCGCCAAGACGAGGAACTTCGGAAAGAAGTCCTTGCAGGAGATCAAGGACCGCCTCAAGGAATGGAATCTGGGACTCGGCATGACCGATTATTCCGAACTCAGGGACCACTTGAAGCTGGAGAAGCAGAAGGAAGATATCCATGAACCATAAGAAGGGCTTCAATACGCTGAACCGGAACGCCTCGCACAGAAGGGCTCTCCTCCGGAATATGGCTACCGTCCTCTTCAAGCATGAGCAGATCACCACGACCAAGGCCAAGGCAATCGAGGTGCGCAGAGTCGCCGAGAAGATGATAACGAGAGCCAAGGAAGACAGCGTGCACAACAGGCGCGTAGTTGGCGAGAAGATTACCGATCAGGCTGTCCTGGCAAAGCTGTTTACCGACATTGGTCCGCGCATGAAGGAACGGAATGGCGGCTATACCCGCATTCTGAAGATAGGTTTCCGCGACCAGGATGCGGCCAGCATGGTGATTCTGGAGCTTGTCGATCACAAGCTCGAAGACGCATCCAAGGCCGACAAGAAGAAGGACGCGGACAAGCCGAAGAAGGCGGAGCCAAAGGCAAAGAAGTCGGAACCGAAGGCTGACCCCAAGGCAAAAATGCCGAGGACCAAGAAGTCAGCAACCGCCAAGACGGCCGAGTAAGGGGAGGAACGAATATGTCCAAAGCCCATCGCGGTAAAGGAATAGCGGAACTCGCGGCCGGTGGCCGCGGTCAGTGCCCCGTGTGCAAGCGCGAAGGCGTCAAGCTGCTCTATGAGCAGGAAATTGATGGCGCCAAGCAGAAGATCTGCAAGATCTGCAAGGCCACGATAGCCAACAAGAAATAAGAGCAACTGCTCTTTTGCATCATGCCGGAGGATCTTACTCTGGCCACGGGAGGCCGCCATTGTGCGGCCTTTCGTCATTTAATGAGTGGAGGCTACGATGCGCTCTGAACGCGCTGGTATACTGTATGGCATTGGAGCGTATGGATTGTGGGGAATGTTTCCGCTGTACTGGAAGCGTCTGTCAGCTGTCCCGGCCATGCAGATCCTGGCTCACCGGATTGTCTGGGCATTTCTGCTGACCGCGGTAGTATCCGCGCTTCTGGGCAGACGCAAGATCATAGAGCAGGTCATAAAGGAGCCTAGACGGCTGTTCGCCACCATTCTGGCGGGAATCTTCGTTACCGCGAACTGGGGTATATATATATGGGCGGTAAATTCCGGCAAGATCGTGGAGACAAGCCTGGGATACTACCTGAATCCCCTGGTCTCGGTGGCGCTTGGATTGTTCGTCCTGAAGGAGCGAATCGACGCTGGAATCATAGCGGCATGCGGCATTGCTCTCGCGGGAATTATCATACTGACCATATCGTATGGCAAGCTGCCTTGGATTGCGCTTTCGCTGGCGCTTACCTTTGCGCTCTATGGCCTTATAAAGAAGATGGTTGGTCTTGACGCGCTTGCCGGGCTGGCGATGGAGACGGGTCCGCTCTTTCCATTGGCGCTAGCGTTTCTGTTGTTCGAGGAGCACGTGGGGCGCGGCTCGTACCTCTCGATAGGGCCGGTCGAGACAATCATGCTGACGCTTGCCGGGCTTGTGACGGCGATACCGCTTTTCTTCTATGCGGAGGGTGTGAAGCGTATCCCGCTATCGAAGATGGGTTTTCTGCAATACATATCTCCGACGCTGCAACTGTCTCTGGGTGTGTTCGTTTTTGGCGAGACACTGAGTGGCGTGCGCGCGCTTGCCTTTGGCTTCATTATCGCTGCATTGGTCGTATTTGCCGTAACGAGGGCAAGGAGGCCACGGATTGGCCGTACCGCCGGCGCCTAGTGCGGCGGGGACACATCCGGCGGGTTCAGCTCGTGCGGCTCAATTCCTGACGCTGACGACCTTGCCCCGCTTGATGACCGTGCCTACGCAATTCATGCCCACATTGTAGGCAAGGTGCCGGTATGAAGGCGCATCGAGGATAATCATATCGGCGAGCTTGCCAGGCTCAAGGGAGCCACGATCCTCGGCGAGACCGACGGCGGCCGCGCCGTTGAGCGTAAGAGCAGTCAGAACTTCCTCTATCGACATGCGCATGTACAGGACTGCCAGCGCGGCCGACAGGGGGATCGACTGGCTGTAGCACGAGCCTGGGTTCAGGTCAGTCGCGAGCGCAACGGCAAGCCCCATGTCAATCATGGAACGCGCGTCGGCATATGGCTCTTTCAGGGTGAACGCCGTCAACGGCAGGCAGGTAGCCACCACTCCGGCAGCCGACATCGCCGCAAGGTCTTCAGCCGATGCCTTGAGGAGGTGATCGGCGCTGACGGCACGCATCTCCGCCGCCAGACCGGCTCCACCCAGTCGCTCTATCTCATCGGCATGGAGCTTGAGTCCGAAGCCCGCGTCACGGGCGGCCTTCAAGTAGCGTCTGGAATCCTCCAGCTCGAAGACGCCCTTTTCACAGAAGATATCGCAGAATCGGGCGAGGTTGGATGATCTGACATGAGGCAGCACCTCGTTTACAACAAAATCAATATAGGCTCCGGGCTGGCCCTTGAACTCGGTTGGTATGGAGTGAGGCCCCAGGAAGGTAGGCACGATGTCCACGGGCTGACGGGAGTCCAGTACCTTCATCGCCTCGAGCTGGCGGAGTTCTGTATTCAGATCCAGGCCATACCCAGATTTTCCCTCCACTGTGGTAACACCAAGTTCCAGCATCCGTTCGAGCCTGACGGCACCGCTGGCAATAAGGTCAGGCATGCTCGAGGAGCGTGTAGCGGAGACGGAATTGGCTATGCCGCCACCCCTGCGATGGATTTCCATATAGGGTATCCCTGCTGCCCTCCAGAAAAACTCATCTGCCCTGTAACCGCCGAATATGAAGTGTGTATGGGAGTCAATGAAACCCGGGATGACGGAGCCTCCACGAGCGTCTATGGTCTCCGGAGGAGGGCCATCAAGCCTGGGCATCTGGGAGGATGGGCCTGCCCAGACGATCGTCTCCACATCGACAATGATTGCCGCATCCGGTATGACGCTGACCATGGACATCGCTGAACCATGGCGGGCTGTGGAGCCTGTAGGGGTTGCCAGTTCGCCGATATCCCTCACAACCAAGGTTGCCTTCATGCTGAACCACCATGCATCGACATTGTCCTACCCACGAAATAGCGGATCAAGGCCTATCGTACCCTTGAGCGAATCCGGATAGGTAGATAGTGATACCCTCGCCAGCTGGTCCTTGACGGTGGCAAGTTCCCTCGTGGCTCGAGTTATCTCGCTCTCGTTGCGACCATTGCGCGAGTTAAGAAACGCCTCAATATATGTGGCGCCCGAAGAAAGTCGCGACCGCTCGGATTCTGCATACTCTTGAAGCCTGGAACGATACCAGTCCGATGACAGCACGCAGTCGCGATCGAAGAGCATTCTGAGTTCTGGATTGTCGAGGCCCTTGCCCCGCCATGTACCTTCCGCCATGATGCGGAGTATGGCCTGCAGGGGCGGGATCGCGGCTTCTATCGAGCCGTCTTCTATATAGTCCCTGGCGGCTCGCTCCTGAGCCTCGGCAACATTGAGGATGCCATCGGCAAAATATTCGAGGCTCTGCAATTCGGGCCTAAGGACTTCTTCGGGGAACACCGCCGATGGCGCGTCGAAGATACGACCGAGGAACTGGGACGCGAACAAGGGGGTAATCCTGTAGCCCAGGCGGCGGGCGGGAATGTGCTTGCCGCCAAGCTCGAAATCCTGTACCTGTTCGAGGTACCCATGCTTGATGAGGAAGGCTGGATCCCGCTCTTCCGGTGACAGTCTCGCCCACAACTCTGGAACAAGCAGGGAAATATCGTGATCCACTTTGTACTTGTGACCGATGTAGCCAGCAGCGGTTGTGAAGCCATTGTACCCGCCGAGTATGAATCCGAGAAGGGAGTTGTTGAGGTCGGTCGTCGGGCACAGGGCATTGAACGGCCCTTTGGTCAGCGCGCCTTCCGAACCTGCTCCGGTTGTCGATGGACTCTTGCCGGTGAGCGAACAGATAAAGTCCATGAAGAGCTCCGGAAGCTCCTGGTAATGGATCGGCCCATAGACCGCCAGCGGCCTGATACCGGCCTCAGGCTCCGGTGGGTTGTTGCGTCGGCCAGGAAGAATGGCGCCAACAGGATGGTGGGCGGCAATTTCCAGTGGTATCATGCGATAGAGCCGGGCACTGACATCGGCAAGGTACCTGTTCAGTGGCTTGACATAGTTGAAGTCAAGCTGCAGGTAGCGTGGATTCTTTGATGGTTTGCCGTCGACGAGGCGGGGCTTTGATGAGACGACGAAATATCTGAAGGAATCATCGCGCTCGGCGTCGATGATCATCGAGCGCATCGGCTCCGTGTACTCTGACAGCTCGATTGTATGTTCTATCATCTCCTTGGATTTTGATCTAGTGAGGGGCTCGAAGTTCGATATGAAGTTGTCCATCCGGGCCATGTCGCTCTCGGCCTGCTTGTCATATCCGCGAATGATCGCATCGTCGGGACGCTGGAAGAATCGCGCTTCGCAGTTCCTGGAGAATTTCACCGCAGGTTCGCGGACATCATCGGGCAGACCTTCAAGCAATTTGGTCGGTGCCAGCACGGAGGCGGTTATATCGTCCTCCCACTGGATCTTCTCTGCAGGAAGATAGTCCTGCCTTAGCTTGTGTATCGACCGCGCTCCATCAGGCGTGAAGCCGATGCGCAGGTACGAGGCCTGCACTGCCCTGCCTTCGAACTTGACGACGTTGCCCGTGGTGCCATTGACGGTATCGGTTCCGAAATGCGACCGCCAGTCTTCACCCCAGTCGGGTTTGTAGAATCGCTTGACCAGGAACACGAGGGCCTTGACCCGTTCCGGTATCGATTCAAGCCAGGTGTTGTACTCATCCGTGTACAGCATCGATGGAGACAGCAACTTGATGACGCTGCCAAGCGAGCGCTTCTCGGAGAGTATGGGGCGGCTGTCGCCTCCGTGGTTTTCCGATTGGTTTCTATGTCGATTGCCGAACGGGTATTCAATGACCGCCTTGACGGCCTCCATGTCGGCCGCGAAATCGCCGGTGACGATTGGATTGAAGGTTACGGCATCAAGAATCGACTTTGATATCTCGGACTTGCCACCGCCAGACACGGTGCTTGGCTTGTGGCACAGGAGGCCTTCCGCCGCGGTGCCTACCAGCCGCCAGGCTCCTGACGCGGCGTGCTGCTCGAGCTTGATTCTATAGCCGCTGGGATGCACGTATACATGATCCGGCAGTACAGGCAGTGAACGCTTGGCGCCATGCGCCATCCAGACAGCCTGCTGATCCTTCAGGGAAATTGTGGCATCATCTGGCAGATATATTATCGAGTTGAACATTCGGTCGATGGCGTAGCCCTCAGGCTGCAGGTCTACCCTGTGGCCCAGCAGGCGTATCACGTCGTCAATGGTCTGGCCCTTGGACTTGAGATTGGTGTCGGGGACAAATCGATTGCCAAGGTTGAAACTGGGCATTACCAAGGCGCCACCCGCGTGCTCCTCTTCCGTCAGGCCAACCAGGTTTGATGAATAGGAGATGTGTGCCTTGATCTCCTTCTTGGTGTAGCCAAAATAATTGTCGGCAATGATGGTGACGATGACCCCTCGCTCGTCGCGGGCGCAAAGTTTGAATGGCTTGCCGTCGTTGTATTTTTCGGCGGGATCCTTCCAGGCCATGCCATCGCGACGCTGGCGCTCTGTGGCCTCGCCCCATGGCGGCAGTCCCAGATCCTTTTTAAGCATGCCGGTCAGATGGGTCGCAAGAATGATGCATCCAGTATGTCCGGTCCAGTGCAGCGGATCCAAGGCCGCATCATTGTCGGAAACGTAAGGATCGCCTGAATTTCCGAAGATGCTCTCGGCGAAATCAAGGTTGGCCGCCAACGACGCGGGTGCGAAGAACCTTGTCTCCATCGAGAGTTCGACGAACAGGCCCGGAACTTCCGGTCTGACCATTGGCCGCATCATCAACGAGAGGAATGTCCGTGCCGGTTCGGGTTCGCCAGCGGTGAACGGCAAAACAAGCATGTCATCGGGCGGTGAAAATGCAGCCTTGAGAAGCCTGGCAAACGCGATCTTGGGCACGGCCTTCTTGTCCAGTGGTACAGGCAGGCCGCCTTCGGCTATATGAAATACGCCCTGCGTGGTGCGCTTGTCGTTGGCTGGATTGTGCAATACGCCGTTGCGGATTCGATATGATGACATCGTAGGAGACTTGTAATCATGACCATCAGGTGGCAATGCCAGTTCCCGGGCCATACCGTACCGGTCAAGTACCAGCGTCCTCGATGGCAGCCGCGGGCTTTCTGCCGGTCCAAGGTCTGCCAGATAGGAGTCCAGGAAGGCTTGTATGCGGGCGTCCGCGGGAGGCAGATAGTTGGCCAGGAGCCTGTCTTTCTCGCGGAAGTTGGCAAGCATATCGTTGGCCAGTTCCAGGAATGCGGTGCCTTCCTTGGAGTAGACTGGAAGGCCAAGAGCCGATAGTTTCAAATTTATATAGGCTACGAGTCTGCCTCGCTCCACTGGCGAACGTCGATCCAGCGTCAGTCCAAAGTCGCGTTTTACGGGCATGCAAGCCTCCGTTCAAGGTTTATGGCCTGGGGTTGCGCTCCAAGCATTTCCATAAGGTAGTACAAACACTGCCGATTTGCCAGAGGATAAAAAAAGGAGGATGACGCGCTATGCACGCCATCCCCGAATTGGTATGTACGCAAACGATGCGAGCCGATCAGATTCCCAGGTACGCCTTCTTGACCATCTCATCCTGCTTCAGGTTGGCCGCTGTATCGGTCAGCACGATGCTACCGGTCTGCAGGACATAGCCTCTGTGAGCGATAGAAAGCGCCATGAGGGCGTTCTGCTCCACCAACAGAATGGTGGTTCCTTGCGCGTTCAGTTCCTTGATGATGTCAAATATCTGATCCACCAGCACCGGTGCCAACCCCATCGATGGCTCGTCCATCAAGAGAATCTTGGGGCTGGACATCAGACCCCTGGCGGTGGCCAACATCTGTTGTTCGCCGCCGGACAGCGTTCCGCCTTTCTGCTCGGCACGTTCCTTGAGCCTGGGAAACAATCCAAACGCATAATCAAGGCGCTTCTTGATGACGGTGCGATCGCGTTCCAGGTAGGCCCCCATCTCGAGGTTTTCCATAACCGTCAGCTTGGGAAATATACCGCGGCCTTCTGGAACCAGATCCACGCCTTCCTTGTGGACGAGGTGCGCCTCCATGGCGGAGATATTCTTGCCGTTCAGCAGTACCCGGCCTTTTCTGCAGTGCAGCAGGCCGGAAATGGTGCGCAGGGTCGTGGTCTTTCCGGCGCCATTGGCCCCGATCAGTGTCACGATCTCGCCTTCTTCCACCGTAAGCGATATACCACTGAGCGCGTGAATGGCGCCGTAATAGGCGTGAACATTGTCGAGTTCGAGTAGACTCATCGCTTCCCCCTCACGCCGACAGCCCGGACGCCGCGCCGCGCCCCAGGTAGGCCTCTATGACTCGCGGATTGGCCGCGATTTCCTTTGGTTCGCCTTCGGCTATCTTTTCTCCGTAATCCATCACGGTAATTCGCTCGGAGACCTGCATCACAACGCGCATGTCGTGTTCGATCAGTAGAATCGCTATGCCCAGATCGTCACGCAGGCGCCTGAACAGGTGCATGGCATCCTCACTCTCATGTGGGTTCATGCCCGCCGTCGGCTCGTCCAGCAACAGCAGTTCAGGCTCCGCGGCGAGGGCGCGGGCTATCTCCACACGACGTTGGGCACCATAGGGCAGGTTGGATGCCAGCTCGTTGCCCAGGCCATGCACGCCCACATACTCCATCAGTTCCTGCGCATGCTGTTCAGCATGCTGCTCCTCGTCCTTGAAACGCTTGAGCCTGAACAGGATCTCAAGAGGAGTCTGTTTGAGCCGGGTGTACGCGCCTATCATGATGTTCTCGACCACGGTCATGCTGCCGAACAGCCGGATGTTCTGAAAAGTGCGTGCTATGCGGTGCGCGGTTATGGTTTCCGGGGGCATGCGGTCGATGCGATTGCCCTGAAACGTGATGCTGCCCTCATCCGCCCGGTATATGCCGGAGATGGTATTGAAAAACGTTGTCTTGCCGGCTCCGTTGGGGCCTATGATGCTGAATATCCTGCCGCGTTCTATGTCAAAGTCCATCTTGTTGACGGCGGTGAGACCTCCGAAGCGCTTGATGACGCCGCGGGCTTGAAGGAAGGAACCGGTATCAGCCATTGTTCTGCTCCTTGTCCGAGGTGGCTGGCTCTGCTGGAGGGTCGATTTCAGGCGCTGCATCCATGTTCTTGAGCTCTCGTTTCCTGCGAGCCGCTGGCAGAATGCCGGCGGGTCTATAGATCATCATTAGAACCAGGATGATGCCGAACAACAAGCGCTGGTATTTTGCCGGATCGAGCTGTGTTGACAGATTCTTCCAGGCAAAGTTGATGATTGGGATGACTGCCTCGCTTTGCCTGAGCTGCGATAGGTACAGCGAGAAGCTTTGCAGTATCTGTAGATTGAGCATGATGACCACCGCCGCGCCGATGATGACGCCCGGAATCGAGCCGACTCCTCCGAGTATCACCATGGTCAATACGCCGATGGACTGCATGAAGTTGAAGGAGTCCGGACTGACGAAGGTGCGGCTTGCGGCGAAGAGAACGCCCATGCCGCCCGCGAATGACGCTCCAACGGCGAATGCGATCAATTTCATCTTGTTGGCTGGAATACCCATTGCGGTAGCCGCCAGCTCGTCTTCGCGGATCGCCGTCCAGGCGCGGCCGATCTTGGAATCATCGAGCCTCTGGGTCACAAGTATGGCGGCTATGACGACGACAAGCGCTATGAAGTAGAAGAGGATGTTGTAGAACTCGCTGATGGTTAGCTTGTTGCCCACTATCGGTTCGACTATCGCGTTGAACACATCAACAACACCCTGGGGCAAAGGAGGGCGCTGGATTGGCGTTATTCCCTGTGGCCCATTGGTAAGGTTGATGGGCTTGTCCAGGTTGTTGACGAGTTGCCTGACGACTTCCCCGAAGCCCAGTGTTACGATGGCGAGGTAGTCGCCGCGGACGCGGAGGACAGGCAAGCCGAGCAGCAGGCCTACAAAGGCTGCCGCAATGATACCCAGGAAGATGAAGATGTAGAACCATTCTGGCGCAAGGAGGAACGGCGTATCGAGCGGAGCGGTTCCCGGAATGGCATGCAGCAGAAAGGCCTGCTGCGATCCGAAGAATCCCCACAGGTATGCGCCGACCGCGTAGAACGCGACATAGCCCAGGTTCAGGATGCCAGAAAAACCAACGACTATGTTGAGGCCCAGGGCAAGTGCCGCGAATACGGCGATCTGGAATATGACCTCAAGATAGAAAATATTGCGGGCTCCCAGGATAGGCACCAGGATTACGGCGATGAAGACCGCCAGCAGGAGCTTTACTGTCTTGTTCATCTTGAGGAAATAAACCATGGAAACGGATATGGCGAAGACCAGAAACGACAGGATTGATCGTGGGCTATGATACACGAGCAGGGTGCCAAGTACCAGGAGCACTCCCGATACCGCATAGGGCACCCGTCCCGCATTGAGCCGCTTGCCAAGCTTGTCCAGCGATTCGTGGAGATGTGTGTTCATGGTGTTCTCCTATGCCTTCTGCGAGACTTGCTCGCCGAGCAGGCCCGATGGACGGAATATCAGGATGAGTATCAGGATGGCAAAGGCAATGATATCCTTGTACTCGGAGCCCATGGCTCCCATCGTGAACGTAGTCAGGTAGGCACCGGCGAAGCTTTCAAGCATGCCCAACACGATACCGCCGAGCAAAGCTCCTGTGAGGTTTCCTATACCGCCAAGGACGGCTGCCGTGAAGGCCTTCATGCCGGGGAAGAAGCCGACAAATGGATCTATGCGGGTAAATTTGAGCGCATACAGAACGCCCGCCGCGCCGCCCAGTGCTCCACCGAGAAGGAACGTAAAGGCTATGACGCCGTTGACATAGACTCCCATAAGCGAGGCGCTGTTGCGATCCTGGGCGACCGCGCGTATGGCCTTGCCGATGCGGGTTGCGTTGACTATGTAATTGAGACCGACGAGCATGATTACAGCCGCCACAATGACGATGATCGATTTGACCTGGATGTCTACATCGATCGGCCCCTGCTTTGTCGCGAATGAGAACAGGGGGACACGATCATCGAAATTGCCGAAACTCGGGAAAATACGATGGAACTGACCGCTTGTGAGGCTTTCTACCAGACGGATCAGGTCCTGCAGGATGAATGAAACGCCAATTGCCGATATCAGCGGCACGATTCGAGGCGCGCTGCGAAGCGGACGATATGCCGTGCGTTCGACTATCACGGCAGCCGTGCCCGAAGCCATCATGCCGGCGAGTACCGCCATGATCAGCAGCACATACGCGAATAGGATGCTGGCGCCCGCCAGTATGCCAAGACGATCCATGAACAAGAGAAATTCGACGCCGGCGAAGGCACCGATGGCGAATATCTCGCTATGGGCAAAATTGATGAACTCCAGCACACCATAGACCATG
>Ga0307375_10005075_pt1 | contig 12439 bp, 9 predicted proteins | sample TR1MG_FD_202531 | JGI IMG/M metagenome (GOLD analysis project Ga0307375, IMG submission 202531) | Soil microbial communities from Risofladan, Vaasa, Finland - TR-1 | ecosystem: Environmental > Terrestrial > Soil > Coastal area > Acid sulfate soil | place: Finland: Risofladan, Vaasa | collected... | reverse complement strand
GCAGCCGGGCTCGACTGGACGCTGGTAGATAGCCTTCCGGCTCGGACGGGTGCCTGCCGCTACGCCCAGTCGCTGTGGCAGCAGCAGTACCAAAGCCGCGAGGAGGCACAGCGCGAGTGGGCTACCCGCTCACCCGAGGCCTACGCACTGCGCGACGAGCTGGTGCACCACTTCCTCTTCGCCTACCGTAACGCCCCCGACCTGCTCGCCCATGCCCGCCGTATTGCCGAAGGCGCCGGCCATGCCGACATGGTGCAGGATTTGGCCGACCTTGCCGTGCTGGGAAAGGCCAACCCCGCCCCGCTCGAGGCCGTTGGCTTAGATTTGGCCCAGCTCACCACCGCCGAAACCCTGGCCGAGGAGATGGCCGACCTGCTGGCGCGCAGCAACGGCGAGCGCATGAACGACAGCCAGCTGCGGGTAACCCGCGACAAGGCCTACACCTACCTCAAGCAGGCCATGGAAGAAATACGCCGCGTGGGCCAGTATATATTCTGGCGCAACGACGAGCGGCAGCGCGGCTACGTGAGCAAGTATATCCGTAAACATTCAAAATCGAACAAGGAGAACACCACGGAGCAGTAGTTCAGGCTCGGTAGCATCCAGCGCCACCCTTTTGCGGTGGCGTTTTTTTTAGCAACCCGCTGAACCCCTTTGCTAGGGCGGGTAAAACTTGCTAAGAAGGGGTAAACCATTGCTAAGAACACCCGAACCTTCGCTAAAATCGCCTAAACCATCGCTAAGAACACCCGAACCTTCGCTAAAAACGACCAAACCTTTCCTAAGAAGGCCCAAACCTTGGCTAAGAAGGTGTTAAAACTTGCAAGGGACACGCCAGCCAAGGGGTTGGGGTGGAATGATTATGACAATTGAACTTTATCCAGGAGAAGACAGCTCGGTGCATTCACGAGATTTACTTAACTTAGCCTCTGCAATTGCCTTCTTTCCATAAATTATATTGTTTTCCTTTCAAACGCTAATCTTTCGCTTGCAACAGCTGAATGTAAAACATATTCACCAAAAGATGCAAACCATTGTAACCCATCGAATCGTGCACCAGAATATGCCCCGGCTGGCGCTGGAATTTGCCTACGATGCGGCCCTCATAGAAAAGGTGAAGCAGGTGAAGGATGCCCGCTGGAGCCAATCGCTCCGGAGCTGGCACATCCCTCTAACCAGCGAAGCCTACGAGCAGCTGAAGGAGCTAACACTTGGCCTAGCCCAGCTGCAAAAGGGTGAGAGCCGACTCCCTTTGGAGATGAAGCCACCGTTGGGCCAACCAACCCCTGAAATAGCAGCCACGCTCAACGACTTTACGCGCTACCTTGAGCAGCGCCGCTACAGTCCACGAACCATTCAAACCTACGAACATGCGCTCAGGCAGTTTCTGCAGTGGATAGCCAAGCCAACCGATGCGATAACCAACGCCGACCTGGAGCGCTTTAACCACGATTACATCCTGGCCAACAGCTACAGCTTTGCATTCCAAAACCAGGTTATAAATGCGGTAAAGCTATACTTTAAAACGTTTTATGGCAGCCAGTTTAACGTGGAGATGGTGGAGCGGCCACGCCGCGAGCACAAGCTACCCAACGTGCTGAGCAAGGAGGAGGTAAAGCGCATACTGGAGGCCCACACCAACCTCAAGCACCGAACTATGCTTAGCCTGGTATACGCCTGTGGGCTCAGGCGAAGCGAGCTGCTAAACCTGAAGCCGATGCACGTTGACAGCAAGCGGGGGATAGTGACCATTCTAAATGCCAAGGGGAACAAGGATAGGATAGTGCCCATTTCGGAGAAGATGCTGGCGCTGCTAAGGGAGTACTACAAGGCCTACCGACCTCAGGTTTGGCTATTTGAAGGGCAGAATTTAGGCGAACAATACAGTGAAAAAAGTTTGCAAAGTGTGTTGAAGCAGGCCTTGACAAAGGCAAAGCTTTCGAAACCAGTAACGCTGCACTGGCTGCGCCACTCGTATGCTACGCACCTGCTGGAAAGCGGCACCGATTTGCGCTTCATTCAGGAGCTGCTGGGACACAAAAGCAGCAAAACAACAGAAATTTATACCCACGTGAGCACTCAGAGTTTAAAAAAAATAAAGTCACCATTTGATGATTTGTAAAAAAATAGGTAGCTTTGATATAAAGGATGACGCCCGTCAGACCTATCCACCCCAAAATGGGTGGATAAGGATGATTTTGTCAGACCTATAAACGAGTTAGCGGGCATTTAAAAAATAGCACTATGATAAAACTTAGAATAATTGGATTAGGATTGATTATATTATTTGGCTGTAAGACTAAGATTGCCGATTTCTTATTTGACGCCTCAAAAATGAATCGCCTTACAAAATATGAATATGATTATAAGCAAGGAAAGAAGAGTTCAGTGATAGAGAAGAGCTATATGATTATGTTTGGGCAAACCGTTGATTCAATGATTTCAAAAACTCTATTCGAGTATAATGAAAAGGGATTAGTTTTAAAAGAAATTTCGAGTTCTAAATATAAGGAAAAACCAGATTTAAAGTTGTATCACTATGACTTAAATGATTCTTTGATTAGTGAATTTAATATAAACTCAGACGGCGATACAATCCACGCTATTAAATACGCATATTTCCCTGATGGTAGGAAAATTATATTTCAAAGAGATTTGTGGATTAAGCTTGACCAGTCCAAGGATTTTAAAACAGCATTTGAAAATAAAACATTTGACACTATTTTATTCACTAGAGAATACTTGTATGAACATAATATGTGCAAGCAAGTAAAGGAATATGACAAAAATAAAAAATTAGCTAAGGAGGTTGAATATGAATATAAGGATAGTAAGGCTTTTAAGGAAAATTACTATTCGATTTTTAATAACTTGAAAATGTTTGTCAAATCAAAGTACTATGATTATTCTAAAAACAAACTATTGCCAGAATTTTACACTTTGGATAAAAACAATGATACCATTGATATTAATAAAAATACTTTTAATGGCAAGGAGATAGTCTATTCAGCTGATTCATACGAGAAGGGAAACGTTGTTGACAAAGTTTTTTATCAGAATGGCAGAGAGATTGGCAGGATTGGCATGAACAAACAAATGAATTTTAAGACAACTATTTCAACTTCATATTATGATAATGGTGACATTAAAGAAGAAAGATCATATAATGAAAAAATAAACGCCCGCTAACACCGTATAAATTTTATTGGGGTGGAAGTGCCAATTTTAAAGGTATTGCAACTATTCAAGTTTTGTGTACCTTGATAGTGAAGCGCTCCGTGGCTCCCCAACAAAACTTATACGCAACGTTGTGCCCAATAATATTAAATCGTTAAGCCCAATGATTACGTTACTTTTATAATATTAACTTTAAAATATTAACTATGGATTTCAAAGAACAGATTAAACAACTCGGTGATAAAATCTCGAAACTTAAAGACCAAGTTAAGACCGAAGAAGCTACAAAAAATGCGTTTGTTATGCCATTCATTCAGATTTTAGGCTATGATTTATTTAATCCAACCGAAGTAGCACCTGAATTTGTTACTGATTTCGGGGCAAAAAATGTTGAAAAAGTTGATTATGCTATCTTAAAGGATGGCCAACCTATTTTGATAATTGAGTGCAAACATCATATAGAAAATGTTGAAAAACACTACACTCAAACACATAAATATTTTCATTTAACTAAAGCTCGATTTGCTGTTCTTACAAATGGCATTCAATATAATTTCTATACAGACCTTGATGCTGCCAATAAAATGGACGAAAAACCATTTTTGAGTTTTGATATTACCAATATGAAGGAACAGCAAATTAAAGAATTAGCTAAGTTTCATAAAAGCGGATTTGACATTGGCTCCATTCTTAATACTGCAAGTGAATTAAAATACTCAAATGCAATAAGGAGCGTATTAACGTCAGAATTATCAAATCCAACTCCTGAATTTGTAAAATATTTCATTAAACGTGTTTATGAAGGTAATGCAAGCGAGAAAGTTATACTGCAATTTACAGACATTGTAAAACGCACAGTTGACCAAACCTTCACGGATATAGTTAGTGATAGATTGATGAGTGCAATTAATCAAACAAAGCAAGCTACTCCAGAAGCATCTGTTGAGAATTCAACCACCACTGATGAAGAGGAAAATAAGATAATTACAACTGAGGAGGAGTTGAATGGATTTTATATTGTTAAAAGCATTTTAAGGATAAAAATTCCAGCCGAAAGGATTGACTATAAAGATTCATTGAATTATTTTAGCGTTACACTTGATGATAGTAGTAGAAAAACAATCTGCCGTTTATGGTTCAATAGCCAAAAGAAAAAGTATCTTGGATTGCTTGATAATGAAAACAAAGAGACCAGATTTGAGATTGCTTCTTTAGATGATATTTACAATTATTCTACCCAACTTATTGAAAGAGTTGAGTATCTTGACGAACAAAAATAAAATTACTGGGCACAACACGCGGTCATAAAATATTGGGGTTTTATTGGTATGCCAAGCGCATCGCTCGCTGGCAAGGTTTCTGTCGGTTGATAGATTCGGAGCCACGAACTCCCCAACATTTCATACCGCCAACGTTGTGTGTTATTATGGAAAACCTCTACATATGCCAATAAGTATTTATAAACAAGAAACAGCAGAATCAATTGCTTGGTTATGCAATGATTACTGGGATTTACCAACTCAAATTGACGAATTGGAAGAATGGTTAAAAACTAAGTGCAAGAATTTGAAAGCTGACAAATATATAATTGATATTGCGTTTGACATAAGACCAAATGCGACTGGCGGTGGTTCTGCGATTAGTTCTGAATCAATGAAGATAATGGCTGAAAATAATATGGACTTGTTCTTATCAGAATATCCAAATCAGATTGAAGACTTAACAGAAGAAAAATGATTGAATTACCTAGTTTTTTATGTTATCCCCCATTAATTAGTGGATTGCTATTGGTTTTAATTATCGCAACTTATAAATGGACTTTTAAATCGACATTTAGAAAATTTTGGATAAGTTTTAGTCAATTTCTAATAATTTATACTTTGATTGTTGGTAGTGCTGCATCTACTGAAATTAAAATCAAAAAGGACTTAGAAAAATATGAACTTAACAATGAAGGTCTTTATTCGGAAAAAGAAGCTGCCGTTTTGTATGAAGCTACAATGGATAGATTGATAAACGATGTCGGAAGAAATTTTACTGTGTTTACAGGATTGTTTATCTCAGGGATATTTTCACTAATTACTTATTTTGTATTATGGGGATATGATAAATATAAGAGATTGAAAAAAGAGGATAAAGAAATAACAACACACAACCCACAATAAATGTAAGCGCTAAAACAGTTTGCAAAAGGCGAAATATTTTTAACTTTAATGCAATTAATAAACTGTAAAACAACTTGAAACAGCGCGCCTACGTTTATTGTCAACGTTACCTGCAATTTTATGACAAACAACCAGAAATCATGAGCATTGTCAACGAAATTTACAAAGAGGACTATAGTATCTCAGAAGATAAATTACTTGCTAAAGTAATCGACATACCTGAATTAACCGCAGAAGATTTATGGCTATTACCTCAATATGTTTTTGATGAATGGAGAAAGAAACATGACTATCCACGCATACTTGATAATTTTAAAAGAAGATTTAATAAGTTTACGGAATGGATGCAAGCCTATTCATTAACGGATGAAATTCTAATGGACGGTTATATATCATCCTTTATTAGAAATAAATATACAGAAGGCAAAAATGATTTAAAGTTTCATCTAGTATTAGTAACATATAAGGGAAAATCAAAGCATCAAGTCTGGTATAGTTATGATAAAAACAAAATTTATAATGCACAGAATATCACATACGAATATAAGGGGGAATTTATAAGTTATTTTGATTGGTGCGAAAGTAATAATATTGAAAATATAGAAATTAATGTGGAAAGATTACACCAAGCATCTGTCCAAGAGCAAGTTTATTACAATTTCGATTTAAAACTACTTAAAATGGGAGGAATAGAACCTCTTAAAAATGGGTTAGGCCAAATATTAAGACCAAAAAAAATTGAGTTTGTTAATTTAAATGGTTTAAAATTAAGTGATGAAATAAACAACAACAAATCAATTGAATTTATTTTTAGCACTGTTGACAATTTGATTTGCAGTCACTTGAAAGTGTTTTTTATTACATTTGATAACTCTAGTGTTAGAAATTTATATGTAGAAAACTCAGATATTAGTAATTGGGATTTTATTAACTCAAATACTTCTGGTAGAATTAAAGACTCTTCAACAAAAAACTTTCGAATTTGGGGTGGCCAATTTATACCCGTTTTCGAGAACACTGAACCTGAAGGCTTCGATGTTTACCATTCAAACTTAAAGCACTCAACAAAATTCGATAGAACATATAGAGCACTTTATAAAGCGAACAATGAGACTGGTAACTATAAAGAGGCTAACAAATTCAAAATACTAGAATTAGATTATAAAAGGAGCAATGCAGCTGGATTTTTCAATAAAGCAAGTTGGATGATTGATAAATATTTCTGGGGGTATGGAAAAGAACCTAAAAGAATTATACTGTTTTCTTCAATTATTATCTTATTTTTTGGTCTTTTATTATCATTGATTTCTCATCAAATAATACCCGACAAATTACTAATAACGCTAAACAGTTTTGAAATAGTCTTACATAGTATTTATTGCAGTGTAGTCACATTTGTAACACTGGGCTATAGTGATATATATCCAACATATGGTTTAGCTAGGTTTATAATTTCCATTGAAGCAATTTTAGGTGCTTTATCTATGGGTGCTTTAGTTGTAACTCTGACTAAAATGAAAGAATAAAAAACTGCAGGTAACAGCTGCTAAAAACCATTGGGGCAGATGGTTAGATAATATTTATTTTAGTATATTGCATTTATTTTAACGTGGGACAGAGATGCTGCTTCGAACTCCCCAACGGTTTTTAGCAGCAAACGTTGTGGCAAAGGTTGCGAGCGAAGAAAAAGGCATTCTTGTATCGTGATTCCTTTTCGGTAATGTTAACGGATTGATCTGATTTCCATGATTTCTAAGAGTTACTCAAAAAGGACACAAAACCAATAACGATTCTAAATTGCATAATGAGTTCTTTGATAATCTGATTTATTCGTGCGAATACCTATATTTAATGCGATTCATTTGATGCTTAGTAGAATGGCAAAAAGTGTTTCAACTTGATTGAGTTATAGGTTATTCTGATAATGGGACTGACCAGGCGAAGCATGGAAAAAAAGGTGTAATAACCTCGGATTATCAGGAGTAATTCAATTGACTCGGATCGATTTATTAAGAGGTAAAAAGGAGTAATTGGATAGCTGACAATTGACTGGAAAGCCAAAAAAAGAGAAAAGACTAAGTTTGAGCATTCCTAAAAACTTTAGCACTTTCGGCAAATAAGCCAACGCTCAAGGCCAACTTAATTTGCCAAAACAGCTAAAGTGCATTATTCCGTAAAATGACAACAGATAAAATCAAAACTCCAAAGCTCCTTGTCATGAAAACAAAGAGCTTTTCCAGTAAATAGGATACATTTCGTTTTCGATTGACCAAACAAAAAACTTATTTACATTTAATTTACAAAAGTAAAACCCATGCCACAACAAGCGGTCATAAGGCATGGCGGGGCTTTCCTGTTGCAAAGGGTATCACTCGCCTTTAAATTTGGTGTACATTGATAAGTATTCGCCCCGTAATCCGCCACGACCTCATACCGCAATCCGTTAGCGAAAACCGTAAACAACCATACTGCATATAATGAGACATAACAAAAGACAAATTAAATGGCAAAAATAACAGAAGTTCGACTGACCCTTGCGGCCTTTATTTATGGTGTTGAAATAGACCTAAAAAACGTAATTAAAAAACACATTGCACCTTTCCACGAAGACATATATTTTTTCAACGACAACGACCTTCAGTTAAAAGTGGCTGACAGATTTAACAAAGAAAATCCTGGCGTTGACTACAAAAAAAACTTAGAGGATATTGTTGATTTTTTAGATTTCGGAGACACATTTGTTATTCTTAAAAAGAATAATGTTTTTTTAACTAAGCCAACGAATGATTATATAAATTCGATTTTCAATGACTTAGTTTCGATAATTCCAGTTCGTAATCGAGTAATGCACACTCGACCTCTTTTAGGTGGTGATTTTGCAATTGTTTATGATTTTATTACAAAGCTTAAGACAAATGACCCAATTGAATGGAAGGCAACAATTGAAACAAGAAACCTAATTGAAAAAGACCCTTCATATGTGTTAACCCTAAAATTTCCGACTTCATCTTTTAGCAGTCAAACAAACAGAGTTATTCATAATTTACCAGTTCCAGACTTTGATGAAACAGGTTTTATTGGTAGAGTAAAAGATGTTGATGATGTAAAACAATTAATTTTTACTAATAAGGTTGTTACAGTTCTTGGTGATGGAGGAATTGGGAAAACCGCACTTGCTTTGAAGGTAGCTTATGATATTGTCGACTTAAATGAAAAATGTCCTTTTGAACTAATTATCTGGACTACTGCAAAAACAACAATGTTGACCGCAAAGGGTATTGAAGAAATATATACCACAATAACTGATTATACAGGGTTGATTAATGTTATTTCAGACACTTTAGACGCAAAAGTTGAAGATAATAAACTCACCTCAATTTTAGAATATTTAGACTTATTCAAAACACTAATAATAATTGACAACTTAGAAACCATTCACAATGAAGAAGTAAGGGATTTTATAAGGAAAGCACAAGTAAAATGCAATATTCTAATTACTTCTAGAATTGGATTAGGAGAGTTAGAATTTCCAAGAAAATTAAGCGGACTTACTGAAAATGAATCATCAAAATTAATTCGAGAAATTGCGAGAATTAGAAACAGTGACACACTAATGAAGCTTCCACCTAAGACATTAGTAGATATTTCTGAAAAGCTATATTTTAATCCACTTGCATTAAAATGGTTTGTAAATACTGTAGAAATGGGAATTTCTCCAGCAGAAGTATTGGCAAACAAAGACGATTTGTTAAATTTCTGCCTAACAAATGTTTATGAAAAGTTAAGCGATGGAGCAATTGCAATTCTAAAAACAATTAGAGCATCAAGAAGAAAGTTGACAACTGGTGAAATCATATACCTTTCGAACTTCCAACCTTTAGAAGTTCGCAAGTATCTGATAGAGCTTTTTAGAACAACTCTGGTTAACAGAGAAATAAAGGATGCAAACAATTTAGAAGAAGTATATTACTACATATCTGATTTTGCTAAGGACTTTTTATCCAAAAACTATCAAATTGAACCTGAATATGTAAAGTCATTGACGAAAAAATACAAAGCACTTGAAGAAGGATTAAAAGATATCAAGAAATATAGTCGTTACAACGAGTTTTCAATTAATGCCCTTTCATTTGAAACAGCAAATCAAAAAATATCAGCTAAATTCTTATCCGAAGCATTAAGCTACTCTAAGGTTGGAAATTTTGAGAAAGCATTACAAAAAATAAATGAAGCGAAAAATATTGATGCCAATTATTCCGAAGTATATCGTGTAAGTGCTTTTGTCAAAGCTACTCAAGGTGACATTTTGAGTGCTGAAGAAGATTATCAAATGGGATTAGAAATTGCACCAAACAATTTAAGATTACTTTTTTATTATGCACAATTTTTACTGTTTAGTCTTGAAGACAGTGACCAAGCATTAATTTATGCTCAAAGAGTTTACGACCAAAATCCAAATCACCCCTACACATCTTTCCTTTTTGCAAGATGTTACAATCATAATAGAGACTTCAACAAGGCAATTCAAATATTAAGAAATCTTCTTTCAAATAAAGACTTAGACCCTAAAAACACAAGAGTTGCATATACGGAACTTATTAGTTTGTATTCAAATACTGGACAAAGTTTACTAAGAGTTGAAACAGATATTGAAAATGCAATTAATCATTACAAAAAGGCATTTGAAACTTTTGAGGAATGTGTAGAAAAGAATATTATTGACTATAAGGTTCTTAAAAACTTTGTTGACTGCTTATACAGCTTTATTAATACAATACCAACAACAGAAATTGATAAGAACAAAGAGATTGTAAAGACACTCATTTCAAGATATGAAAAGCAAATTGCCTTAACTCATTTGTGTCACAGAACTATTATGAAGTATGCAGACAAATTTGATGATGACAGTTTTAATCATATGCTTGACTTTGAAATAGGCGGAGACAAGAAAATTGGGAATGTTACCAAAGGCAAGGCTGATGCAAATTTTGTGTTCATTGAAACAGATAATGATAGAATTTATGCAAATCGTTACGACTTTATTGACTGCTCTAGTTGGTTAGACTGGAAGAATTTACAAGATGGACAACTTGTATCGTTCGAGACAGGGACAAATCAACAAGGCGACTGTGCAAAGAATATTAAGTTGATATACACAAATGATAAGTGAGAGGAGAAACGGCATCCGCTAACACACAATATAAAACAGTTGGGGTTCAGTGGTTTGCGAGCATTTTGTTCTCGCATCAGCTTTTTCCTCGGTGGATAAAGACACGCTCCGAAAACCCAACCGTTTCATATTGTCAAACGTTGTAGCCAATTTTAGAAAAACCACTGCGAATGAGATATATATTTACGATACTGATTTTTTCGATTTCATTTTTTACTTTCGGACAGGCTTTGGATGGTTTTTCTATTCGAAATACCAGTGTGTCACAGGATTCTTTGCCCAAGTTTATAATCAAGATGAACGAAACTGAATATTTTTTAGATACTGTACCAGAATCAATAAATCCAAAATGGATTGAGAAAATTGAAGTTTTAAAAAGTGAAGAGCAAAAAAATATTTATGGAAACGGTAATGGAATTGTTTTGATTTACCCTAAAATAAAGTATTTCAAACAGATTAGTTTGTTGCTTAAAACAACTCCAAAGAATCAAGAGCAGATTGACAAACAGACATTGGATAGTATTTATATAAAAGCCTTAAACAGCCAGATTGATTTGCAATTATCGAGTGGATGGAAATTCATTGAGCCAAACGAACAGACTGAAAGGATTAAAAATAATTTTGACCATAATAGTGTTAATAAATTTCTTTCAGCAGATGAATTATTTGACTACGCCTATAAGCACGGCAAGTCATTAAAGTTATATAGAGTTACTCATAAACAGATTTCAAATGATACGATTGATATAAACTTCGGGGATTTGGCATTAAAAGTAAAAAGAGGAATTTTCTTTAAAAATGGACTTCATTTTCGAGAAGCAAATTATTCTCTTGCTTGCGGTGGAACAAATGGATATATACCTGATTTCAGATTTGTTTACGTCAAACAAACGAAGACTTGGAAAATAATTGGTGGTAGTTGTAAATCGCCAGAGTGGACAGATAAATAAACGATTAAAAGAAATAAAAAACTGGCTACAATCGAGTAGACTGCCCCGCCAGCGAAGCTGACGGGGAGAGCCTCTCACACCACTGTACGTACGGGTCTCGTATACAGCGGTTCATTAAGATGTGGCGCAATTTTCTCGTAGTATCCAAGCATCGCCTCATACCCTCTCTTGCGTAAGCGTTCAAGGGTAATGGTCGTTCCCAAAATAGGGCTTTGGGCCACAGCCCAGCCCCCCATTCGCGTTCTACTCCATGCGTAGGCATGATCATAGTCGACCCCCAGCTGGATAAGGTTTTTCCTCTTCCGTTCGGGTTTCTTCCAGTGGTGCCAGATGCAGTACCGTAGACGGTTGCGCAGCCAGCCGTCGAGCTCCTTGAGCTTGGCCTGCATACTTGCAATGCGAAAGTATTGGAGCCAGCCCCGCTGAACCTCTTTCAGCTTTTGGATGCGCTCGTCGAAGGTGCTTGGTGTAGTCTTTCGCGTAATGGTTTTGAGCTTCTGCTTGAGCGTCTTCCAGCTCTTTTCGCATACCACCAGCTGGTACTTCCCCCGCTCTCCCTTTACGTAGGTGGGCACGAATCCGAACCCCAGCAGCGTAAAGTTTACTGGCTTGCGGATACCGCTCTTCTCCCTGTTGATGGGGAGCTTCAGCGTGTCCCGCAGGAACAGGTAGGCGTGATTCCCCGCCTTGCGCGCCGCGTGGTCACTCTTAGCGTAGATGCTAAAGTCATCGGCGTAGCGCACGTAGCGGAGACCCTGCGCCTCCAGCTCCCTATCCAGCTCGTGGAGCATGATGTTCGACAGCAGCGGGCTGAGTGGGCTGCCCTGCGGCACGCCTTTCCTGCGCTTGATGTCTTGTCCTAAAATAGGTTTACACTAAAAAAGTGTAAAATGGTAGAAAAAAGTAAAGCTATTTCAGGATTAAAAAGGGGTAATTATTTTACCGATTCGGAACGTCACAAAATTATTCAAGAAATG
>Ga0307375_10005073_pt1 | contig 12442 bp, 16 predicted proteins | sample TR1MG_FD_202531 | JGI IMG/M metagenome (GOLD analysis project Ga0307375, IMG submission 202531) | Soil microbial communities from Risofladan, Vaasa, Finland - TR-1 | ecosystem: Environmental > Terrestrial > Soil > Coastal area > Acid sulfate soil | place: Finland: Risofladan, Vaasa | collected... | reverse complement strand
ATCGTGTTCCTGATTGGCTATCTGTTTGCCAAGAGCAAAGGCAGCAGCACCACCTCCCCGCAACACGCAGTGGTGCGCATATGACCCTAGCCTGCCCGCGTTGCCACACCGCGTTCGTTGTACCGCGCCGTCGCGCGCAAACCGCGGCCGCCGCCCTTGGTGGGGTCGCTGGTGCAATTCAGGGTGCATCGACCGCCCTCGCCGAGACTGACGCTCAGGGTTCCAGCCATCCGCTGGGTGTCATCGCTGGCGCCATCCTTGGTGGCCTACTCGGCGGTGCCGCAGGCTGCGCGGCTGGTTCGGCGATCGGCGCACCGATCGATCAAAACCTGTCTAACAACATGCGTTGCCAGGCCTGTGGCCAGGTTTTTGACGGCAACCGCGTTGATCCCTCTGTGACATAGCGCCACTCGAACCAGATGCACCGAGCCATCCCGGCTCAAATTCTTTCGTTTTCTTCATCTTCCCTCGCGACTACGCATAGAGCCCGGCCTTACGGCCGGGCTCTATGCGTTTGTGTCGCTCACAAGGAGCTCCTCATGAAAGTGGTTCGATCATTGGCCTACACCCGCTACAAGCTCACCGATGACACGACGGAACAAGACGTACTCGCCGCGGCCGAAGGTATTCTCGGGGAAAGGCTCAGACGCCAAGGCAGCATTGGCAACCCGACCGATGCCAACGACTTCCTGCGCATGCGCCTAGGTGCGCTGTCGCATGAGGAGTTCCACGTCCTGTGGCTGGATAACCGTCATCGTATTATTGACTGCCAAAAGCTCTTCACCGGCACTATCGACGGCGCCAGCATCCATCCGCGAGAGGTCGTGCGGGCGGCGTTGGGCGCGAATGCCTGCGCCGCCATTTTTGCGCACAACCATCCCAGCGGCATCTCGGAACCCAGTGCTGCCGACCGGGCCATCACCAGCGAGCTCCGTGACGCCTTGCGGTTGATCGGCGTGCGGATCCTGGACCACATCGTGGTGGGTGCTGAGTGCGTCAGCATGGCCGGTCGAGGGCTGCTGTGATGCAGACACTGATCACCACCCTCCCCTTCGCGGGATTCTACGGTTCCCAGCATGATGCGGAGCTGGACTACGCCATGGAGGCGATGTTCTCCAACGACCAGGGGGATCCTAATCCCGGCCTGACCGACCGCGTGAGCAGCGCCTGCCGCTGGTCAGGCGTCCACCGCGCCTATGCGAAGGAGTTTGCGGAGGCCTTTTGTGAGGAGGTCGGCATCCATGCGGCTCGCTTCGAGTCGATGGATTCCCCGAAGTTCTACAACTTCGAGACGGATCGGCTGTTTGTCGAGCTGCCGCTGGAAGAGGTTCAGCGAATGATGCGCGAGACCTCGACGAACTCACTGGACCAGGTAGCGGGTGAGCGCCACACCTCGCGCAGCGGCTTCATCTCCTTCTACTCGCCCGACTGGAGCACATGGGGCGACGTGACGGGCTGGGATCACAACCAGCTGCAGACCTTGGTGGAAGCGTACGTGCGCGACACGCAGGGTGAGCTGGAAGAAGCCGGCCTCATGGAGAGCGCACGGGGAAACGGGCGGCTGGAGGAATGGATTGCGAACCACACCCCGGGGATCGAGCGGCTCTACCGCGTTCACGACTACCTGCGCACCCGCGAGGCACGCGCATGACAGGCCCACGGAAAACCTACCGCGTCACCTGGACCATCGAGGTGGACGCCACTTCACCCGAAGCGGCAGCCGAGATGGCGATAGCGATGCACCGCGACAAAGGGGGCCTTGCCACGGTGCCCGACGTGACGGACGGCACCGTGGGCCGAGCCGTTGACGTGGCTGGGGGTCCCATCAAGTCCTACAGCGAACGGCTGGCCGAGCACACGGCCACGCTCCGCACCCACGGCAAGCTCATCGAGACGGTGGTGGAGATCGCGTGGAACATGGCGCTGGCCCGATTTCGGCCCAACGACAGCTACGCTTTCCATAACCTCGCCAAGGACTGGGCGGCGGAGTTCGAGGCGCTGTATGACGACCGCGTCGCGTCGTGTGAGTGGGCCGAAGACGACTGGCGGGAACGGTGCGAGCACTTCACCCAGGAGAAGGTGGACGAAGTCGTGCTGGCGGGGCTCGGCCGCATGTTTGCGCCGGATGAGGCGTGAATGGCGTCGGCTATCTCCGGATGGCCGACGCCACACGGGCGAACGCCGCAGCGGCCATTCCAGCGGGGATGCTCATGCAACGCACAAAGAAGTTGCGCGGAGCGCGCTAAACGACTACCGGCAATAGATCACCACCACCTATTTCACCCCGTCCGATATACCGATCCAGGAGCGGCTATGCCGCGTCCGACGCGTCGAAGGAATCCAGTGCGTACCGGGTCGCGAGGTAGAGGCCGACCACGCCGACCTCCGTGCTGTGCGTGGCGCGCACGGCGTCGATGAGTTCTTCATCGCTGCAGCTGAAGTTGCCGCACCAGTGCGCTCGGCTAAGCGAGGAGCGCAGATTGATGGTTTCGTCCATGCGCGATCGCCTATGCCGTGGCCGAGCGGCAGCGGGGTTCCGGCTGCGCTTCAATTGCCACATGAGGGTCGGCGCCGGCGCTGATGACTTCGACGCACGTCGGTCGACCCGAAGCCATGCGCGCGGCATGGGCCATCTCGTATGCCTGCCTGCGGGCTGGCTCAAGTGGCAGACCGCTGGCCAAGGTCGAGCCCATGCAGCGGATGCTCCACTGCCCGTCATCGTCCTGCTTGAGGGTGTAGGCGATCATGCTGGCATCCATGCAGAGAGGTGCCCCGCGCGCCGGTTCCTCCGGACTCCCTGTCGGTTGGTCGCGACGCACGGGGCCCAGGTAGATTGCACCAGCCATGTCCTACGAGATATCGGGGCAGGAAGTGCCGGCGTGTAGGCGATTACCTACACGGTCGCCCATGCCGCGCGCCAGTGGGGCATGGGCGAGGATCGTCCGCTCAGGCACCTGCAAAGAAGTGCGAGCCCCACATTTCGGCGGGTTTGCGGCGCGGCGCCAGCTCCCGGCCGGGCGGGCTCTCAAACTCCATGATCTCACTGAGTCTTATCCGCTCCCACAGGCCGAGGACCCGTACCGGGGCGTCTCCGACCGCCATGCCGTATTCGCCCGACTTCCAGGCCAGAGCACCCTTCACCCCATCGATGGTGATGGTGCCGAAGTAGCGCCAATCGTGATCGCTCTGTGCCGGAGGGGGTGCCGCGGCCAAGAGGCGCCAATTGCCCAGCAGGTCGATGGTCAGGGTGAAGTGTTTTTTGCGGGGAACTCGTGGCATGGGATCAGGCTAGGGGTCATGCATCTCAGCGGGAGCGACAGCCTGCGACCGCCCTGGTTAAGGCCAGGTAGAGATCGTGTTGTGCCGCCGGATAACCGTTCACCCGCGCCCGGTGTAGGCTCATCCCTCCTGCCAGTCGAAGGCGGTGCCCATGTGCTACTCAGCTCAAATCAAGGCGGACTACCACCACTTCGTACGCGAGTGGGATGCGGTCGTCAGCATGAAGCGGTTCGTCGAACTGTTCTGGGAGAAGCGCAAGGATGGTCAGTGGACCAAGATCCCCAAGGCCATGCGCGAGGCCTTCCGCAAGCCGGATCGTGAGGACGGCTTCGAGCTAGCTAAGCTGGTGGCGGAAGCCGATCGCGAACAGGCTGAGAAGTATCAGGCTGAGCTGAGCGCCCAAACCGCGCGCCGGGAAAAAGCCGAGGCGGTGCTGGCGGGTTGCAAGCCGACGAAAAAGGCGGCTGACGATCAGCGCATCGCCACGAACAAGATCCAGGCCGCCCAGCGCAATCTCGACGATCTTCAGCGCGCAGAGCTGGTAGATCGCGACTCGCGCATCTATCCGGGCAGCTATGCGGCGGTGATGATCGAGAACGAGGGCCAGCGGATCGTGGTGCCCATGCGCTACCAGTGTCGCCTGCCGGGCTGGAATGACGTGACCGAGCGGAAGTACCCCGGCACCTACAACGCGCGCCGCGACAAGCTGGAGGAGTCGTGGGGCAAACTGTTCGGCCACCGGCACGGCATCATGATCGTGACCCGGTTCTATGAGAACGTCTCCCGCCACAAGATGGAAGGTCGGGAGCTGGTGGCCGGGGAGAAGGAGGAGAACGTCGTGCTTGAGTTCGATCCCCAGCCGCCGCAGGAGATGCTGGTGGCCTGCCTCTGGAATATCTCCAAGGGAGCCGATGGTGGCACGGACGTGTTCTCCTTCGCGGCCATCACCGACGAACCGCCTGTGGAAGTAGCCGCCGCCGGCCATGATCGCTGCATCATTCCGATCAAGCCGGAGCACGTCGACGCCTGGCTCAATCCAGACCCCGAAAATCTGGCCGCGTTGTACGCGATCCTGGACGACCGAGCGCGGCCGTATTACGAGCACCGGCTGGTGGCTTGATGTGACGATAGTCGTATAGCCCTAGCTGTCGGGCTTGGCATGCCAGGAATATCTCCGTTCGGCGAAGCAGCCGGTCAAAGTCTTACGAGAACGGAGCGCTTTCTGCGCGTCAGACGGACCGCATAGTTATCCCGCTACCTCATACGTTTCATCAAGGTGGAGCTAATTTCGGACGACGCATCAGCAAGGTTTTTTCTCATCGTACGGTCTGCGATGGAGCCGCGCATGCCGCCCCACCCATTCTGCCAAGTGAGCCCGGCGATCACATCACCATGGGATGTGCCACTAAGACGAACACTTGCGCTTTCGGGCGTGCCGTCTTGCGACATTACCGCCTTCACTACAAGTACGGCATCCACGCCGGCCCGACGCAGCGCAGCGTAGCTCTCAGGGCTCGCGATCTGGAATTCGGAGATGCCCACATGCCCGAGAATGGCCTTCGTTTGTTCGGGGTCAACGACCGTAATGCCATCATTGAAAAGCTCGACGCCTATCGCGTCAGCGAGTGCGCCACCTCCAGGCGCCAGCGCAATCGCATGTATCGGAGGCCCAGCGTAGCTGCCTCGCATTGACTGTGCGATGCGCGCGGTAGCGCATGCGCTGAGCATCAAAGGCACCAGAAGCGAAACCACCAAATTCTTGAATCGCATACATCCCCCTTTTTACTTCATAACGCCGGAAATATTCGGATTGCCGAAGGAACGATCGCTGGATCGTTAGCGCTTGGCCACATGCTTGCGATAAAGCACGAACCAGAAGGTCGATAGCCCAAGCAGACAAAGTACCACTGGCAAGAACCAAGAGCGATCTGCATTCGCAAGAAGAAAAGGCACCACAAGCTCCGCAAGACCGGCGCACGCCGCTACGCCAAGAACAGAGATCGCTATAGCCATAAGCACCGCTGCAGCAATCTTCCTTTTGCTCATCTCCGTACCTCCATTAAAGCGCTAACGACCAGTCGTGCACGACCTTGATGACCAACTATAAGGAGACTACCTCATATAGGTCTGCGTTCTGAGCAACGCCCGAGCGTGGCCTGAGTGTAGAGACGATGGACCTCTCGGCTCCACGGGACTGTCGAGGAAGTTGTATGCACAGCACGGATTGAGCGCTTGACCTGGGGAACCTAAAACCAGGCTGTTCCTGAAGTGACCTGCCTGGCGGGTCGGCTCCCTCCCCTTCGTTTCTCTTTCCTCACCACGCATAGAGCCCGGCTTCGGCCGGGCTCTATGCGTTCATCTGTCCAAAAGGAGTGTTCTCATGCATCTCGTCCAAACGATGGCCTACGTCAACGACGTTCCCTGGCACGGCTTGGGTCAACAGCTGGCCCCCGATCAGCCGCTTGAAGTGTGGGCCGAACAGGCCGGCATGAATTGGCGTATCGAGGCGGCGGACGTGCGCTTCGCGGCGCGCGGCGCTGACGTCGATGTCATTCGCACATTCCCTGAGCAAAAGGTCCTGTACCGCTCGGACACCAAGGCGCCGTTGGCGATCGTGTCCAAGCGCTACCAAGTGGTGCAACCGGCGGAGATCCTGGAGTTCTATCGCGATCTCACCGACATCGGTGGCTTCGAGCTGGAAACGGCTGGCGTCCTGAAGGAAGGACGCAAGTTCTGGGCACTTGCCCGGACGGGCCAGACCGTCTCACTCAAGGGCCGCGACCAGGTCAACGGCTATCTGCTCTTGGCTACCGCTTGCGATGGCACCTTGGCGACGACCGCCCAATTCACGTCGGTACGTGTCGTCTGCAACAACACGCTGGCCATCGCCTTGGCGAACGGTACGGGCGCCGTGAAGGTGCCTCATCGCAGTCAGTTCGACGCCCAGGCGGTCAAGCGCCAGCTCGGTATCGCGATCTCGTCGTGGGATGACTTCATGATGCAGATGAAGGCGCTGTCCGAGTGCAGGGTCAACGCACGGACCACCGAAGCCTTCCTTCAACGCGTGCTGACCTATTCGGCAGCGACGGTCACCGATCGCGGCGCGACGGTGGTCAACGACCGTGCGGTCAAGTCGGTGCAGGAGCTTTTCGCAGGGCGCGGAAAAGGCTCGAACCTGACTTCTGCGGCCGGAACGGCATGGGGTCTGGTGAACAGCATCACGGAGTTCGTTGACCACCATCGCCGTGCTCGCAGTGATGACCATCGACTCGACGCCGCCTGGTTCGGGCAAGGGGCGGCCCTCAAGCAGAAGGCCTGGCAGGAGGCCTTGGGCTTGGTGGCCTGATACCACCGACATCGTCTGCCACAACCCACGCACTACCAGCACCCATTGGCCCGACCGCACCTGCGGCGGGCCTTTTTTTATCCGGAGCAAACCCATGCAAACCCTGGAACAACGCAGCACCCGCCCGGCCTTGCGCCTGGTGTCGACGAAAGACCTCAGCCGCGAGGCGTGGCTGGGTGTACGCAAGCACGGCATCGGGAGCTCGGATGCTGCGGCCGCCGTGGGACTGAACCCCTACCAGAGTGCGCTTGAGCTCTGGCTGGTCAAGACCGGCCGGGATGCCGGTCTCCCCAAGCCGGCCTTTGATGACGAGACGTCCCCGATGTACTGGGGCACGCTACTGGAACCGATCGTCGCCGCGCACTATGTCCGGCGCACCGGCTGCAAGGTTCGGCGCGTCAATGCAGTACTGCAGCATCCTGAGTATCCGTGGATGCTGGCCAACATCGACCGCGAGGTGCTGGGCCATGCCGAGGTCGCGATCCTGGAGTGCAAGACCGCGGGTATCAATGGCGCCAGGCTGTGGAAGGACGGCGTGCCGGAGTATGTCCAGCTGCAGGTGCAGCATCAGCTGGCGGTGACGGGCAAGGCTGCCGCCGACGTGGCGGTGTTGTTAGGCGGTCAGGAGCTGCGTATTCACCGGATCGACCGCGACGACGCACTGATCAAGCGTCTGATCGAGCTGGAGGCCCGCTTCTGGGCCTACGTCATGGCCGACACACCCTTGCCCGCCGACGGCTCCGACTCGGCGGCCAGAGCGTTGCAGGCGCTGTTTCCGGCCGACCACGGCCAGACGCTCGATCTGCGCGGCGATACCGTCCTGAATTCCACGTTCGCCAATTGGTGCGACACACGCCACACGATCGAGCAGCTCAGCGCGATCGAGGCGCAATGCAAGGCCACCATCCAGCAGGCCATGGGCGAGGCATCCGTGGCGAAGTTCGTGACCGGCGCGGTGTCGTGGAAGAAAGCCAAAGACACTTCCACGCTGGATACCGCTGCCCTGCAGAAAGCCCACCCCGAGCTGTGGGCGCAATACCTCAAGTCCCGGCCCGGTAGCCGGCGTTTTGTTCAACTCGAAGGAGAGCAACGTGATTGAAGGACTAGCGATTACCCCACCGATCCTCGGGCGGATTGCGATTGGCAAGGTTGTCGAGCGCAACGGCACGCGCTTGCCGGAGAAGGATGACGAGTTCACCGTGACGAGCCTGGTGCAGAACCGGGAGGGCTGGGTGCGGCATCCGTTGGATGAATGCCTGCGCAAGGCAACGACCGAAAAGAAGTTGCGTTCGCTTCCGGTGCGACTGCTGTTTGCCGATCCGGACTTGAACCTGCGTGCGCAGTACACCGCGTTCAACCGCAGCAACGGTCGGACGGTGTGCGCAGGCAATGGCCAGACCTGCAAGCGGTCCACAGCCGAAGGCCTCACCTCGCACCCGTGCCCAGCGCCGGAGCACTGCGCGTTCGGGACCAGCCTGGGCTGCAAGCCCTATGGCCGACTCAATGTACAGATCGAAGGACAGGACGACGCGTTGGGAAGTTTCATCTTTCGCACCACCGGTTACAACTCGATCCGAACGCTGGCGGCCCGACTGAGCTACTTCAGAGCACTGGCCGGTGAGGCCCTGCCCTGTCTACCACTGTCCTTGAAGCTCAGGGCCAAGAGCACGACCCAGAGCCATCGCGCAGCGGTGTATTTTGTGGACCTGGTCGTGCGTGAAGGGCTCACGCTGGAAGCGGCGTTGCTGCAGGCCAGGCAGGAAGCGGAGGCACGCAAGAGCCATGGTTGGAATCAGGCGGCACTGGAGCAGGCGGCGGCGGCAGGATTGGCCAACGGGGCGTTCGAGGACTCGGAAGAGGAAGCGCCGGCGGTGATCGAGGAGTTCTACGCCGAGTCAGCGACGCAGATGCCTGCAACGAGCATGTCCGCGCGCCATGTGGCGGCGAACCATGCAGCGGTTCCACCCCGCGAATCGGGTGCCCGGTTGAGCCTGGCGGACAAGCTGCATGCAAAGGCCGAAGCGCGGGAAGCACCAGCGCTCTCGGTGACGTGAGGGAAAACAACGCGTGAGGGCTACACCCTATCCACCGTGGCTGCCCATGGCAGCCACGGTGGATGGTGCTTCACTCTCTTTTTTTGCGAGGAATGGTCAAGAGCCGTACGATTCAGGCCCCCGCGTCAGGAGCTTTGCTTGTGCCAAAAAGATCAGCAGCCGAAAGCAATCGATGCCGTCGCATGGAATTGCGTGCCATCGCGTTGCTGGAACGCTACGACTGCCCGACGCCCTACCATGCGGTCTGCACGCATTTTCTGGGTGCCATGAGCGGATCCGCTCCGGTGCAGCCCATGAAGGTGCTGGCCACGATCTGGAATGGAAAGCTGCCAGCGTTCCCTTCCATCGACGCAGTCAACGAGCTACTGGAGGCACTCATCAACGGTCTGTGGAATGAGCTCACTGTGCACCAGGACAAGACGCGGCCGTATCGACTGATGTCCATGCCGGCCCGGGCGACCCGCCAGAGCCTGGCCAGCTTGGTCGAGACACGCACAGAAGAGATCCATGGTTTTCTGACGGGCATCTTTGGTGATCAGGAGAACCTTGAGGTACCTGAACCGATGGCCGATTCGCTGGACACTCTGATGGAGCTGGGCGAGATCTTTTCCGGGATGCAGGCGTTGTTGGAAGACCCTGAGAAGCCCGCCAGCCCCGCAGACCTGAAAGCGCTCAAAGCGCGCATCGCCGAGCTCACCCACCTCGTCGAGCAAGAGATCCACTCCCTCGTCATAGTCGCCCGCGTCCTTCGCCAGCAAGACGGTGCGATGGAGGAGAAGAAAGAATGACAATGCACTAACCGGAGCTTCGATGCCGCAGCCCGTCGCATGACGTGGATGCTTTGCTGGTCAATTCGCGTCATTTGCAGCTTGCGCGAAACGGTCGCAGCGCAGCCAATGTGGCCGGTCTGAAAATCGCAACTAGGATGAGGCAGGTTCACCACAACTCACGTTGTCAGGGCGGCGCCAGTTCTTGACTGAACACCGGACGTCCGTCAGATGCACTTGCAGTCTCGCTGAAGGCCCGACACCCTAGGGAGGACAGACATCACCCAAGGCGGACATTGACATTGATCGAAGGGCTACCTTCGGTCGGCTCGCAGCCATCGTCCTTCTTCGGACAATCCGCCCAGCGCGCCCGGTTGCAGCGGGTCAGCACTGTCGTGTAGATCATCGGCTGGCGTCAGGAAAGGACAACCTTGATGCCTAGTGTTGGCAGCGCGCGCTCAGACCATTGGCTATAGAAGGCTGCTGTAAGCTCGATAGGCACAAGGGCGACGGACCGGTGTTCCGTCTGAGTCAGACGGGTTCTTGAGAAAGGGGATAAGGATGCAAATAGCCGAAGCAACGATTCACCGATTGATCAAGGCTGCAAATACATCGGGAGAAGGCTCGGTTCAGAAGCAGCTACGTGAAGCCAATCTGCCGGTCGATGTAACGCTAGAGACGGTTGTTGCCGACCTGATAGCGCTCTACGCGAAATCGGTGGACAGCCAGGGGACGTTCGGCGATGACGAAAACATTCACGTGTTTCCTGGGCGATTCACGCAGTACCTCGGTGGCCGCCTTGGGTTCCAGGAAATGGCGTCTGTTGGGTTATCACTGATCGCCGACAAGATGGAGGGGGCACTATTCGCCAATGGCGGATATGCCCTGTTCGTCAGGTACACATACCAGCAGCATGACTTCTTCTTGGTGGCGATGCTGAAGCTCCGTTCTGGTGCCGGCATCGACGAGGAGACATTGAGCCTCGAGCCGACGCTTAGCATTGATCTGGATCGCCTCAATGAGGCGGCGCGCGTCAACATCACCCGGATGAACGATGGCGTTGAACCTTACCTCACATTCATCAAAGGCAAGCGAAATAGGGTGCAGGTGACAGACTATTTCAGGTCGGCTCTGTCCTGCACCAGCTTCACTAGTTCGGCTCACCATACCCAACAGCTGATGCAGGCTGCTGATGCCTATGTTGCCCAGCGGGACGATCTGCCGGACGAACAGGCTAAGCAAAATGAAAAGATCGACATGCGACAGCGGTTGTTCGACTATTTCAAAAACAATGCCGACGAAGTGACTCTGGAGACGGCTGCGGCTCATATCCATCCCAACAAGTCGGATGAGTTCATAGGGTTCGTAAAGGGGGAAGGTGAGCAGCCTCAATTCCACATCGACGATGCATTCAAGCCGGACAAGAAGACCTATACAAAGCTGCAGCGGATCTCAGCCACCATGGGGTCGGTTCGCGTGAGTTTCTCTGTGCAGGATGTCCAAAACGGCACCGTGACTTACGACGTGAGACAGGACGCGGTCATTATCCGAGGCCCATCGGAGAACCTTAAGCGGGAGATCACCGACAATGAATACCCTGCCGCTCCCTGAAAACGCACACGATCTTGCTTGGTGGCTGTGCAGTCGTTTGGATGGTGTACGCCGAGCTCCCACAGGTGGTTCATGGGAGGGGCGGCTGCCACTTGAGTACGACTTCGAGCAGGTTGTCCAACACATCGACCGGGTCGACACGGCCTCTCGGCTCGCGGGATTTAACACGCCTGCGTCTCGCACGATCGAATTTCATCCCGCAGCTGTCGGGGTGTATCAGAACATCGATGACCTTTTGCATGTGGCGGCAAACCGGAAGACGATCCCGGCTCGCTTTACCATCATGGAACCGTATTTCAGCTACAGCGAGAATCAGGGTGGAGCGGATGAAAAGCCCGACCCTGTTGCTGACTACTTCAACGCCGTTGGACTGTGGGGTGCCTTATCGAAGCTCGCGGACGTACCCAACGGAGCTGAGTTGATCTTTGTTGAAAGCCACGAGTCGCAGGTGGCGATTGTGTGTGCCTATGACGTTCTGGAACTCGTGAAGATGCCGTCATTCCCTGAGTTCTCGTCGGAGTTCTGCAGTACGTCGATGCATATCGATCAGAAGCGGTCGATCATTAGGACGGCCTTGATCAACCAGTTCAGGCCGAAAGGTAAGATCACGCTCGCTGAAGTCATGCGCGCCTTCGAAGATATTAACGAAGAGGTGAGGCGCTCGTACACGATGTACATGAAGGAGTTTTCCTACAAGAGAACTCGCGACGAGATCCAACGTCAGAATCTGGATGACACCCTGCGTTTGAACAAGACTTTTGCCGACATCCAAAATCAGCTACTAGCCTTACCGGCGGCTATTCTCCTTGCCGGCGCGACCATCAAGATGGGTGAAGCACTGAGAAACGGTGCCGTGCTAGCCGGCGTTTGGGTCTTCTGTATATTCATGCTTTTGCTTGTGTCGAACCAACGCAGCTCTGTCCGCGCGATTGCGGAGGAGATTCGCCTCCGGCAGGAGGTGTTGGAGAAGCTTCCGAACGATTCAAGGAAGGATCTCGCTTCGCTCTTCATCGCGTTGCAGGGTCGGGTCAAGCGTCAAAATTCGACGTTGTGGCTAGTCACGCTGGTGATTGGGCTGGTGGCTGCTATTGACCTTGCCCACGAGAAACGTATCCCTTGACGTGTGATTCAATCCACGCAAGGAGAACGACATGACGAAAGCGACACGGGCACGCTACACACTGGAATTCAAACAAGAGGCGGTGCGACTGGTTGAGGGTGGCCAGAGCCAGGCGGCCGTGGCCAAGACCCTGGGGCTGGTCGAGCAAACCCTGTTCAACTGGGTCAAGGCGAGTCGTCAGGGACAGCTCAAGGGCGCTGATAGCAAGCCGGTGAGCGCCGAGCAGATGGAGATTGCCCGGCTGCGGGCGGAGCTATCAGCGCCC
>Ga0307375_10005072_pt1 | contig 12444 bp, 12 predicted proteins | sample TR1MG_FD_202531 | JGI IMG/M metagenome (GOLD analysis project Ga0307375, IMG submission 202531) | Soil microbial communities from Risofladan, Vaasa, Finland - TR-1 | ecosystem: Environmental > Terrestrial > Soil > Coastal area > Acid sulfate soil | place: Finland: Risofladan, Vaasa | collected... | reverse complement strand
ACCTGAACTTCATTAATAAAGCCAAAATCGGAAAATTTTTCTGCCATACGCTTTACTTATTCTTAATTTTCTGTAACGTGCAAATTTAACCATTATCGATAAAAGAATTGGTAAAGTGCTTACCTTTGCCAATTAAAATTGAAAATAGTGATCACAAAGTTCATAAACAGACTGAATATCAAGCACATATTTTTTGATCTTGATCGAACGCTCTGGGATTTTGAGACAAATTCAAACCAAACGTTGAAAGAAGTATTCCAACTGCAGATTGCTTCTCAAACTGATGTTTCGGCTGAAGAATTTACCCGAATTTACCACAAGCACAACAATCGGTTGTGGAGCGAATACCGGAAAGGGGCAATCAAAAAAGAGGTTCTACGCTGGAAACGCTTTCATCTAACGCTAAACGAAATTGGTATTAAAAACGAGACTTTGGCTCAACAGGTTGATGAGGAGTATATTTTCCAAAGTCCGTTAAAAACCAACCTTCTCCCTTTCACCTTAGATACCCTTCAATACCTTAAAGGACGATATTCCCTGCACATTATCACCAATGGCTTTTCGGAGGTTCAGTTTGTGAAGATAAACCGTTCCGGTCTAGAGCCATTCTTTTCGCATGTGGTAACATCCGAGGAAGCAGGATTTCAAAAGCCAGCTCCACAGGTGTTCAACTATGCGTTAGCAAAAGCCGGGGCCACAATAAAGCAGAGCATAATGGTAGGTGACGACCTCGAAACCGATATTCTCGGTGCTCGAAGCATTGGTATGAAGCAAGTCTTTTTCAACCCCACCAAACTTGCACACAACCAACCAACAACGTGGGAGATTGCCGAACTGAGAGAACTTGTTAAATTGTTTTAACCACAAACTTCAGCCACAACAAGGTTAAAAAGGCGTTTCATTGTCGAACCCAGTGTTGTTACCCAAATTAAACTCACCCCCAAATGCAGAATGGTCGTCATTCATTTTTGATCCAAAGGTAAGTGCCTTGCCGGAGTTTGCCGGTGCGGAAGTAATAGCTCCGGCATCAAGTGCAGCGGAGTATGGTGTTAGGTTAAAATTTTCAATATCCGTAAAACGGGCCTGCTCCTTGAGGAAGCGCAGCTGAACATCGCCCACAGCACCATTACGATGCTTGGCAACAATTATTTCGGCAAGGCCAATAAGTGAATTGCCGTTTTCATCCTCGGTAAACCCGTAGTACTCGGGGCGGTGAATAAACAGCACCATGTCGGCATCCTGCTCAATGGCTCCCGATTCGCGAAGGTCGGAAAGCTGAGGCCTTTTAGATCCAGTACGTGTTTCCACGGAACGGTTCAGCTGCGACAGGGCAATAATAGGAATGTTTAACTCCTTGGCAATGGCTTTAAGTGAGCGTGAGATAGTAGAAACTTCTTGCTCCCTGTTTCCCTTAGTCTCCGCTGGACCGGTCATCAGCTGCAGGTAATCAATTATCACAATACCAATATCGTGCTGCGCCTTTAGCCTTCTACATTTTGCCCGGAAATCGTATATGGATAGTGATGGAGTATCGTCGATGAAAATTGGAGCCTCCACTAAATCTCGAATCTTGACCTCTAGCTGCGTCCATTCATGTGGATCTAACCTACCTGACCGGATTTTTTCAGAAGAGATGCCCGATTCGGCAACAATTAAACGGTTGACCAGCTGAACCGAAGCCATTTCGAGAGAGAAGAAAGCCACGCCTCGCTTATGATTAACCGCCATATTGCGAGTCATGCTGAGCACGAAGGCGGTTTTACCCATGGATGGACGAGCGGCAATAATTACCAAGTCCGAATTTTGCCAACCATTGGTCATTCGGTCAAGTTCGGAAAAGCCAGCCGGAACACCACTAAGTCCATCTTCCCGTTTGGAAGCCTCCTCGAGCTGACGAAGTGCTTCCTTTACCACAATATTTATCTGGGCTGCCTCACGTTTAATATTTCCCTCAGCAAGCCTAAAAAGCTCCATCTCAGCAAAATCGAGCAAATCACTTACGTCCGGTCCATCATCAAATGATCGCTTTTGAATCTCGGAGGAGATTCGTATTAGCTCCCGCTGAATAAATTTCTGGGCAATAATTTTTGCGTGAAAATCAATATGGGCCGCCGAGCCAACCTTTGAGGTAAGTTGGGCTATATACACCGGGCCACCAACCTCATCGAGGTCTCCCTTTTTACGAAGCTCCTCGGTTACTGTGTAAAGGTCAATGGGCTCAAGCCTTGTTGACAAGTCTGCCACCGCCTGGAAAATCTTTTGGTGAGCATCCTTGTAAAAGCTTTCAGGCTTTAGAACATCCATTACGGTAATAACCGCATCGCGTTCGAGCATGATTGCTCCAAGCACCGCCTCCTCCAGATCAATCGCCTGAGGTGGCACTTTTCCCATTTCGAAGGCCATCATTTTGGCTTCACCTTCGCCGTTTACCCTTGGTTTTCTGTTGTTTCCTTTTACTACCATCTCATTTTGCCTTACTTGCGAAGGTAAAAAGATAAATCCTTTTTTAAGAAGAAAAAAATGGCTGTTCGTAAAAACAGCCATAAATAACCAACAAAAAAGAACAAAGCAAAATGAATCAGTAGCTTGATACTATTCCAACATTATTTTTCAACTCTGCAAGTGAATACTCACGTGCTTTATTGGGATTAGTGCGGCGATAAATGAGCAACCCGGCATTGGAAATGCTCTCCACCATCCGCCAAAGCGTTCTTATTAACTCTGAATTATCCCGTAGTGTAACTTCTTGCTGATGGGTGAATTTCACCTTTTCATTTAATAGGAAAGAGATATCTGCAAAGTCTGTGCTTATCTCGCTAGCATATTTTTTCATGCTAGGGGAAACAACAGGAAGCATGTCGATACGGCGCAGCAGCCTACGGAGCAATGTTATGGTCACATCAACCTTATTTTGTGCAATGCTTGAACTCAGTAAGCTAATGTCTAGGTAATTAACCATTTCATGCTCCTTCTCTTCAAGATGTTGATGCAACTCATCAACCAAAATTTGAAGTTTGTTCATCTGCAGGTGTGTTTCAGCCTGCAACTGCCTTAAACGCTCTTTAATGGGCTCCGTATCTACCATAAGCTTTGCTGCTTCAATACTCCCCATCAGCTGGCGAAAGAAATCCTTGTTAAAGCAATCAGAAAATCTGTAAAAGTCCTCTTTATCCCGCTCAAGACGTTTACTCAGCAGTGAAGACACCGCCAACACTTCTTCGGGTTGAAGTGAGAATGGTACATTTTTCATGGCTTGTAAGGTTAATCGGTTATATTTCTTCTGAAAATTGCGGTATTAATTTGGCCCTCTAAAGATACAAAAAACAAAGGCTGAAGTCAAGCCGCAAACGTTTTAAATATAGCACTACAAAAGATGAACAAGGTTGTAAAACAGGTTGCCATTCCTAGCTGTCAATACCTGAATTGCCCGCAAGTTACAATCAAAAAGAGGGAATTATTTTTAAAAAAAGTTAACGAATATCACCAAAAGTTAATTCTGAAACCTGCCCCTTCAAATATTTTTACAGGAAGCTATACGTTGAATAATTTGACTCAAAGTGTTACTTTTGAACAAAAAGAAGATGCTCACCTTTCCCAACGCAAAGATCAACCTTGGACTCAGGGTAATTGAGAAGCGCTCAGACGGTTTTCACAATATCGAAACCATCTTTGTACCAATTCCACTTTGCGATATGCTGGAGATAATTCCAACCAGCTCTACATCTCGGTTTACCATTAGTGGAATTGCCCTTGATGGGAAAACAAAGGATAATCTATGCATGAAAGCCTTTACTCTTTTTCAGGATGAGGTTGGCTGCCCAAACGTTGCCATTCACCTGCACAAGGTTATCCCCTCAGGAGCTGGCCTCGGAGGTGGGTCGAGTGATGCTGCCTTTACGCTGAAACTTCTTGCCTCCATGTTCAGCCCCACGCTATCACACCGCAAGCTCGTCGAGATGGCCGGCCGTATGGGTAGCGATTGTGCCTTCTTTATTGATAATGCCACCAGCTTAGCCACATCTAGAGGCGAAGTGTTGCAGCCCATTAACCTAAACCTCAACAACCTATTTTTGGTGTTGATTAATCCTAGAATACATGTAAATACAGGCCAAGCCTATGCTGGAATATCCCCAAAAGAACCCACCAATAACCTATCGAAGCTGGTTCACGAACCAATTGAAACATGGCAAAAAACGATCACCAACGATTTTGAGAAAACAGTATTCCAGATGCACCCCACCATTGGTAACATTAAAGAAGAGATGCTCTCTCGTGGCGCAACATACTCTTCAATGACGGGTAGTGGCTCAACCGTTTTTGGGCTATTCCGCCAAGAACCTCCCGAATTCGAAAAATATTTTCCGACTTACGAAATCTATCGCTATATTTTGTAAAAAAATACCCCTGAAAAGGAAAACCTAGTCAGGGGTAGAAGATTATAACTTGCAAGATTCTACTCGAACTCCACCAGCAAGGTGCCCTTCGGAAATCGATCAGTCACTTTTAATAGAATAGCTTTAATGGTTCCATCCATCGGCGCTTTCAGTGTATTGTGCATTTTCATGGCATCGTAAACTAAAAGAGGTTCATCAACCTTCACCTTTTGGCCCACCGTTACAAAAATTTGTAATACAGTTCCAGGAATAAACGATTTTATCTCCTTGGGGTTAATTCTAACCCACTGCTTCCTATTCTCGTATTTGGGAGTCAGAAAGGTTTTATACTTGGTTCCCTGCACCACCAGTGTTTTACACTTTGCGGCCGAGGCAGTTTCATCTGCGCCGGCGCATGGACCAGCGAATTTACTATTTTTCTTTTCCATTGGGCTACGATTAAAATGGAGGAATTCCGTGCTTCTTTTCTGGTCTATTCACAACCTTATTAACAGCAACTTCAATGGAGTGCAGCAAGAAGTGTCGTGTTTCCTCAGGCTCGATTACAGAATCGATGTAACCCCTTGCAGCGGCAACATAAGGGTTGGCAAATTTGTCTTTGTACTCCTGTATTTTCTGTTTGCGCATCTTTTCGGGATCCTCTGCCTCCATAATCTCCTTACGGAAAATGATGTTTGCAGCTCCTTCTGGGCCCATTACAGCAATTTCGGCGCCCGGCCAAGCAAAAACAAAATCAGCACGCAAATGGCGAGAGTTCATGGCAATGTAACCTCCACCATAGGCCTTCCGGAGAATAACCGTAATTTTTGGTACGGTAGCCTCGCTAAAGGCATAGAGTAGCTTTGCTCCATGGCGAATAACACCGGCATGCTCCTGGTCAGCTCCTGGAAGGTAACCTGGAAGATCCTCAAGCGTAACAATGGGAATATTAAACGCATCGCAGAAGCGAATAAAACGAGCAGCCTTATCGGAGGAGTCACAATCGAGTACTCCAGCTAAGTAAAGCGGTTGATTTGCTACAAATCCAATGGTATCTCCGTTCAACCGGCCAAATCCAATTACGATATTAGGTGCAAAGAGCTCCATGATTTCAAAGAAATCTGAATCATCCACCAGGGCGCGGATTACGTCGCGAACGTCGTAGGGGGTTGATGGATTATCTGGAACTATCTCGCTGATGTTATATTCCTTTTTGGGTTCCTTCGGTTCAAAGCGAAGTGCCTTTCTGCTATTATTCCATGGGATAAAGGTTACTAGGCGCTTTATCTGCTCGAAGCACTCCGCCTCGCTGGTAGCATAGAAGTGAGCATTTCCAGTTATCTCGCAGTGTACGCGGGCACCACCAAGTTCCTCCATAGAAATTTCTTCACCAAGAACAGTTTTAATAACCTCTGGTCCAGTGATAAACATCTTGGAAATATTCTCCACCACAAAAACAAAATCGGTGAGAGCGGGTGAATATACTGCCCCACCAGCACAAGGTCCGAGAATAACGGAAATTTGAGGGATAACACCGCTTGCAACGGTATTTCTAAAGAAAATATCGCCATAACCAGCAAGAGAGTTTACACCCTCCTGAATACGGGCACCACCGGAATCGTTAATTCCAATGAGTGGAATGCGCATTGTTAGCGCATAGTCCATAATCTTGGAGATTTTTCGAGCGTGCATTAAGCCCAATGAACCTCCGGCCACGGTAAAATCTTGTGCGAAAATAGCTACTGGTGCGCCGTAAATATTGCCGGTACCAATAATTACGCCATCTCCTGCAAGCACCTTACCATCCATACCAAAATCGCGGGCCTCGTGCTCAACAAAGAGGTCATATTCATGGAAGGAATCCTCATCCAGCAGGGTTAGGACTCTCTCGCGGGCGGTCATTTTCCCCATGGCAACTTGCTTAGCTATTGCCTTTTCACCGCCGCCTTGAAGCATCTCCTCCTTCTTCTTCTTAAGCTCGAGAATTTTTTTGTTAATTGGCATAAAAGAATGTATTGGTTAATACTCACTTGCCATTAAAGCCATTTTCATGACAAGGTAAATCTATTTGACAAGGTTACGAAATAGCACTCAAAATTAGAAAAAAAGGTGAGTAGAATACAAAAAAATAATAACATACTGTATATCAACCACAATAAATCAATCTGGGTAATACTATTTAGTTTTACGCCTACTTTGGAGCTAACCTATACAGCACCAATCCTATAGCCATGAAAAGCACATTGGGTATCCAAACAGCTACCAATGGATTAAGCATGCCGCCAATGGCAAACATTTGGGAAAAACGCATGAATAAAATATAGGAAAAACTAATTCCCAAGCCAATCCCAATATGCAGGCCAATGCCACCTCTAACCTTTCGCGATGACAGCGAAACTCCAATGAGGGTAAGGATAAACGTTGAAAAAGGATCGGCAAATCTTCGATACTTCTCCACATAAATCGCCTCTAGGTTACCGGCACCTTGCATCTTCTGCTTTTTGATGTAGTCGTTAAGTTGAAAATAGTTCATGGCTTCAATCTCATCCGAACGCTGAGAAAAATCTTTCCCTGTAACGTTAAGCACAGTATCCTTTTCCCAACCTGAAGATATTACCTCCCCACTATCGGTAATATTGCGCTGGTAGTAGTTGTACATGGCCCATTCATGTTTGATGGTATCCCACCTAGCGTAATCGCTAATGAGCTTCGACTTTAGGGCACCATCTTCAAAAGTCTCCAACGAAAACTTGTAAGCAATCTGGTTTTGGGTACTAAAGGATTGCATGTATAAATAGGTACCTGGATGAATCTGCCTATGAATGTCCTGGTTGACGTTTACATAAGTATTCTTAACGTACAAGTTTTCAAAATCAATCTTGACCTTGTTCGCGGGTGGAATCACGAACAGGTTAAGCGCCAAGTTCATTACCGCAATAATGGTGGCCGACACAAAGTAAGGATACATTAGCCTCCTAAAACTTACACCACTGGAAAGGATGGCCACAATTTCCATATTATAAGCCATACGTGAGGTAAAGAAGATTACGGCAATGAAGGTAAATAGCGCACTGAATAGATTTACGAAGTAGGGAATAAAGTTAAGGTAGTAGTCGAAAATAATGGCCCTCAATGGAGCCTGCTTCTCCATAAAGTCGTCAATCTTTTCTGCCAAGTCAAAGATTACTGCTATGCAGATTATTAACAATATGGCATAAAAGAAAGTGCCTATAAACTTACGTATAATATACCTGTCGAGTATTTTCAAGCCAGGTGTTCTCATAACCGAGTTGTTAGTTTTTTAACTATTGTGTTCTTCCATGGAAGAAATGTGCCCTCTTCAATTTTTGTTCGGGCCTCATTAACCAGCCAAAGATAAAAAGAAAGATTGTGTATACTAGCAAGCTGCGCCCCTAACATTTCGTTCGCGATAAATAGATGCCTGAGGTATGCTTTTGAGAACGTGGTGTCAACGTAGGTATCCATGGCCGCATCAAGCGGGGAGAAATCGTCCTTCCATCGTAAATTTCTAATGTTAATTATTCCCTCTCGGGTAAAGAGCATTCCGTTCCTTCCGTTTCGGGTAGGCATCACGCAATCGAACATATCAACCCCTCTTGCAATAGCCTCCAGAATATTTGCAGGTGTTCCAACGCCCATAAGGTAGCGCGGTCTGTCGCTCGGAAGAATGGGTTCCACAACCTCAATCATTTCGTACATCACCTCCTCTGGCTCTCCAACAGAAAGTCCACCAATGGCATACCCTTCACGATAGAAGCTGGCTGCATATTCAGCGGCCTTTCGCCGGAGTTCCGGATAAACGCAACCCTGAACAATGGGAAAAAATGTTTGTGAATAACCGTATTGAGGGTCAGTGGAATCAAACTGTTTTATTCCGCGCTCAAGCCATTGCTGGGTTATATCCAGCGACTTAGCCGCATAGGCGAAGTCAGCCGTTCCAGGAGGACACTCGTCAAAAGCCATCGTAATATCTGCACCAATGGTTCGCTGAATATCCACCACGCTCTCTGGGGTAAAGAGATGCTTAGAACCATCGATATGCGATCGGAATTCACAACCCTTAAAATTCAACTTTCGGTTCTGGGCAAGAGAAAAAACCTGAAAGCCACCGCTATCGGTGAGGATTGGTCTATCCCAAGAAATGAACTTGTGCAGCCCACCTGCGCGCTGAAGAATATCCAAGCCGGGCCTCAAGTAGAGATGGTAGGTGTTTCCCAGAATAATTTCGGCCTTTACCTCCTCCTTTAAATCGCGGGGAAGCACACCTTTAACGCTGCCGGCAGTACCCACTGGCATAAAGATAGGGGTTTCAATAATACCATGGTCTGTTTCAATACGGCCCCGGCGAGCCTTGCTTTCCGCGTCAGTTTTGAGAAGGGTGAATTTCATTCGAAAAAAATTTTAAAGGCGCAAAGATACTTATTTTACGATGAACCTAAGATAGTATGCTATATCACCAAACTATCCTTGGTAATGCCGAAAAACTTTAATAAAATTGCTGTAACCTTTAAAGTTCCTCAAGTGAAAGATTTTTTCTCGCAACTACCAATATACCAGCTGGTTATTTTAAGCGCTTTACTCCTATCCCTCTTACTCCAACTCTTCTTCTACCTTTTTTTCTACGTTAGGTTAGCAAAGAAACGGCATCCAAAACACTCCCTACCTGACCAGAATCCAGTAAGCATAATTATTTGCGCACGAAATGAAGAACAAAACCTAAAGACAAACCTGCCCGGAATTCTGGAACAAAGTTATCCTGATTTTGAAGTTGTTGTTGTGGACGATTGTTCGGAGGATGGAACAGCCGATATTCTCAAGGCATTCGCGCAGCAATATAAAAATCTTAAAATTACTACCATAAAACCCGACGACAAGTTCAGCCATGGAAAGAAGTTGGCCTTAACCATTGGAATTAAAGCCGCCAAACACGAACTTGTGCTACTTACGGATGCCGACTGTTCTACTACCAGCAAGTACTGGTTAGGTCACATGCAGGAGAATTTCATACTTTCCTGCGATGTTGTTTTGGGATATGGTGGATACAAGCCCCAAGGGGGATATTTAGATAAAATTATCAGGTGTGATACCTTTTTTATTGGATTAAACTACCTCAGCTTTGCGCTTGCAGGAATGCCCTACATGGGCGTTGGGCGAAATTTAGCCTACCGAAAGTCTACATTTTTCAGCAATAAAGGCTTTGCTTCCCACTATAAACTAATTTCTGGCGATGACGACCTCTTTGTTCATGAGGTTGCAACCAAAAAGAATACGCTTGTAGAATACAGGCCAGGCACCGTGATGCAAAGTGAGCAGGTACGTTCGTTTGGAGCTTGGGTTTGGCAAAAGCTTCGGCATTCTACCACAGCACAACACTACAGAAAAAGAACAAGGTTTTTGCTCTGGGCCGAGCCAATTTCCCGTGTTGCCTTCTATACCCTCTTCGTTTTGTTGCTTACCTTGCCGTTCCCGCTATACTGGATTGGGCTTGGAGCATTTCTTCTACGCACTATTATTCAGGCTACAATAATTAAAATGGCGCAAAATCGATTGATGGAAAAAAATTTATTCCTATATTCGCTCATATATGATGTAATTTCGCCATTCCTTTATGCGTTTCTTGGTATTAAGAAAACCCTTAGCCCAAAATGGAATTAACGTCGAATCTTTCAGAAAAAGCAAGGTACGACTATGAACTTGTAAGGCAAGCAATAGACGGCAACCAGCGCGCCTATGCTGATCTTATGGACCGGTATAAGGATGCCATCTACTTCCTATTGCTAAAAATGGTAAACAACAAAAGTGATGCAGAAGATCTTACCATAGAAGCATTTGGAAAGGCGTTTAAGAATCTCCACCAGTACACCCCAAGCTACGCCTTCAGCACGTGGCTTTTTAAGATTGCCACCAACAATTGCATCGATTTTATTCGGAAAAAAAAGGCAAACCTCATCAGTATCGACCACCCACAAGACGCCGACAATCCGATACAAATGCCCACCACCATTCAGAGCAACACCCTCGATCCCGAAGAAACTCTAATTAAGGAACAAAATGTTATTCTGGTGCAAGGGTTAGTGGCAAAGCTCAAACCCCGATACCGAACCCTTATCGAGCTTCGCTACTTTAAGGAATACTCCTACGAAGAGATAGCTGACGAGCTTGATCTTCCACTTGGTACCGTTAAGGCACAGCTATTTAGAGCCCGTGAGCTCCTATACAATATCTTAAAAAACAGCCAGCACAAACGTTAAAATGGAAGAAATACTTCACTATTTTCCCGATCTTACCCAATTGCAACAAGATCGATTTCGGCAGCTTTGGCCCCTTTACCTCGATTGGAACTCAAAGATTAATCTCATATCCAGAAAAGATTTTGAATTTTTGTATATACGGCATGTCCTTCACTCACTTGCCATTGCCAAGGTTGTTACCTTTACTGCTGGTACCAAAATTTTAGATGTCGGAACAGGAGGAGGATTTCCAGGTATTCCCTTGGCCATAATGTTTCCCGATAGCCACTTCACCCTTATCGATTCCATCGCAAAGAAAATTACTGTTGTTGATGATGTAATCCAGCAATTAGGACTTACAAACGCAGTGGCTATAAGAGGACGAGCCGAAGAACTAAAAGAAAAGGTTGACTTTGTGGTTAGCCGGGCAGTTGCTCCTATGGCGGAATTTAAAAGTTGGGTTTGGAAGCTCATCGTGCCAGGAGGTAGATGCGCTCTTCCAAACGGCATTCTCTACTTAAAAGGAGGTGATTTGCGAGCCGAACTCAAGGAAATAAAGACCTCCCATGAAATAATTGATATTCACCAACTCTTCGACGACCCCTTCTTTGAAACAAAGAAAGTGGTTTACATTCAACGATAGCCATTTGCATTCATTACCTTTGTATATTAATCGGAAAAAGTTTTTTGCAAAAAAGAAAAAAAGTTTACCTTTGCGAACCCGAAATAAGAAAAAACAGAGTTAAACGATAGAAAAACATTACCCCCAATGAAAAGGACTTATCAACCATCGAATAGGAAAAGAAAAAACAAGCACGGTTTTAGAGAGCGGATGGCTACCCATAATGGTAGAAGAGTGCTTGCCTCAAGAAGAGCAAAAGGAAGAAAAAAACTTTCTGTTTCTGACGAGACAAAGCATAAGGCATAATAAAACTCTACAATACTGTGAAAGTAAAGGAAGTTCCTTTACTTTTTTTTTGTCCCCTAAAGTCCCAGCAGTATCGGCCATCCTTCGGGTTAAAATTGTATCTTTAGCCTGCAATTCTTCTAAACTTGAATTGGCAGCCATGAATCTCAACTTGTTCAACTTCTACAAAAACGATCAGCTGATACCCCCTGTATTGAGGCTGATCTCGGCTAAGGTTTTGTTGGGTGAGCGAATTACACCGGAGGATGGACTTGCACTGTACCAAAGCGCGCCACTTGGCCTACTCGCCTACCTAGCCGATTCAATTAATCAGCAAAAAAATGGCGGTAAAGTTTTTTATAACACAAGTCTACACGTTGAGCTAACCAATATTTGCTTTTACAGCTGCCCTTTTTGCTCTGTATACAAAAAGAACAAAGACGAGGAGTCGTGGAATCTCACCCTGAAGGAGTTGGCCGATATTCTCCACCGCAATGAAAATAAAGGACTAACCGAGGTGGTGGTTTCTGGAGCATGCCATCCCGACCATAGCCTCGATCACTACGTAGGAGTGGTAGAGATGATCCGACGAATTTTTCCACAAATACACATCAAAGCCTTTTCAGCTACCGACCTCCACTTTGTTGCTAAAAAAGGAAGGATGACTATGCAGCAAGTGTTGCAAAAGCTTCATTCGGTTGGAATAAACTCAATTACTGGTGGTGGTGCCGAGATATTTCATCCTGAGGTAAGAGAAAAGTTGGGACCTGAGAAACTTACTGGAGATGAATGGCTGAATATTCATGAAATGGCTCATTCACTTGGCATTAAAACCAACGCCTCCATGCTTTACGGCCATATAGAAAGCTACAAACACCGGATTGAACACCTTAACGAACTCCGGTTGCTTCAA